>CEWI01140440.1_pt1 | contig 28677 bp, 23 predicted proteins | sample 531271 | NCBI WGS metagenome assembly CEWI01 (sample SAMEA2622499, study PRJEB7988) | marine metagenome | biome: marine biome (ENVO:00000447); feature: mesopelagic zone (ENVO:00000213); material: "saline water (ENVO:00002010), including plankton (ENVO:xxxxxxxx)" | depth 350 m | reverse complement strand
TTTTTTGTTGTGGTCTTTTTTGTTGTGGTCTTAAATTTAGAATCTCCCCAAATTGTTTGGATTTTTTCCAATGCTGAAAGAAAAATAACTAAATTTTGAGGTTTCGAGGAATTATAAGCATTTAACATTGAAGCTTCCAATATATCAATATTTTTTATATTCTTACATGACTTTTGCAATATGAGATCATTTTCACCAGTAACTAACAAAATTGATCCGGAAAACTTAAGTGAAGAAATAAAAGACAACATTGTCTTTGTAGAAGGAGATGCTTCCAATGGTGAGCTATTAATGACATAGACATCAGAATTTTTATATTTGTCAGAAAGTGAAATTTTCAATGCTTTTTGCTTCATTTTTTTATTCAATGATTTTCTAATATTTTTTGGATGAGGCCCATGAGCCACCCCACCACCTACCATAATTGGAGATCTTCTAGAACCAACTCTAGCTCGACCGCTACCTTTTTGATTTCTAATTTTTTGGTTAGCATATTTAACTTGAGATCTTGATTTAGTTGAAGAATTCCATTGTCGTACGTTGGCTAGATATATAAAAATAGCCTGATGTAATAAATCGGCATTATATTCTACATTCCAAATAGATGGATCTATTGTAGTTGTATTCATTAGTTGGCCAGATATATTTTTTACTTCTATTTCCACTTTTTTCCTTTATTGAATTTCTACTCTGACGGTTGCACCTGTATATCCAGGAATTGCGCCTCTTAATAACAATATATTTTCATTTACATCCACTTTTACAACTTTTAGACCTTTTACAGTTGCGGTTTTATTACCATATTGCCCAGGCATTTTGGTTCCAGGCCAAACTCTTCCTGGTGAAGTTCCAGCACCAATAGACCCCACAGCTCTGTGTCTATCAGATTGACCATGAGTTTTCGGCCCACCTTTAAAACCATATCTTTTTACTGCTCCAGAAAAACCTTTGCCTTTAGTGGTTGATGTTACTTTTACTGACTTTTGATCAATAAATATATTAGAAGTGATACTTTGACCAACTTCAATTTCATCTAAATTTTCTACTTCAAATTCTTGAAGTGTACTGAATTTACCTCCAGATCTTTCTTGATGACCAGCTTGGGGTGAATTTATTTTTTTTACTTCAGAAAATCCAATTTGTACGGCATTGTACCCATCATTATCCAATGTTTTAACCTGCGTAACTGTACAAGGGCCAGCCTGTATCACTGTTACAGGTTGTACCTTTCCATCAGCATCATAAATAGTGCTCATACCTAATTTTTTTCCGATTATTCCTTTTATAGTCATTTTTTCCTCAAGCTACAATTTTATAGCAATATCTACTCCAGCTGGTACAGTTAAACTTGTTAGTGAATCAATTGTTTTGGATGAAGGTTCCAAAATATCAATTAATCTCTTATGGGTTCTTAATTCAAAATATTCTCTAGAATCTTTATTGACATGGGGAGATCTCAAAACGGTAAACATTCTTTTAGTAGTGGGCATTGGTACAGGACCGGCGACTCTCGCACCTGTTCTCTCTGCAGTTTCTAAAATTTGTTGAGCTGAAACATCCAAAACTCTATGATCAAAAGCCTTTAATATAATTCTCATCTTTTGTGTAGTTGCCATTAGTTTTCTGATCCTTTACTACCCGATATTTCAGTTGCTATATGTACAGGAACTTTGGCATAATGATCTAATTCCATAGAAAAACTAGCTCTTCCAGTTGTTAAAGACCTCAAAGTAGTAGCATATTGAAATGTTTCGGCTAATGGTACAAAAGCATTAACTGCTTGCGAATTTCCTCGTTGTTCCATATTTAATATTTGTGCTCTCCGTGAATTAAGGTCTCCTAAACAATCTCCTAAAAATTCATCCGGAGTTACTATTTCTATTTTCATTACGGGTTCTAATAAATTCGGAGCACTTGATGCCATTGCAGACTTAAATGCCATTGAACCTGCTATTTTGAAAGCCATCTCAGAAGAATCCACATCATGGTGCGATCCATCAGTCAATACTGCCTTAAGGTCTACTACAGGATATCCTGCTATAGTACCACTCTGAGCCGCCTCTCGGAAGCCTGATTCTATAGGACGATAATATTCAGTAGGTAAGGTGGCCCCTGTTATTTCTGACTCAAAAATGAGACCTGATCCTGGTTCCAAAGGTTCAACTCTTAAAGTACAATCTCCATATTGACCTCTTCCTCCTGATTGTCTTATAAATTTACCCTGTTTTTCAGATATTTTCGAAATAGTTTCTCTGTAAGCTACTTTAGGAGCTCCCTGAATCGCTTCTATTGAAAATTCTCTTTTCATCCTTTCAACAATTACATCAAGATGTAATTCTCCCATTCCTGCCAAAACAGTTTGCCCAGATTCTTCATCAGTCCATGTTTGTAATGTTGGATCTTCTCCAACTAATCTAGCCAAAGACTCTCCCATTTTATCTTGATCTGCACGAGTTTTTGGTTCAATAGCAACTGATAAAACTGGGTCTGGAAAGGTTATAGATTCTAAAAGTAAAGGTTTAGATTGATCACATAGAGTATTTCCAGTTAAAGCATCTTTAAGACCTATTGCAGCCACAATCTCTCCAGCAGAGGCTTGTTTTATTTCCTCTCTTGAATCTGCATGCATCTTCATTAATCTACCCGCTCTTTCACGAGTCCTAGTTGAAGAATTATAAACATTTGCTCCAGATTCCAATACACCAGAATAAATTCTCAAATATACCAGCCTTCCAACATGTTGATCTGTTACAACCTTAAATACTAAAGCACTAAAAGGATCATCAGCAGTAGGTTTTCTTTCTAGTTCTATTGACTCATCGAAAGGGTCCGTTCCTTTTATTGACGGGACATCTATTGGAGAGGGAAGATAATCTATTACTGCGTCCAATAAAGGATGAACTCCTCTGTGTCTTAAAGCTGATCCACATAAAACTGGATAAATTTTTAAGGAAATTACTGCTTTTCTCAAGGCTAATTTCATTTCATCAATAGAAATTTCTTTGTCTTCTAAAAATTTATTCATTAAGACTTCGTCTGTCTCAGCTATTTTTTCAATTAATTCGTTACGAAATTTTTCTACTTTATCTTTATATTCATCTGGGACATCTATAACTTTGTGCTCAACTGCATCTTCAATTTCATAAACAAAGGCTTTTCTTTCAATCAAATCTATCATACCTTTAAATTCAGATTCAGCTCCTATTGGGATCTGTATCGGTACGGCATTCGCACCTAATCTGTCATGAACTGTTTTCACTGCATAATCAAAATCAGCACCCAGTCGATCCATTTTGTTAACAAAAATCATTCGAGGAACTCCGTAATCATTAGCTTGTCTCCAAACTGTTTCAGATTGAGGTTGAACTCCCGAAACTGATTCTAGGACAACTACACCTCCATCCAACACTCTTAATGATCTTTGTACTTCTGCTGTAAAATCTACGTGCCCTGGAGTATCAATTATATTAACTTGGTGGTTATTCCATGATGCATTAGTTGCAGCAGAACCGATGGTAATTCCACGTTCTCTTTCAAGAGACATAAAGTCCATAACTGTAGTACCATCATCAATATCACCGATTTTGTAAGTTTCTCCTGTAAAAAATAAAACCCTTTCTGTTACTGTTGTCTTACCTGCATCTATATGTGCTATAAAACCTATATTTCTTACTTTTGATAAATCATTCACAGTAGTAGTCATATTGAATCCATTTTTTAGTAATTACCATCTATAATGAGCGAAAGCTCTATTAGCTTCAGCCATTCGATGTGAATCTTCTTTCTTTTTTATAGCAATTCCTGTGTTATTTACTGCGTTTGTCAGCTCTGAATATAAAGCATTAGTGATAGTTTCTCCCTTTCTTGATCTGGCAGCTTCAACAATCCATCTATGGGCTAAAGCCACTCTTCTCTTAGGACGTATTTCTACCGGAACTTGGTATGTTGCTCCACCAACTCTTCGAGGTTTAACTTCTAAAGTGGGCATAGTGTTTTTCATAGCTTCTTCAAATAATTCTAATCCAGGTCTTTTAATCTGATTTTCAAGTTTATCTATAGCTAAATAAACAGCCTTACGAGCAACGGACTTTTTTCCACCTTTCATTAAGCGATTTATAAATTTGGATAATTCGACACTTCCATATTTGGGATCAGGGTTTATTTTTCGTAATATTGATTTTCTTCTTCTAGACATAATGATTCCCAAATATTAGATGAATTTAACTCTTATTTTCTCTAATTGCACCGTATTTACTTCGACCTCTTTTTCTACCCTCTACGCCCGAGGTATCTAGTGCACCTCTAATAATATGGTAACGAACACCCGGAAGATCTCTTACTCTTCCTCCTCTGATCAAGACAACTGAATGTTCTTGTAGATTATGGCCTTCTCCAGGAATATAAGCCGTAACTTCCATTCCATTAGTCAATTTCACTCGCGCTACTTTACGAAGAGCAGAATTGGGTTTCTTTGGAGTAACAGTTCTAACTTGAAGACAAACGCCTCGCTTTTGCGGGCTTCCATATTCATCATTAGTCATTTTCTTTGTTAAAGAGTTAAATCTAAATCTTAGGGCAGGAGCTTTAGCTTTTTTTCTCCCCCTAGATCTAGCTTTTTTTAGTAATTGGTTTACAGTTGGCATGTTTATCTCATATCACACTTAAATTTATCCTTATCAAATTAGTTTAAACTAAGTGTTAATTTAAAACATAACAAAAGGATTATATATTCCACAAACTACTAGTATACGAATCTTAGGAGTGAATAGTCAATGAAAAAAAGTTTTATTTCTAGAGAATATATAATTTTTTAAATTTTGCACAATGAATTTTCCATTATAAAATGAATTAGAAAACTTCTAAATTATCATACACAAGAAGCTAAATAATATGTTTGAAAATATTTTCCTAATTGGTTTTGGCGTTAGAACTGAAGATGAATTAATTAAAATTTTGGTAGATAACTATAAAGAATCTAAAATTTTTAGTGTTTCTAACTTTTATTTACAAGATGAAAAAACAACAAATTCAATAGTAAATTACAAAATAAAAAATGATGAAAATCATCCCCTACTAAAAAGTAATCATCACGGAGAGGCTGTTATAAACAATAAAGATCTATCAATAATTAACCTACCTCACGTATATTCTATTGAATATAGAAATCTAGTTGCAAAAGAAATCCCTATAATAATATCGACTCAAACCTTTGACTCATATAATCTCCACTGTCTAGAAGGTAATAACAATCAAATAATTACTACCCCTTTTATAGAATCAGACATTAATATAAAAATAAAAATTACACACTCTAAAAATAAGAATAAGAATATTACCAGAAATTCTAATTCTTTTATTAGAATTTCTGAACTGTCCATCGATTCTAATAAATACGAAGTAAAATTAAATGAAAAAAAAATAAATCTAACATTTAAAGAACTAGAGTTGTTAAAATTATTAGCATCAAATCCTGGAAGAGTATTTTCCAGAGAAAATTTGCTTAAAAATATATGGGATTATGACTATTATGGTGGAACAAGAACGGTTGACGTCCACGTAAGAAGATTAAGAACAAAGATTGAAGATCATAAATATAATTTTATAGAAACAATCTGGAATGTAGGTTACAAATTTAATGAAAACATTTAGGGGAAACAATGAATAGAAATATAGAAACTCAAGATTATATTCTAAAACAAGCAAGTGAATCGAATGTTAAATTTATACGACTCTGGTTCACCGATATTACTGGAGGTTTAAAAGGATTTGCTATAAATGTTGAAGATTTAAAAGATTGTATGACCAATGGTGTTATATTTGATGGAGGTGCAATCGAAGGTTTATCAAGAGAAGGCGAAAATGATACTTTAGCAATTCCTGATTTGAATACTTGGCAAATTTTACCTTGGAGACCAAATGAAAATGCTGTAGCAAGATTTATTTGTGATTTAAAAAGCATTGATGGAAACAACTTAATGGTAGATAGTAGACAAGTTTTAAAAAACAAACTAATTGAGGCTAATAAACTTGGTTATAAATTCTACATAGGTCCTGAAATAGAATACTATTATCTTAATTCTGAAAAAAACATATCTTCCGGTGATGATGCAGGTTATTTTGATCAAACTTCTGCAGATAGTGATGGTGCTAACCTGAGAAGAGAATGTGTGTTGATTTTGGAACAAATGGGAATCCCAGTAAGATCTTCACATCACGAAGTTTCTCCAGGACAACATGAGATAGATTTAAGACACACGGATGCTTTAACAATGGCTGACTCGATAATGACTACAAGATTAGTTGTTAAAGAAACTGCTCTCAGATTGGGAGGATTTGCAACATTTATGCCAAGACCTTTTGATAAGTTAAATGGTAGTGGCTTACACCTTCATTTATCTCTATATAAAAATGAAAAGAATATTTTTAGTGAAAAAAATAAAAAAACTATATCAAAAATAGGCGAAAGTTTCATGGCTGGTTTAATAGAAAATGCTAAAGAAATGACTTTGGTTACTAATCAATGGGCTAATTCATATAAAAGATTATTGCCTAATTTAGAAGCCCCAGTTGCAGGTTATATTGATTATCAAAATATAGAAGATATAGTGAGAGTTCCTCCAGTATTTAATAATGATGATGAGAAATATAGAATAGAATTTAGATTACCTGATGCTGCATGTAATCCATATTTAGCATTTGCAACAATTTTAAATGCAGGAATTTTAGGCATAAAAAATAAATATAAAATAACAAAAAAAATAAAATCAAACATCCCTAATAGTTTAAATGAAGCAATCAAAGCTAATGAAAACAGTAATTTTTTGCAAGAATCTATAGGTACGGAGGCATATAATAGTTATATTGATAATAAGAAAAAAGAATGGATGGGTTACAATTCTTTGATTTCAGAAGATGAAAGAAATCTTTATATGAAATTTCTTTAAATAAAATAAATCAATTACTTCTATTATAAAACTTCAGAAAATTTTTTTTGAATTAAATAAAATATGAAAAAAAATTATAACCGAAAAAAATATACCAAACAACTTATCAACAATCTAAATGAATTAAGTGTCAAGGGTTTATGCGATATTCATATAGGTAAAGATGCTTGTGGAGTAGGAGTTGTTGCAAATATTAAAGGTGTCAAATCAAACAAAATAATAAAAGATTCTTTAAAAGTCTTAAATAATCTTGCACATAGAGGGGCTTGTGGTTGTGATCCAGATACAGGAGATGGGGCTGGTATTACTCTACAAATTCCTGATAAGTTCTTTAGAAATATATTAAACGAAAACAAATTATCCTTGCCTGATTTAGGACAATATGCCTCTGGGATAATCTTTCTACCTAATAAAAAAAAATTACGAGAAAAAATAGTAAACATTATAGAAAAAATTCTTTTGAAAAATAAACTTTCATTGATTTCTTGGAGAGATGTTCCGGTAGATCAATCCAAAATAGGATTGTGGGCAAGCGATGTAAAGCCAGAAATTAAACAAATTTTCATTTCAACAAATAAAAAATTTACGGATGAAGAATTTTCAAAAATCCTTTTTGTAACAAGGAAAATGATAGAAAAAGAAGTATTATCCATCAAAGATCATGCAAATTCCATAGATATTAACAATGAATTTTATGTGTGTTCATTATCCAATAAGATAATCATATATAAAGGTTTGTTAAAATCTGAACAATTAGCTAATTTTTATCTTGATTTACAAAATTCTAATATCGAAAGTTGTTTTGGGTTAGTACATTCTAGGTTCTCTACAAATACACTAGGATCTTGGAAGCTTGCTCATCCATACAGAATGATTGCTCACAATGGAGAAATTAATACAGTTAGAGGTAATAGAAATTGGATAAAGGCTAAAGAACAAAATCTTCAAAATAAACATTTTGGAAATAATATTCAAAACATTTTGCCTATTTGCGAAGAAGATGCTTCTGATACAGCTTCATTGGATAATGTTTTTGAATTACTAGTAATGGGAGGAAGGTCTATTGAACATGCTGCATCAATGATGATTCCTGCAGCTTGGGATCATAATGAACACATGAATCAAAAAACAAAAGATTTTTATCAGTTCCATGCAGGATTAATGGAACCTTGGGATGGACCTGCAATGATAGCTTTTACAGATGGGATTAAATTGGGAGCCTGTCTTGATAGAAATGGATTTAGGCCTTTTAGATATACAGTAACAAAAGATAATATTCTAGTTATGTCTTCAGAAACAGGGGTATTAGATATAGATCCAAATAATATAAAACTTAAATCTCGAATGACCCCTGGGAAAGGTTTTTTGGTAGATTTCAATGAAGGAAGGATAATAGATTCTGAAGAAATAATAGATAGACTTACTTCTCAAAAACCATATTCAAAATGGGTAAATAACCAAGCCATAAATCTTGATGAAATAAAGCAAACTAAATCAGAAAATTCATACAACGGTTTAGAACTATTGAAACAACAAAAGGCATTCGGATATTCTTCAGAAGATATTGAATTATTAATTAAACCAATGGGCGAATCAGGAAATCAACCAAACGGTTCGATGGGGAATGATACGCCTTTAGCAGTTCTATCAGATAAACCTCAAAATCTTTTCTCTTATTTCAAACAATTGTTTGCTCAAGTTTCTAACCCACCATTGGATCCCATTAGAGAGAAATTGGTAACTCAAATGAGTATTTTGATAGGAAAAAAAGAAAGTTTATTATCAGAATCAGAAAAACATGCTCAATTACTAAAAATAGAAAGGCCAATTCTATTAAATTCAGAAATTTCAAAAATCAAAAGATTAGATAAAGGAAATATAAAATCTGGCACAATTTCTACTCTTTTCAACATTAATGAAGAAATAAACGGGTTTGAAAAAGCTCTAGAAGCCATTAAGACTAAATCAGAAAGATTAATATCCGAGGGAGTTGGAATAATTATTCTTTCTGATAGAGGAGTAGATAAAAATATGGGTTACTTACCTTCATTATTAGTTGCAGGTACAGTACACCATCATTTAATAAGAAATAATTTGAGAGAAAATGTTGATTTACTCATTGAAACAGGAGAAGCGAGAGAAGTGCATCACTTTGCTTCGCTATTTGGATATGGTATATCTGCAATAAACCCTTATTTAGCTCTAGATAGTTTGAAAAATGAATCTTTTAAAACAAAAAGAGAAATTATTGAATCTCAAAATAATTACTGTAAAGCTGTGATTTCTGGAGTTTTGAAAACAATGTCTAAGATGGGAATTTCAACTTTACAAGGATATATGGGAGCTCAACAATTCGAAGCTGTAGGATTGGGAGGTAAAATTATAGAAGATTCATTTACATGGACTTCATCAAGAATTGGGGGAATAGAAATTAACGAAATTGCTACCGATTATTTATTATTTCATCAAAATGCTTTCTCTTCTTCAAATATCCCTTCAAATCTTAATTTAGACCTTGGTGGGTTATACAATTGGCGAGGAACTGGCGAAAGGCATATGTGGTCTCCAGAAACTATATCTCTTTTACAGCAAGCATCAACAGAGAATAATTCTCAAAAATATGAAGAGTTTGAAATTTTGGCAAATAAAGATTATTACGGGGATATCAGTATTCGAAACCTTCTTGAATTAGATTATAAGAACTCTAAACCTGTTCCGATCAATGAAGTTGAATCTGAAAAAGAAATATTAAAAAGATTTGCTACAGGTGCAATATCTTTGGGATCAATTTCAAGAGAAGCTCATGAGACTCTTGCTATCGCTATGAATCGAATTGGAGCAAGGTCAAATACTGGAGAAGGTGGAGAAGATGAAACTAGATTTGTACCAGATGCAAATGGTGATTCGAGAAGTTCGGCTATAAAGCAAGTAGCATCGGGTAGATTCGGTGTTACTACCAACTACTTAGTTAATTCTAAAGATATTCAAATTAAAATGGCACAAGGAGCAAAGCCTGGAGAAGGAGGAGAAATTCCGGGACACAAAATCTCAAATTATATTGCATCTATTAGAAAAACAACTCCTGGAGTAGAGTTGATTTCACCACCTCCCCATCATGATATATATTCTATTGAAGATTTGGCTCAACTAATACACGATCTTAAGAACGTAAATTCTAATGCACGTATACACGTAAAGCTAGTTTCAGAAGTGGGAGTGGGTATCATTGCTGCTGGAGTATCAAAAGGAAAAGCAGATGTAGTTTTAATTTCAGGTTTTTCAGGCGGAACTGGTGCTTCACCATTATCTTCTATTAGACATGCGGGATTGCCGTGGGAATTGGGCGTTGCTGAAACTCAACAAGTTTTAGTAGAACAAGGACTGAGAAGTAGAATTGTAGTACAAACCGATGGACAAATAAAAACTGGAAAAGATATAGCAATAGCAACTTTGCTAGGAGCTGAAGAATGGGGAATTGCAACAGCTTCTTTAATAACTATGGGCTGCATAATGTTAAGAAAATGTCATCTAAATACTTGTTCCGTAGGTGTAGCTACTCAAGATCCAGAATTAAGGAAATTATTTAATGGAACTCCTGAAGCGGTGGTTAATTACTTCGGATTCTTAGTTAAAAGCTTACGTTTAGAAATGTCCAAATTAGGATTTAGAAACATAAATCAAATGGTCGGTCGAGTAGACAAATTAAAACAAAGAAAAGATATTGATCATTGGAAAGGTAAAAAATTAGATTTATCAAAAATGTTATATGCCCCTAAGGGTATTCCTAACTATGAAAACTATTGCAATATTAGTCAAGATCACGAACTTGAAAAAGCTTTGGATAAAAAAATATTGAAGGAATTAGATATTCAGTCATTAAAAGACAAAAAATCAAAATTAAATTTTGAAATTAATAATGTTAACAGAACGGTTGGAGCAATAATATCTGGGGATATAACAAAAATATATGGAGAAATGGGAATCCCTCAAGATAATTTAGAAATAGAATTTACTGGTTCTGCTGGTCAAAGTTTTGGAGCATTTCTATCAAAAGGAATTTATTTCAATGTAATAGGAGATTCAAATGACTACTTTGCCAAAGGAATATCAGGAGGGAAAATAAGTATTTCACCTAATCGATCAGATAAAAGCTACATTCCAGAGAATCATGTTATTATAGGCAATGTTGCTTTATATGGAGCTACTGGAGGAGAAGTATATATCAATGGAAAAGCTGGTGAAAGATTTTGTGTTAGAAATTCTGCTGCAAATGCAGTTGTAGAAGGAATAGGAAATCATGGTTGCGAATATATGACTGGAGGAATCGCAGTGATTTTAGGTGAAGTTGGAAGTAACTTTGCTGCAGGTATGAGTGGAGGTATTGCATATGTATACGATGAAACCTCTACTTTTATAAATAATTTCAATTCTGAATTGTCTAATATGTCAGAAATATTAATAAATTCTAAGGATGAAAAAGACCTAAAAAATCTTATCAAAAATCATGTTAAATATACCAATTCTGAAAAAGGGATAAAAATTCTACATAATTGGCGAGAAGAATTAAAAAAATTCAAAAAAGTAATACCTAGAGATTATGAAAAAATTTTAGATAAATTAAACCATCAAAGAAAAAGAGTAAAAATAAATGGGTAAAACTTCGGGTTTTAAAGAAACCAAAAGAAAAACAGAAAAAAGAAAAAATATAAGAGTAAGGGTAAAAAATTGGAATGAAATTTATGAACCCGCTACTAATCAAGAAGTGTCAGTGCAGGCTTCAAGGTGTATGGATTGTGGTGTTCCTTTTTGTAACAATGGTTGTCCTCTAGGAAACCTAATACCTGAATGGAATGACTTAGTATATAAAAATGATTGGGAAACTGCTTACCATAGATTAGCTGCTACAAACAATTTCCCCGAATTTACTGGCAGAATTTGTCCAGCCCCTTGTGAAGCTTCATGTACATTATCAATTAACCAAGATCCTGTAACTATAGAGATGATAGAAAAAAACATCATTGAAAAAGCATGGGAATCTGGATTTGTATTAGCAGAGATTCCAAAGAAAAGAACCAATAAAAAAATTGCAATAGTAGGATCCGGGCCTGCAGGTTTGGCTGCTGCACAACAATTAAACAGAGCAGGACATAATGTTTCTGTATTTGAAAGAAATGAACTTCCTGGAGGACTTCTTAGATTTGGAATACCTGAATTTAAGTTAGAAAAAAAAATTGTTGATCGCAGAATAGATTTACTAATAAAAGAAGGTATAAAATTTATTTGTTCAACTAATGTAGGTATAGATATTTCCGTAAAAAACCTTATACAAGAATATGATGCTATATGCTTGGCTGGAGGATCGACAGTTCCTAGAGATTTAAGCATCGAAGGAAGGGATCTTGAAGGAGTTCATTTTGCAATGGATTTTCTCTCTGAACAAAATAGGTGGGATACAAAAAAATCTAATATTAGAAACATAACTGCTAAAAACAAAAATGTTGTAATTATAGGTGGTGGAGATACAGGAGCAGATTGTTTGGGTACATCAATAAGACAGGGAGCAAAAAATATTGTTCAATTAGAAATATTACCTGAACCTCCAATAACCAGGACCTCAACTAATCCATGGCCAGAATGGCCTTTAATATTGAGGACTTCTTCCGCTCATGAAGAATCAGGAGAAAGAGAGTTTAGTGTATTGACTAAATCATTTGATGGGATAAACAGAGTAAAAAATTTGACTTGCCAAAAAGTAAAATGGGAAAAAGATCCAAAGTCTCAAAAATTTGAAATGAAAATTATAAATAAATCAGAATTCAAAATTAAGGCTGATTTAGTTCTACTCGCTCTTGGTTTTGTTCATCCATTACAAGAAGGCCTCTTGAATGAACTAGGTGTAGAATATGATGAAAGAGGGAACGTAAAAACTAATGGTGAAATGATGACTTCTAAAACAAAGATCTTTGCCTGCGGAGATATGGAAAGAGGACAATCACTTGTTGTACATGCTATTGCAAGTGGAAGAAAATGTGCAAAGAATATAGATGTTTTCTTAGAAGGGCAATCTTTGCTCCCTGAAGTTAAGGGGTATATTAGATCTTCCTTTAATAAAATTTAAAATATTGGGATTAAGATGTCTAAAATAAAGATATCAATGAGTCAAATAAATACTACAGTTGGATCATTAGATTCCAACACGAAAAAAATCATTGAAAAAATAAAAAAAGCTAAAAAAGAAAATTCTAATGTCATATGTTTTCCTGAGTTATCTATACCAGGCTATCCTCCAGAAGATCTAGTTCTGAGTGATTTGTTTATAAAAAATAATATTCAAGCTCTAAATACTATTAAAAAACATACAAAAAACATCATAGCAATTGTGGGTTTTATTGATAAAGATATTAATGGAATTTATAATTCAGCTGCAATTTTAAATAATGGAAATATAATTGAAATTTATAGAAAAACTAAACTACCAAATTATGGAGTCTTTGATGAAAAAAGGTATTTTAACTCAGGCTCGAAGGTTGTAGTAATACAAAAAAATAATATTAAAATTGGGATTAGCATATGCGAAGATATTTGGGATGATTACGAAATATGTAAACTACAATCAAATTATGGTTGCAATTTATTAATTAATATAAATGGATCTCCTTATGACATTGACAAAAAACAAACCCGAATAAAACATCTGTCTTCTGTTTCAAAAAATTGTAATTCTCACTTAGTTTATCTTAATCTAGTAGGTGGTCAAGATGAACTTATTTTTGATGGTAGCTCTCTTGTGTTTAATAATTTAGGCAATATAATTTATTCACTTCCAAGCTTTGAAGAAAAAGATGGAATTATAGATTTAGACTTAGATTTAAATTTCAATGAACCAAATAAAACACTAATAACCAATCTAAAAAAATATAATTTATCTGTAAAAGAAATTGATTTTCAGTACATGAATACTAAAGAAAGAAATAAGGTTCTTGATATTACTAAAATAAATGAAATTGAAGATGTATATAAGGCCTTAGTTTTAGGCACCAGAGATTATCTTATTAAAAATAAATTTAATAAATGTCTTGTAAGTCTTTCAGGAGGTATAGATTCCGCTGTAGTAACGGCGATAGCAGCTAAAGCTGTCGGTTCAAAAAATATAGTTACAGTTAATTTGCCTTCTAGATATTCATCTGATCATTCAATTACAGATTCAGAAAAATTGTGCAAAAATCTAGGCATTAAGCTAATCAATTTACCAATTGAAGATGCACATAAATCAATGGAAGATTCTTTAAATTTTATTTTCAAGAATACTAAAAAAAATGTGGCTGAAGAAAATTTACAAGCAAGAATAAGAGGAAATATCATAATGACAATTTCTAATAAATTTTCTTTACTTGTATTGTCTACAGGAAATAAATCAGAAATTGCAACTGGATACGCTACTTTATATGGTGATATGGCTGGGGGATTTTCTGTTTTGAAAGATGTTCCTAAAACTATGGTTTATAAATTAGCAAATTACATAAACAAGGTTAGTGATAATTATACAATTCCTATAAATATAATAAATAAACCACCTTCAGCAGAACTAAAGCCAGATCAAGTTGATCAGGACAAACTACCAGAATATGAAATACTAGATAAAATCATTGAATTGTATGTTGAAAAAAAACAAAATATCAAAGAAATTATGTCCAATAAAATTCTTAGAAAAAAAATATCTAATGATGAAATATTAGATATAATTCAAATGATTGATCGTAACGAATATAAAAGAAGACAATCCCCACCTGGAGTAAAAATAACTCCTTTGGCGTTTGGGAAAGATAGAAGGTATCCAATAGCTTCTGAGTTAAAATATACTTATACAAAATTTATATATTATGATAAATAAAAAAATAAAAATTACATTTATTTTTTTGTTATTATTTTTGTTTTCATGCAAAGAAAATAATTATCAATTAATTTATGAAGAAAAAATCCCTTCAGTAGTAGAAATTACTGTTTATGGGAAAAATATTTTTGGAGGTTTACATAAATTTGCAGCGGGATCTGGTTTTGTTTGGGACAATAATGGAAATATATTAACCAATTATCACTTGGTTATGGACGTAAAAGATTCAAATTATAGAATAATTGTTCGTACATATAATAACGATGAGTTTGAAGCAGAATTAATTGGAATAGATCCATATTCGGACCTAGCTGTAATTAAAATAAATGAAAACTTGCCCAAATTAAACTTAGGAGATTCCAATATTGTGTCTCCTGGTGATGATGCGATTGCAATGGGGAGTCCTTTCGGACAATCTTTTACAATGACAACTGGTATTATAAGCGCCATTGGGAGAACACTGAATGGATTAACTTATTACAAAATACCGCTAGTCATACAAACTGACGCTGCGATAAATCCAGGTAATTCAGGGGGGCCTTTGTTAAATTCAAAAGGAGAAGTTATTGGAATCAATACACAAATTAAATCTACTGGTAACTCTCCTCAAAATTCAGGAGTTGGGTTTGCTGTGCCCATCAATCTTGCTAAAAAAGTTGTAGAAAATATTAAATACGGGATCGAACATGAATATTCATATTTAGGAATTGAAGCATTAAATCTTGATTATGAAATGAGAATTAGAGCAGATGTAGAAGAAAATTTCAAAGGGTTACTTATAACAAGCCTGGAAAAAGATGGCCCTGCAGACCAAGCTGGGATAAAAGGTAACTCAAGTATAGGAAATTATGATGGAGATATTATAACCAAGATAGACAATTTTGAAGTTAGTTCTTTTGAAGACTTAATTGCATACTTAGCTCTTCACACTTCTCCCGGGGATATAGTAAAAATAGAATTAGTAAGAGATTATAAATATAGGGAAGTGAATGTAACGCTAGGTGCACGTCAATAGTAAAAAAAATGTAATCAAAACACGTTGACAGAACACTTGAACCATTTAGAACATTTGTGCTATAAATTAATAATAATAATAAAATTTGGAGAAGAATGTGGTACGGAAAAAAACTGACAATAAAAATAATAAAAAAAATCAAACTATTGATATTACAATTGAGCAAATAGAAAAAACTTTTGGAAAAGGATCTGTAATGAGGATGGGCGAAAATCCTATTGTAGATTCTAATATACAATCTATTTCTACAGGTTCAATGGGTCTAGATATAGCTTTGGGAGTAGGGGGCCTTCCTAGAGGGCGTATAGTTGAAATTTTCGGTGCTGAAAGTGCTGGGAAAAGCACATTGGCACTGTCTTGTATTGCCCAAGCTCAAAAAACTGGAGGTCAGGCAGCATATATTGATGTTGAACATGCAATGGATCCAGGATATGCAAAAAAAATAGGAGTAAATACTCAAGAATTACTGATTTCACAACCAAATTCTGCTGAGGAAGCTTTAGAAATAACAGATTACTTAGTAAGATCTGGAGCATTAGACATAGTAGTATTAGATTCAGTCGCAGCTTTAGTACCTAACGCGGAACTGGAAGGCGAAATGGGTGATTATCACATTGGATCTCAAGCTAGGCTTATGTCACAGGCTCTAAGGAAATTAACAGGCACTATACATAAAACCAATACAACATGTGTTTTCATAAATCAGTTAAGAGATAAAATTGGAGTAATGTTTGGTTCACCTGAAACTACTCCCGGTGGTCGAGCTTTAAAGTTTTATAGTTCTGTAAGAATAGATTTAAGAAGATCAGAGTCTCTGAAGGTAGGTGAAGAATTAGTAGGAAATAAGGTTAGAGTTAGAGTTGTAAAAAATAAAGTTGCTCCTCCATTTAAAAAAACTGAATTGGAAATATTATATAACGAAGGAATTTCTAAAGAAGGCGAAATTTTAGATCTTGGTGTCACAAAAAATATATTAGAAAAAAATGGTTCATTTTATTCTTTTGAAGGTGAGAGACTTGGGCAGGGTAGAGACGCGGTAAGAAAATTTTTGAAAAACAATCCAGATTTAACAAAAAAAATTGAAGGTTTAATATTAAATCCTCCAGAAGAAAATCAAACGATAGAAACTAATATTATGGAAGCCACTGGTTAATTGAAACTTTGCTAAATTAAAGATCAATTGTAAAATTTAATAGTGGACATAATAATAATCATAATAATAATTGTAATTGCATTACTAGGTAGTGCATTTATCAGTGCATCCGAAGCTGCAGTTATAGCGGTAAATAGGGTAAGAATAAAACATCTATCGGATGGAGGAAACAAACGAGCTACAGCAATTGTAAAGACGTTGCAAGAGAATGAAAAATTTTTTGGAACATTATTACTTCTCGGAAACTTATTAAATGTATTAATCGCAACCTTGGTTGGAACTTTAATAATAAATTTATTTGGCAAAGGAAGCATATACTCTGTTATATCTGCAACCATTATTTCTACAATTATAGTTGTAACTTTTGGAGAACTCACTCCAAAGTCTATTGCAACAAGAGTGGCAGACAGATGGTCTATTTTTGTAATTCAATTCATAAGAGCTCTTATGTATTTAGTTGGACCAGCTGTATGGGCATTTACTATTATTCCAAAATTTATAACTAAAACTTTATTAAAATCAGATAAACTAGAAAATCCTGCTGTTACCACTGGAGAATTGAGAAGTTTGATTGATATCGGTGAAGAAGAAGGAACTGTCGAATCATCTCAAGGAGAAATGTTAGAAAACATTTTTAGATTTAGTGAAACTGAAATAAAAGACATAATGACACCTAGGCCAGAAATTATCTGGATTCAATCAGAAACATCTATCAAAAATTTCTTAAAGATTTATAAAAAAAATCCTCATACTCGTTTCCCCGTGTGTGATGGTCAATTAGATAATGTTATTGGAATTATTAATGTAAAAGACGTAATGCTTTCTCTAACTTCTCCTGAAATTGATGATTCAAAATCAATAAATACACTTTGCAAGGAACCTATGTTTTCACCCGAAATGAAATTACTTGATGAATTACTCGAAGAGTTTCAAATTAGTGGACATAAAATAACTTTGGCAATTGATGAATATGGAGATATTTCAGGAATTCTAACTTTATCTAGATGTATTGAAAAAATAGTAGGAGAGGCAGCTGAAGAAGGGAAAAAATTGGTGAAAAAAATTAGTAAAGCTAGCAATGATACTTATGTAGTGGAAGGTGGGATTGCTATCGATGAAATAAACAATGAACTCAAAATAAAAATTCCAGAAGGAAGATATGAAACATTAGCTGGATTTATTATAGATAGAATGCAAACTTTCCCTAGTAAAAAATCGCGTACGAATTTTAGAGGTTTTAGATTCACAGTAATGGACATCGAAAAAAATAAAATTTCTAAAATTCAAATAAAAGTTCCATTACAAAATATTAAAAAAAATGTCAGATAATTCTATTGTAGACAAAATAAGGAATAATATCTCAAAAAAAATAGTTAATGGAGAAAAAAAAGCTATTGTTGGATATTCAGGAGGGTCAGATTCAAGGTTTTTACTTGAAATATTAACATTAATAGTAAAAGATCCAAAAAAAAATTTAATTGTTTGTCATGTAAATTATGGTTTACGAAATTTAGAATCTGATAAGGATCAACAGTTGGTAGAAAAGATTTGTAATTCATTAAATCTAAATTTGGAAATCAAAAACTGTTCCTTATCTGAAGAACCTAAAGGAATTCAAGAAAAAGCGAGAAAAATACGGATGGGATTTTTTTCTGATTTATCAACTAAATACAACACCAACCACTGTTTCTTGGGACACAACATCAATGATCAGATAGAAACCATTATGCAAAATATAATCCGTGGTACAGGCAAAAAAGGTTTAAGTGGTATGAAATACACGAATTCAATTTACTTTAATAAAAAAAAATTGATACTTTCAAGACCATTGCTCGATTTGAGAAAAAAATTTATTGAGGAATATTGTACTAAAAATAATTTAGAATTTTGTGTGGACTCATCAAATAAAAAGAATATTTACAATAGAAATTTATTAAGAAACAAAATAATTCCAGAAATAGAAAAAATAAATCCACAATTTGTTGAAGCTATTAATAACCTTTCAAAAAACGTTAACAATTTAGATGAAAATGTAGAAGCTCAAAAAAAAAGGATCATAAAGGATTATCAATCTTTGATAAATGAAGAAAAATTTCTAGGCAGAAATCATCACGAAATGATAAATAATGTCATAACAAATAAATCTAAATCTGAAAATTTACCAGGAGATATAAATATTAGATCAACTGGTAAATCTATTTTATTGGAGAGTAGATTAAATAACAAAAGTGAAAGTTATAAAATATTCTTACCCATTCCAGGCAAAATATTCTTACCCAGTGGAGAGAAAATTACTTCTAAAATTATAAACAAGCCAACAAATTTAAAGTTAGTTAATAAAAATAATATTTATATAAGTTCTAACTATATAGATAAGAAATTATTTATTCGAAATAGAATTAACGGAGATAAAATGTCTCCATTTGGAACTGATAAAAAAATAAGGGTGAAAAAACTTTTGTCTGACTATAAGGTTTCTGTAAAATCAAATTATCCATTATTATGTTCAGAAAATGAAATAATATGGTTAATAGGTTTAAGACAATCTAACAAATCAGTAGTACTAAAAACAGAAAAAAAAGTTATTGAACTATTAGTATCAAAGAACTCTGTTTAATCGTGAAGAAGGAGTAATTCCAGGCTTTCTGCCTCTTCTTGCTATTAAATTACCATCTATTTCTTTTATGTCTCCAGAAAAAGTTATCCCTGAACCTCGTGCTATATAATTATCAATCGCAAATCCACCTATTTTGCTTCCATTCTTAACAAAATTTCTTATATCATCTGGTTGTAAATCACCACTAACATAAATATCAATCTCTTCAAAGTTTTCGTAATCCAATTTAATTCGTATTTCATCAACTAAATGAGGTGTTATTCCTCCTCTTTCAATAGGAGTTTCTATTCTTATTCCTCTCAAAGTGCCCTTTAATCTTCTGGAAACTTCTAAAGCTTCTTCTGCTTCATCTTTAAATGTATCTACAAGAACTACTCGAGGAACATTTTTTTCAATATGCCTGTCAAATGCTAAAGCTGCTCTTACTGTATCTCCCATTATTAAAACTAAAGAATGAGGCATTGTTCCAGATGGAGTAGTTTGAGTTATTTTGCCTCCAATAATAGAGCTTATCGCTGAACATCCTCCGGTTATAGCAGAGTAATCAACATGAGCAGCAACAGAAGGATGAACAGCTCTAGCTGCAAAGCTTACTACTGGTATCCCTTCAGCTGCTACAATACATCGGTTTGCGGAAGTCGCCCATCCTGAACAAGAACTTAAAATACCCAACATAGAAGTTTCATAAAGCCCAAAATTTGCATATTTTGATTTTATTCTAAAAACCACTTCTTTCTTTGATATTTCATTAGAATCGCTCAAAGCCCAAACTTCTCTATCTGATTCAGGCAAAACATGTTCTAAAATATCAATAATTTGATTAACTCCACATAATATCCCGTCATCTTGTGCGTGTATTTCATATGTCACATATGGGTTCAAACCTTCGTTTCTCAAAACAGTAAGAGCTCTATGCAAATATATTTCAGAATTTTCACCGACTAGAAGTGATCTTTCTAAAAAACTTTCTTTGTTTGTTTCATTCATAATATTTATTTTATATTTATTCTAATTCTTATCAAACCAATTAAATCTTCTATTGCAGTTTTTAATATATTGACACTTGAAGATGGATCATCAATCCATTTAACAGGTAATTGTTTGATTTGTAAATTTAATTTTCTTGATAATAAAAGCAATTCCGTGTCAAAAAACCAGAAATTATTCTTTACTAAAGGTAACAAGATTTGTGCTTTTTCACGTGAAATTGCCTTAAAACCACATTGCATATCATCAATTCTACTTTTTGGAAATAAAATTTTAACAATAATGTTGTAAGATCGTGAAGTAATTTCTCTTATTTTTTTTCTTCCAATAACTTCAGATCCATTAGATAGTCTTGATCCAATAGATATATCATAATTATCTATAATGATTCCATTTATTAATGGGAAAAAATGTTGTAAATCAGTTGAAAGATCAATATCCATATAACAAAAAACATTGGCTTTAGATTTTTTCATAGCAATTTTTAGTGCTCTTCCTCTGCCTTTTTCAGGTATTCGAATATAGTTATCAAGCAATTTGTTTTTTAACAATTTTTTTGCAACTTCTTGAGTTTGATCTGTTGAACCATTATCCACAACTGTTAAATAGATAATGTATGAATGATAATTGTTGTGATTTAGATAGTCTTTAAGAATTCTCAATTGTTTTTCTAGTACTTCAGATTCATTGAAAACAGGTAAAATTACATCTATTTTTATATTTTTTATACTCAATGTGAAAAATGTCTAGTATTAGTAAATATCATCTTTATATTATGACGATTTGCTTCAGAAATCACTTCATGATCTCTAATTGAACCACCTGGTTGAATAATATTTCGAATGTTATTTTTTGAAGCTAATTCAATACTATCTGAAAATGGGAAAAAAGCGTCTGAAGCTAAGATTGAATTTTCTGTTAAATACGACTTTGCTTTTTCAATTGCTAAATTAACACTATTTATTCGGTTCGGTTGTCCAGATCCAATGCCAATTATAGATTTTTCAGACGTAATAATAATAGCATTGGACTTTACAAACTTGGTACAGGCCCAAGCAAATGCCCAATTTCCCATTTCATTTTTATTAGGCTTATTTTGTGTTACAAAATCCCAATTTTTAATTAGATCATTTTTATTATCTATTTCTTGATACAATAAACCTCCATTGATGGTTCTAAATTGAAAAAATTCTTCTTGAAAATTTGAAGTCAAAATTCTAGTGTTTTTTTTCTTATTTAATATTTTTAATGCTTTCATTGAGTAAGATGGCGCAATAATAACATCAAAAAACATACTTGACATCTCCTGAGCTGTTTTTGCCTCTAATTCTGTATTAAATCCAACAATCCCACCATATGCAGATATAGGATCACCCCTAAGAGCCATTTTATAACTATCCAATTGGTTTGAAGAATATGATAGACCACATGAATTTGTGTGCTTTACAATGGACACACAATGGTTTGGGAATGAATTTACTGCCATAAAAGCAGAGTCAGCATCGAGATAGTTTAAGTAAGACATTGCCTTACCGTTAAGTAATTTCGAATTGGCAATTCCATTCGTTGCATTTGAGTAGATAGCTCCTTTTTGGTGAGGATTTTCTCCATATCTTAGATCTGATATTTTATGATAACTTAAATCTAAACGATTTTTAAAATTTTCTTCTGATTGATTATCTAAATAATTTTCTATAGCTTTGTCATATTTTGAAACAAGTTGAAAAACTTTTTTTGCTAAAATTTTACGTGTAGTGAGATCTATTCCTCCTTTAGTTATTTTTTCAGCTAACATTTCATAATCTTTTGGATCAATTAAAACTGTTACTCTTTTGTAATTTTTTGCTGCCGCTCTCAACATTGCTGGCCCACCTATATCGATATTTTCGATAATTTGAGCATCAGTAGAATTTTTTCGTGCAACAATTTTCTCAAAGGGATACAAGTTATTAATAACAATATCGAAAGTGTCAATGTTTAAATTATTTAAATCTTTCAAATGAGTATCGTTTTCAGTGTCGGCTAAAATACCTGCATGGATTTTTGGATGTAGAGTCTTCACTCTTCCATTCAATATTTCTGATTCTCCTGTAATAGAATGAACAGAATCTACTTTAATACCAATTTTTTTTAAATATTCAAAAGTTCCACCAGTCGAAATGATTTTATAACCAGCATTTATTAGAATAGGACAGATTTGATCTAATCCGGTTTTATCATAAACACTTATTAAAGCTTGCAATAAAAAAACCTCCTAACTTCACTTAACTACCACTGATGATCCTTTATCTTCATTTATTAACATTTCACCTATTACCCATGAATCAGGACATTCAGTTAATATTTTTTTCACATTTGAAGGGTCTGAAATGATAACTAATCCCACTCCCATATTATATACATTGAACATTTCATCAATTGAAACATTACCTTTTTCCATAATAAATTTAAATATTTCAGGTATTTCCCATGAGCGTTTATTTATTTCAGCCTTCAAATGACCATTGAAAATTCTTGGGAGATTTTTGTAAAGCCCACCACCAGTTATGTGAGAAATTCCAGAAATCAAATGAAAAAGATCTTTTATTGATGACAAATATTCTTTATGAGGTTCTGCTAAAAGTTCTCCAAAATTTTTTTCTTCCCCATTTATTTTTTGAGACAAAATAGTAATATCATTGTCTAAATCAAAAATTGCTCTAACAAGTGAAAATCCATTAGTATGAAGTCCACTTGAAGGTAATGCTATTAATATATCTCCTTCTTTAACATTATCGGGTTTTATTAACTTCTTTGGATCAACTATTCCCACCATGAATCCAACTACGTCGTAATCGCTTCTACCATAGACTCCAGGTAGTGTAGCAGTTTCCCCTCCTATAATCGAACAATTAACTTTTTTACATGCTTGAGCTATCCCTTCTATGATGTCCATTACGACTTCTTCATTCAATTCACCAAAGGCTAAATAATCTAAAAAGTATAATGGTAATGCTCCTTGCGGGATTAAATCATTCACACAATGATTTACAATATCTATACCCAAATTTCTATGTAAATTCATTCTGGATGAAATTTTAACCTTTGTTCCTACAGAATCTGTAGTGGACACCAGCACTGAATCTTTCTTGAATGTGCTTATACTAAATAATCCTCCATAACCATCTTTATTATTAATAACCTCATCTCTATGAGTAGATCGTACCATTTCGATAAGTTTACTTTTTATCTCATCCGATTTTTCTAGATCCACCCCAGATTTTTTATAATCGAAGTTTTTATTCATAGTATTTATTTTTTTCTAGATTTTTCAAATTGATATTTATCAAAATCTAATTGAATTGGGATAGGATAATTACCCGTAAAACAAGCTTTACAATAATTTCCATTAGTAGAATTAACAGATTCTAATAAACTATCTAAACTTAGAAAACCTAAAGAATCAGCTCCAATTATTTTTTTTATGTTTTCTACATCAAAATTATTTGCTATCAATTCTTCGTTTGTTGCCATATCAACTCCAAAATAACATGGAGAGATTATTGGAGGAGAGGAAACTCTCATATGTACTTCTTTTGCTCCTGCTTCTCGCAAAAGTTGTAATACTCTTGAGGTTGTTGTACCTCTAACTATAGAATCATCAACTAAAATAATTTTTTTATTTTCGATTACATTTTTTAACACATTAAATTTGGTCTTAACTCCTAATTCTCTTAAGCGTTGGTCGGGATAAATAAACGTTCTACCTACATATCTATTTCTAATTAATCCTTCAGCATAATCAATTTTACTTTCTCTTGCATAACCTATAGAAGCTGGTATCGCCGCATCTGGTACTCCAATAACTACATCTGCATCAATTGGGTGTTCTTTAGCGAGAGCTTCACCCATTTTCACTCTTGATTCATATGCAATAGTTCCATTTATCATTGAATCGGGTCTTGCAAAATAAATTTGTTCAAATATACAAAGAGAATGCTCTTTTGGTGCTGAGTTAAATTTTTTACTTTCTATCCCATTTTTATCAATTACAACGGTTTCTCCGTTTTCAATTTCACGCACAAATTCAGCTCCTATATGTGCAAGGGCAGAAGATTCTGAAGAAAGAACCCAAGCATCATCCATTTTTCCTAAACATAGTGGTCGGATCCCTAAGGGATCTCGAACTCCTATCAATGTATCTTTAGTCATCATAACTAGTGAAAAAGCCCCTTTGACCAAACGCATGCAATAAGTCGATTTTTCTAACCAATTTTTACCTACAGCATTTGCATATAATAGTGCTAATATTTCTGAATCAGTACTTGTCTTAAACTCAATGTCATATTCGGATAGTAGTCTTTCTCTTAATTCCGACGAATTTATAACATTACCATTATGAGCAAATGATAATTCACCATTCACGCCATAAACATTCAAAGGTTGTGCATTTTCCTTCAAATGACTTCCTGTGGTTGAATATCTAGTATGCCCTATTCCAATGTTTCCTTTTAATTTTTCAATGTCTTCTTGTTTAAAGACATTTGATATAAGTCCTAAATCAGATACAGAATATATATCGTTCAGATCTGATGTGGTTATTCCTGCACTTTCTTGACCTCTATGTTGTAAAGCAAAGAGACCAAAATATATTGATTCAGCCACTTGATTTTTCGGATTATAAACACCAAAAACTCCACATTCTTCATTTGGAGATTCTATAGCCATTAATCATTTCATAATTATTTTGAAAATTTATGCCTCATATAAAGGTTACATTTTCGTTCTAAAATATAAAGTATAAATAAATACCTTTTTTTATTATTTATATTTTAGATTTTCTATTCGGTAACATGAAAAAATTTATCATAAGTTCAAGACCAAAACAAATGACAAAAAATTTGTTAATTTTTGTCCCTCTTTTTTTTACTATTGATAAATGGATTTTATATGGCTACACAGATATTCAGACGCTAATTTTCAAAAGTCTTTTAACATTTTTTTCTTTTTGCTGCTGCTCAATAATTGGATATCAAATAAATGATTTTATTGATAAAAATTTAGATAAATTTCATCCTGTAAAAAAAAATAGGCCTATTGCGAAAAATGAAATCAAAAATATAGAACTTTTAGTGTTCGTATTTTTGGTTTTTATTGTTGGTGGTTTCTTTGCCTATTTAGTAAATATAAATGTTCTATTTTTATTCATCTTATATCTTTTATTAAGCATTATTTATTCTTATATATTCAAGAATTACTTTTTAATGGATTTAATTTTCATAGTTGTTTTTTATATTGTAAGAATGTCAGCAGGAACAATAGCAATATCGTTTGATATTTCCATTTGGTTGTACATATTAACTGGGATATCTTCTTTCCTAATAATAACCATAAAAAGAGTTTCAGAAAGTAACAACAAGTTAAATAACACAAGATCTAATATCTCTTTTTATGGGAATAAAGTTTTCAAAAGATTGATTTTTTTTCTTGGGATACTAACTTGTTTTACATATCTAATTTATTCAGTGTTAGAGGTATTTGAAAATCAAAAAAACTGGATTTTTATACTTACTTCATTTTTTTTCTTTACGGGAATAATTAGGTATATTCAATTGACTAATGATGATAATAAGGGTGAATTCCCTGAAGAAATAATTCTAAAAGACAAATATATCTTTCTAGCAATAATGTTTTTTTTCATATTTATACTAGTAAGTTTAATCTAGAACTGAAGCTAGTTTTTTATATTTAAAAAAAATATCATGTATGATTTGTTAAAAAATTTGGAGAAAAAAAGATGTCTAAATTTGTTGCCATATTATTGTTAATCTTTGGCGTAATTAATCTGTTTATTGGATTTGGGCTTTTCTTTTTATTTACAAATGACGGTAACACAATCATGAATATACCTCATCCTCAGATGGTGGGAGTACAAGTTATTTTGATTAGTATTGTCAGTATAGGATTTGGTTTAGTTATTTTGAGTTTATTAACCAAAAAATCATAGCTTAAAAAATGATTTAAGAAGGATAAAAAATGAAACATAAATTAGTCCCCATAAGTAATATTCGTAATTTTGATAATAAAACAATGGAATTGCGATCAAAAGAATTTTATGAAGACATTAAACAAAGGAGAACAATTAGAGATTTTACTGAAAAAACTGTACCTAAATCTATAATTAATAATTGCATTCTTAGTGCTGGAACAGCCCCAAGTGGAGCAAATATGCAACCATGGCATTTTGCTATTTCAGGGCGAAGCGATATTAGGAAAATCATCAGGCAACAAGCAGAAAAAGAAGAGAAAGAATTCTACGAAAAGAAAGCTTCAAAAGAATGGCTGAAAGCCTTAGAACCTTTGGGTACAAATTATAGTAAACCATTTTTGGAAACTGCCCCTTATCTTATATGTATATTTGTTAAAAACTACGGTTTATTAGATGATGGTTCACGTGTAAAACATTATTATGCAACTGAATCGGTAGGGATTGCAACAGGGATCCTGATTACAGCTTTACACAACGCAGGACTATCAACATTAACACACACTCCCAGCCCTATGAGATTTTTAAACAAAATCTTTAAGCGTCCTAATAATGAAAGACCTTTCCTTTTGTTAGTTACTGGGTTTGCAGATAAGAAAGCAAAAATTCCAGACATTAAAAAATTTCCTCTAGAAAAGATTTCAACAACCATATAATGCTAGAGATATTTATTTATTCGAAATAAATATTTAGTGTGAAATTTTTTCAAAAATTCCTTCCATTCCCCAATGTTTGGTACTTTCAGAAGCAACTTTTGATGCAAGATTTGCTGAATATATTAATTCTTTTGTTGCAAAAAATGTTATAGCAAAAACAGCAGCATAAATATCTCCTGCACCTGTTGTATCAATGCTTTTTACATGATAACTAGAAAAATCAAAACTATCTTCCTGATGAAAAATTGTTGATCCTATGTGTCCCCTTGTTATAACTAATATTTTCGCGAGGTTTTTTAAATCATTAATATTTATATTCGATGATTGAATCTCCTCTTCAGAGAAAAAAATTATTTCTAGTTTTGGAAGGTATTTTAGTTTATTAAAATTTATTAGAATTTTTTTCTTATCTTTTATTCGAATCCATCCCTGCGGTACGCCAACAAAATATTTGTCATTAGAGTTTACCAATTGATTCACCTCATTAATATCTATCTCATGAAAAATAGGAGCAAAAAATACAACATCATGTTTATCGATAGTTTTCTTTAAATTTTTTAAATTTAATTTTGTTGCTTCTGAGAAAATTTCAAATTCTCTTAAGTTATTTTTGTAACTTAAAATAAATTTTGTGGTATTTTTTGAAATATTTTTTATCAGATTTATTTTAGGGTTTAAAGAATCGATGGGAAAATCATCAGCAAAAGAGCTGAACATAGTCACATTATGACCATATGAAGAGAGTATATTTGAAATGTAGGATACTGGACCACCTGCACCAAAATAAACATTATCGATTTGATCTAAAGAAGGATTCCCCACTACCAAAATTTTTGACATAATCAATCTTCAACAGGTATTATCACTACCTTTCTATTTACTCCTTCTCCTCTGCTTTGAGTTTTTACATTTTTGTAATCAACAAGAGACATGTGTACTATTCTACGATCTGCAGGCGACATAGGTTCAAGTGAAATACGCTTCCCTGTTTTTTCAACTTTTGAAGCTGATTTTTCAGCTATTGATTTTAGTTTTGATCGTCTCCTAAATTTATAATCTTCAACATCGATTATTACATTTGCTCGTCTACCTAAACTTCTACTTGCAATCAATCTAACTAAATACTCAATTGAAGCTAAAGTCTCTCCTCTTCTACCAATTACTAATCCTGCATCATCTCCTTCTAATTCAAATACAATAGAGCCTTCTTCTACTTCGTCTCTTACATACACATCAATTGAAGTGTCTGTTGATTGAATAAAATAATTTAACACCTCACCTACCAAAGTTTCTACTTCTACATCTTTCTCCTGATCAGAATCATCAATTATCTTTACTTCTTTTTTTGTAGTAGATCTTTTTGTAGTAGATCTTTTTGTAGTAGATCTT
>CEWI01082276.1_pt1 | contig 29413 bp, 24 predicted proteins | sample 531271 | NCBI WGS metagenome assembly CEWI01 (sample SAMEA2622499, study PRJEB7988) | marine metagenome | biome: marine biome (ENVO:00000447); feature: mesopelagic zone (ENVO:00000213); material: "saline water (ENVO:00002010), including plankton (ENVO:xxxxxxxx)" | depth 350 m | reverse complement strand
TGTAGGAGGAGCTCCGAACGGAGGTTGGTTCGGCTACCCTCCAAATTCTTCATTAGGATTTAATCCTGGAAATGGTATTACATATTGGGTGATGGGACTGAATATACTAGGTGTAGCTTCAATAGCCGCTGGATTAAATTTTATAGTAACTATCATAAATATGAGAGCCCCTGGAATGCATATGATGAGGATGCCTGTTTTCACTTGGATGACACTTATAACCTCAGTTCTCATTGTATTAGCTCTACCAATATTAGCCGTAGCAGGGATACAATTAACCGCTGATAGAATTTATGGAACAAATTTTTTCAATTCTGAAGCAGGTGGAGATCCAATTTTTTGGCAGCATATTTTTTGGTTATTTGGGCATCCAGAAGTTTACATATTGATATTACCAGCTATGGGGATTGTATCGGAAGTATTACCAACATTTTCTAGAAAACCTTTATTTGGTTACACAGCAATTGTTTTTGCAGGATTAGTTATAGGATTTTTGGGATGGTTTGTTTGGAGTCATCATATGTTCACTGCTGGCTTAGGGCCTGCCGCAAATACAGCTTTTACAGTGACTACAATGTTAATAGCTATCCCGACAGGAGTTAAAATATTTAATTGGATATCAACTCTATGGGGTGGATCAATTAAACTTAATACTTCAATGTTATTTGCTATAGGTTTTATAGCCATGTTTACAATAGGAGGCTTGTCTGGAGTAACTCATGCAGTTTCACCGTCAGATGCACAACAACAAGATACCTATTATATAGTTGCTCATTTTCATTATGTACTATTTGGAGGATCGATCTTCGCCATATTCTCAGGAATTTATTATTGGTGGCCTAAATTTACAGGTTGGTTACTTGATGAGAAATTAGGGAAAATAAGCTTTATTCTGATGTTTATAGGTTTCAATTTACAATTTGGACCGATGCATTGGGTGGGATTAAATGGAATGCCAAGAAGGATTTATACTTATGCAGAAGATATGGGATGGGAAGGTTCAAATCTTGCTGCAACAATCGGAGGTTTCATAATAGCTGTATCTGTTTTGGTCTTTTTAGCTAATGTCATACTCTCAAAAAGAAATAAACAAAATTCTGGAGGAGATCCATGGGATGCTAGAACATTAGAATGGTCCATCTCATCTCCACCTCCACATTATAACTTTGTTGAAATACCTAAAGTAAATAACATAGATGACTGGTGGTATAGAAAATATCCTGAATTACTTGAAGGTAATAATCAAAATTTTAAAAAGCAAAAAATAGAAGTGGAAGATTCTTCAAATGTTGATGAATCTAAAATACATTTACCAGATTTATCTTATTATCCCTTAATAATAGGAATAGGATTGACCATTGCAGGATTGGGAGTCATGTATACTTATGCTTTAGTTGCAATAGGATTGATAATGGTATTTTGGGGATCAATAGGTTGGTCAACTGAACCTGTAAATGAAGATAGTAAAGAACATCATTAGTAACAAGAAGGAATCATGTCAACAAATGTAACAATTCAGCATGGAGAAGAAATAAATAATTCTACAGGTGTAAGTGCCAAGAAATTATTAATGTGGACTTTCCTTGGGTCTGATGTAATGTTTTTTGGTACTTTTATTGCAACTTTCATGGCATATAGAAATAAAAGTTTAGTAGGGCCATATCCTGAAGATACCTTAAATATTCCTATTACTTCAGTTAGTACTTTTGTGTTACTAATGAGCTCATTAGGAATAGTTTTGGCGTTACATTACCTAAAAGAAGCAAGGATGGGTTTGGCTAAGTTTTGGCTTTTAATGGTAATAATTATGGGTATTGGTTTCATTGGATTTCAAATTTATGAATTTTCACATTTTGCTAATATGGGGATGACTCCTCAAGTTAATCTTTTTGGATCTACTTTTTTTACACTTACAAGTCTACATGGAGCACATGTCTCATTAGGAATTTTATGGTTAATATTCCTTTTGATTAATGAATATAGAGGTAATTTAAACTCTGAAAATGCTATAGATTTAGAAATAGCAGGTTTATATTGGCATTTTGTAGATATTGTCTGGATAGTTATTTTTGCACTATTATATTTAATAACAGCTAATGATGGTGTACCTCCAGGGGGAATACCTTGGATTGGTGGGCATTAAATTATGGAGGGAACATGTCTTTATTAAAAGATCTATTTTTTTATCAAGGTAATAAATGGTGGAAAATACCAGAGACAACTGAACTATCTGAAAATCCAAAAAACGAACATCCTTTTGGAGGATTTTTAGAGAAAGCAAAAAATATTTTATTGATTTTATCATCAGGGAAGGGTCATGCTGGACCTGTATACTATTGGATAATTGCAGCTATATTAGGAATCATTACTCTGATAGAGGTTTGGTGGTTTACGGTACCAGAACTAAGATATATGTTAGCTCCAGCAATGTTGATATTTTCAATCATTAAATTTGCTCTTGTTGTAGCTTTTTTCATGCATTTACGATTTGATCACAAAATGTTTTCAACTATTTTCATTACATGTATGGTTGTTGGTATTTTATTTTTCTCAGTTTTTCTTCTTCTCTCAGCTTTTCATGGTTTGGGTACTTAATAAATAAAAATTGAACGAAGACATAACATTTATAGAATTCATCCTAATGTGGAGAGTTTCTAATCTCTTCTTTTATCCAATAATTTTTTCTTTTTGTTTATATCTTGTAGGTGCTATAAAATTGATTTCTATTTCATCACTAATTAGAAAAAGTCTTATAAAAAGAATTTCTTTAGGAATTATAGGTTATTTATTTTTATTTTTAGCAATTGTAGGACCGATTGGAAATAATGAAAATACATTTTGGATACACATGGTTCAGCATTTGATCATTATTATGATATGTGCTCCATGTTTGCTTTCTGGATTTGTAATACCATTTATTCTTTCATCTTTACCTGAAACTATAAAATTAGGATTTGTTGATATTTTAAAGCCAAAAAATACATTTAGATATATTATTAATTTTCTTACAATCCCTCAATTGGGATTAACGTTTTATATCATTTGTATATGGACTTGGCATATACCAATATTTTTCAACTTAGCTTTAAAATCAAATGTAATACACAATTTTGAACATATGACTATGTTTTTGGCAGGAATTTTATTTTGGTGGCCAATCTTAGGTATCACATTTGGGTCAAAAAAGATTTCAATACCATTGAGAATAGTTTATTTGTTATTAGCAGTTACTCCCACAGCCGTTGTAGCTGCCTTCATCACTTTATCAGATTCTTTATTATATGGTGAGGATATAAGAAGATTATTCAATATATCCGCAATGGACGATCAGCAAGTAGGAGGCCTAATAATGTGGATACCAGGGAATTTTGTTTTTCTTACAACATTATCTGTTCTTTTTTTTAAGTGGTCAAATCCACAAACGAAAAAAAATAGAAAATATAATCTTTAATCTTCAATTTTTTTTATAAAATACTCATTTGGAGCATTAAGCATTCTTTCAATTGTGTCGTGAGTATAGGATTTCAAATATATGACTGTAGCCCAAGCTTCCCTTAAATTAATCTCCATTTCTGAAATAGTCATAGGTTGATTTTTGTTCAACACAAGTATTCTAAATACTGCCTCTATTAGTGAAGTTCCTGGAAGGACAAACTGTTTCAATAAATTATTTTCAGAATTTTCTGAATTATCTAGTTCTTTTTCCAATAACAAAATTTTCTCAAAGATCTCTTTTTCTTTTAAATTCATCAAATTTTCAGATTTTTTTTCAAAAAACTTATCAATAATTAAAAACTTAAATGATAATCTTTCTTTATCAAATCTTTCTACATCTATAATATATTTATCTTCAACTGAACTATGAATTTCTTTTTTGGTAGCCATATACTTAATTATCCTTCTTTAAGTTTATAATTTCTGTAATATTTTCACTCCAATTAAACATCTCTACATCTATGATCTCATCTTTATATAATTTATTTATACCTGATGGGCAAATTCCAAGACCATTCGCATAATGCATTGAAGTCAAAACTCCTGAACTTTGATTTTCTAAAGGTCGGGCGCAAATAATATTTTCAGAATTTCTATAAACATAAACTCTAGCATAAAATCTACGATCATCATAGTTAATAATATCAGAATCCAACTTTGCTTTTATAATTGGTCTATCTAACAATCGCTTACCCATCATTTTATTTATTGCAAACCTTGCGAATTTGTCTAGAGCAATCATCGCACTAACCGGGTTCCCAGGTAAGCCAATAATTGGAATTTGTTTGTTTTTTATAATTACATACCCAAAAGCCAATGGTTTAGCAGGTCTCATATTTACTGACCAAAAGTTTATCTGCCCCTTATTTTCCATTATTTCTTTAACAACATCATAATCCCCTTTGGAGACTCCTGCACTGGTTATTATTAAATCAATGTTCTCAAAATTTTCTATTTTTGATTCTATTTCTATAACTTTATCTTTAGAAAATTTTTCAATTATAGGAATTCCACCATAAGATTTTATTAAAGAAGAAATAGTGTAAGTGTTAGAATCATAAATTTTGCCTGGTTTTATTTTATCTCCAGGACTTAACAATTCGTTACCTGTAGATAAAACTCCTATTTTTGGTCGTCTAAACACTGGGATTTTATCCAATCCAATAGAAGCTGAGATTCCTATAACTGAAGATGTAACTATATCACCTTTAGATAATATTTTCTCTCCTGTTTTTATATCCTCACCTGCTGTTCTGATATTTTCCAATTTTTCTGTTTTTAGTTTTATCCCTATTTTTGTTATGTTTGATTTTTTTTGTTGGTTTTCATCTGTATCTTCGAATGGGACAACAGTAGTAGCACCTTCTGGAATGGGAGCTCCTGTCATAATTCTTGATGCTTCACCTTTTAGTATTTTCTTTTTAGGTATACGACCTGCTTCTATAGTTTCCACAACATTTAAATAGACAATATTTGTTTCTGAAGCACTTACAATATCTTCATTGTTTAATGCAAAACCATCCATTGCTGAATTATCCAGAGGAGGAACCATAATTTTGGAATAAATATCTTCTGCAATTACTTGACCCAAGGAATCTAAAATGGAAGAATATTCTTTATTTAATATATGAAATTTTGAAATAATTCTTTCTCTGGCTTCTTCTACTGATAACATGTCAGCATGGTAATGAGATTTTTTCAAATGATTTTTCATTCTCGAATTTTTATTCCTAATTTCTTTTCAAATTGAATTAATATATTTTTTTCTATCTGTTGTAAATTTTTCCAAGATAAAGTATTTTCATTGGATTGATAAAAAATTCTAACTGAAATACCTATTTTACCTTCTGGTAAATTATCTCCTTGATAGACGTCAAAAACATTACAATCAATAACAAATTTTTCGGAAAATACAACGTTCTTTATATCTTCAAAATTAATATTGCTATCAATTAATAATGATAAATCTCTATGTGCTAGTGGAAATTGAGAAAATTCTTTGTAAATTAAGTCAGTAGAACTCTTATATAGCTCTTCCAAAAATAATTCAAAAATAACAACAGAGGGAGTATTAAAATTGAGTTTTTCAATCATCTCATTAGATATCATTCCCAAATATCCAAAAGTTGTATTATTTTTCGCATCATGAATCCTTACTGATTTACCAGTAGTATATATGTTGTCATTATAAGGAGATAAAACATAATTAAAACGTAATTTAGAAGACAAATAATCTATAATTCCCTTACCATCAAAATAGTCGACTTCTCTAGGTGTGATATCCCAATGTGAGTTTTCTGAAACTCCAGTTAATAAACCAGCTGAATATGATTGTTCCTGAATTTTTTTATCTGATTGAAAAAAAACATTCCCTGTTTCAAAAATTCTAATTGGTTTTTTCCAGTTGTTTGTATTTCTTGATGCTGTATTGATTAGAGAAGGAATTAAACTTTTTCTAAGATATGCATGTTCGTTAGATATAGGATTTATAATAGAAATATTCTTTCTGTTATTAACATAGTCTGGTAAAATTTCTAACATTTCTTCTGATATTGCTGAATAAGAAATTGTTTCATACATACCAGAGCCGACCAAAAGGTCAGTCAATGTATTCTTATATTCAAATAGTTTATTAGGCTCCCATTTTGGAATTTCGCCAGAAATAAATTTTAGAGGAATTGAATCATATCCAACAATTCTTGCAATTTCTTCATATAAATCTTCAGGTAAGGTAATATCAGATCGCCAAAAAGGAGCTTCTACTTTCCATATTTCTTTCAATTGATCAAACTCATATGAAAAATTTAAGGAATTTAAAGTTTTTGAAATAATGTCATTGTCTATTTCCAGACCTAATATTTTACATAAGCGACTTTTATCTAGAATGATTGTATGTTGTACAAATTTATTATTGTAATTATCCAATATCCCCATTCTGGTTTTACCACCGCAGATTTCCAAAATTAAATCTAATGCTCTAGATAAACCATAAATGGTTAATTCAGGATTTAAATGTCGTTCAAATCTAATTGAAGCTTCGGTTTGTAAAGACAATAATTTCGAAGTATTTCTAATAACTGAAGGGTTAAAATTTGCTGATTCTAAAAATATAGAATTTGTTTTAATGTCTATTTCTGAATTTTTCCCGCCCATTATTCCCGCTAATCCGATTGCAGATTTATTATCTGCAATAACTATTGAATTAGAATCCAAAATCCTTTTATTTCCATCCAGTGTTTTTATTTCTTCACCTTTTTTTGAATTCCTAACATAAATTTTCTCTTCATTAATTTTATCTAAATCAAATGCATGTAATGGTTGTCCAATTTCGAACATTACATAGTTTGTAATATCTACAAGATTATTTATGGGTCTTTCTCCTATCGATATTAATCTTCTTTTTAACCAATCAGGAGATTCAGCAATTGAAATATTATCTATAATAACGCCTGTATACCTCCTACAAATATTTTCATCAAGTATTTGAATATTATTTTTATAACTTTTTGAGATTGAATGGTTATTTGTATATTTAAATTTGAATTTTTTATCTATTCTTGCTGACAAGTCTCTTGCTATACCCGTTATACTTAAGCAGTCTACCCTGTTAGGAGTAATTTCCAATTCCATCACAATCTCACCATAATATTTTGAAATAGGAGATCCTAATTTGAAATCTTTTGGCAGAACCATGATGCCATCATGATTTTCACCTAATCCTAATTCTTTCTCAGAACAGATCATTCCTTGAGATAATTCACCACGGATTTTACTTTCTTTAATTAAATAATATTTTTCAGGGCTATTTTCATCAGGTAATTTCGTTCCTGGAGTTGCAAAAAATATTTTTTGTCCAACAAGAATATTTGGGGCACCACAAATAATTTTGTATTTATTTTTTCCATCAAAAACAAATACTATTTGTAATGTGTCAGCATTTGGATGTTTAGAAATTTTTTGTATTTCTCCAACAAATACTCCTGAAATCATTCCTATTTCTGATATTGATTCTACCTCTAGTCCAATAATAGTCAGATTTTCTGCGATTATTTCTGGAGATAAATTATAGCTGACATATTCTTTTAGCCAATTTAGAGGTAATTTCATAACTAAATAGTAAATTGATTTAAAAATCTTAAATCATTTAAATGGAAATTTCTTATATCAGAAATTTTATTTTTTAACATAGAAATTCTTTCAGGACCTAACCCAAAAGCAAATCCACTGTATTCTTTGGGATTGTATCCCACTCCTTCCAAAACCTTAGGATGTACCATCCCAGCTCCTAGAATTTCTATCCACTTACCATTCCATTCTATTGACATATCGACCCCTGGTTCTACAAAAGGGAAAAAATCACACCTAAATCTTACTTTTTGGTCAGTTCCAAATAATTTTCTTGCCATCTCAAACAAAGTCCCTTTTAATTCTGAAAAAGAAATATTTTTATCTACCGCTAATCCTTCAATTTGATGAAATTGCCACTCATGAGTCGCATCTGTCGCTTCATATCTATAACATTTTCCAGGAATAATAACTCTAAGTGGGGGGTTGTTTTTTTCCATTACCCTCGCTTGCATTGGAGATGTATGCGTTCTAAGGAGGTGTTTAACGTTAGTGTTTTCAGTTTGTAACCAAATAGTATCCCATTGATCTCTAGCTGGATGATCATTTGGTATATTTAATAAATCAAAATTATATTTTTCTGTTTCTATTTCCTGACCTTCTATTATTTGAAATCCCATTTCTGAAAAAGCAGTACATATTTCTCTAATTATTAAAGTTGTGGGATGGTAATTTCCTAAATTCACAGGTCTACCAGGTAAGGTAAAATCAAATTCTGTAACTGCATTATTTCTCTGATCAATCTTTTTCTGCGTTAAATTGTACTTATTTGATAGACTTTTTTTTAAATTATTTATCTTCGGTCCAATTATTCTTTTGTTTTCATCAGAAACAGAAGAGAGATATTTCATTAATTTAGATATTTCACCATTTCGACCTAAAAATATTATACGCCAGTGTTCCAATTGATCTAAATTAAGTATTTGTTGATCAATTTGACCATTGGCAGATTGTTCTACTTCTTCGATTTCTTCAATAATTTTATTTAAATTGGACAAAATATTTATATTTAATTATATTTTTAGTATTAAACAATTATAGTATATTAGATTCAGCAGAAGAGAATATAGAGTAAATCAATTCAAATATAAGTAGTAATTTATCTTGGAATAGTATATAAATATATTAGCAAAAATAAACAACGGATTGACCGGAGGTCCAGATGGAAGCATATTGCATGAAATGCAAGGGGAAACAGGAGATGAGTAACCCCCAACAAATAACTATGAAAAATGGTAGGCCAGCTACTCAAGGAACATGTCCAGTATGTGGAACAAAAATGTTCAAGATTGGTAAAGCCTCTTAGTTATTATTTATATATATATTTTTATATAAATTTATATAAAGACATAAAATTGCAAAAAATCTAATATTAATTTTTTGCAATTTTTGTTTAATTTAAAATAGAGAGAATTTTATGATTTACAATAATTTTGGAAAAACTAATGAAAAAATAAGTAGGTTAGGGATTGGTTTAGCAGAAATAGGATTTGAATTAGGAGCATCAGGATATCCTCAAGTTGAAAAGTTACTTAATTTTGCTTTAGACAATGGTATAAATTTTTTGGACACTGCCGCTGGATATAATGAAAGCGAAAAGTTAATTGGTGAAGCAGTTAATGATAGGAGAAATGAGTTTTTTTTAGCCACCAAAGCTGGAACAGGAAGTACTAATTCTTCTGATAGTGAATGGGATTACATAAAGATAAAAAATTCAATTGAAAATAGTTTAAAAAATTTAAAAACTGACTATATAGATCTAGTGCAATTACACTCTTGTGACGAACATATTTTACAAAAAGGAGATGTAATAAGAGCACTGCAAGATGCACAACTAGAAGGGAAAACAAGGTTTATCGGTTATTCAGGTGATAATATTGCAGCTAAATGGGCTGTTAATTCAAATATCTTTGACACTTTGCAAACTAGTTATAATATTGCTGACCAAAGAGCTCGAACAAAAAATATTCTTAAAGATGCAAACAAAAAAAAATTAGGAATTATAGCTAAAAGACCAATAGCAAATGGTTCCTTAAGTGGTGTGATAAGAAAAAATCAAAATTGGTCTGGGACTTATAACGATAGTTATGGTAAACCCTACTTTGATAGATTAGAGATTCTTTGTGATTCACTTGATGAGAATTTATCAGATATAGATCCCATTGAACTCTCTATGGCTTTTTCATTATATAGAACTGAAATTGATGTTCTAATTATAGGTTCTAAAAACATTAAACATGTTGAGAGTAACATTAATTTTGTTGAAAGTAACGTTAGCAAATACGATAAGCTGATACGAATATTCGAAACCTCATTTGAAATTAATGATAATGATTGGATTCAGTTAACTTAGAAGATTTCCCTTCACCAGAAGGTATAAGAATTAATATTTTTTTATTTTTTTAATTTATCTGAATTTTCAATATTTATTGTTTTTAATTTATCAAAAGGCTCAAATCCAAGTACTTGGCTATAAAAATAAAGTTCAGATTCCAATGAAGAAATTATATTTTTAGATTGACGGAACCCATGTTGTTCTCCTTCATACATGACTAAAGAAAAAGGGATTTTTTTATCTCTTAATCCTTGAGCCATAATTTCTGCTTGAGATGGTGGCACTATTTTATCCTCTGTCCCTTGGAAAATTATCATTGGACAAGAAAGTTGGTCTGTAAAATTTATGGCAGATCTTTTATAGTACTTTTCTTTTTCTTCAGGATATTTACCTATAAGTGATTCAAGATATTTAGATTCAAATTTATGAGTATCATCAATAAAAACAGATAAGTCTGCAATACCATAATAAGTAGCACCTACTGCAAACCTATTATGGAAAGTAAGTGCATTAATTGTTGTATATCCACCAGCAGACCCTCCTTTTATAGCTACTCTTGAAGAGTCTACATATCCTTTTTCAGAAAGAAAATCTACTGCCGCTATACAATCATCTGTATCGTATACACCCCAGTTTCCTTTCAATGAATCTCTGAACTTTTTCCCATACCCGGTTGACCCTCTGTAATTTACATCAACAACAGCAATGCCTCTGTTGGTCCAATACTGGATTGACAAATTTAATGCATTGCTGGTTGCAGAAGTTGGACCTCCGTGGCTTATTACCAGTAAAGGGGGGGGTTCCTCAGATTCTCCTTGATAATTTTTATTTCTAGGCTTGTAAAAGTACCCGTATGCAATTGCATTTTGTGTGGTAGGAAAAGAGATTTCTTCAGGAATAGAAATTTCTTCAATATCTATTTTTACAGGATTAGATTCCTTAATAGTTTCTTCATTTTTTTCCATAAGGTCATAAGAAACTATTTCACTATTTGAAACAGGCGATGCTCCTATGTACAAAGCTTTATTGTCATGATGTGTTAAACCTCCAATAGAAGTATGTAAAACTTCTATTTCTTCAATTATTTCACCTGAAATATTTATTTTTCGAATCAACCCTTTATTATTGTTTTTTGAGGAACCTCTCAAGTAAATATAATCATCTTTTAAGAAATATGTTCTGACGCCAAAATTCCAAGCAGGTTCACCATGATCAGTTTCTTCATCTAATATTGTAGAGTTTTTATTTTCTGAATATTTTTTTAAATTCCACCATCCTGATTCGTCACTAATATATATTAATTCTCCTGAATCACTCCATTCAGGCTGAACTATACTGATATTTGAAGCACCATAGATCATTTTTTTAGTAGTAATTCCCTCAGAATTAAAATTTCCTACATATAATTCATTTCCGTCCCATGGCATATTAGGGTGATCCCATTCCAGCCAGCAAATCTCATTATTCGCAGGATTTATTCTTGGAGAAGAATAAAAATCTCTACCTGTACACAATACTAATTGAGTATATTTTGTTGTAGAAATTGCTACAAGTTGATTTTTAGCTTCTCCTTTTTCGAAATGAGTTTCTCTTACGCAAAATAACCATTCTTCGTCAATGGATAAGGTTAAATCACTATATCTAATCGCTTTTTCAAAAGGAGGCTCAATTGTTATAGGGTTAACATTTTCTCCATCTACTTTATATACTCTTTGATCATCCCAATTAGTAAAATAAATATTTTTTTTGCCAATGGCAAAAGATCCTCCTCCATATTCATGAACGGCATTTCTTGAATTGAATTCTTTTGGAATTACATCTGATATTTTTCCATCAGATGATTGTTTTACTATTACGTATCTTCCAGATTCCTCTGGTCTTCCTTCTAAAAAATAGAGTTCCGACCCATTTGATCTTATTTCGCTGAATCGTAATCCTCCTTCAATTATTTTTTCAGGAGTTATTGTAGATTCCCATGAGCCATAATGTGATTTCATTTTTGATTTCATTTTTATTCAAGTCTGTCCACTTTATTATTAACCCATTACCCTTCATTTAGGTAAAATATTATAATAAATTGTTTTTATTACATTCTAATACAAAACCCTATAAGTAAAATCATGGAAAATAAAAAAAGGATATTGACAGGGATTAGGCCCACTGGTGCACTACATTTAGGACATTATGTTGGTGCTCTACACAATTGGATTCAACTTCAAGATGAATATGAATGTTATTTTCTCATAGCTGATTATCAAGCCTTAAGTGATCATTTCCATGACATAGATTTAATCAAGCAGTCTGTTATAGATGTCACTCTTGATTGGCTTGCTGTTGGTTTAGATCCTGATAAGTCCAATTTCGTAATCCAAAGTTATGTACCAGAACATGCTGAATTGAGCATGTTATTGTCTTTTATCACACCATTAGGAATGTTAGAAAGAAATCCAACTCTAAAAGGAGAGTTAGATTCTTTACCAATTGAACAAAGAAGTGCGGGATTTTTCAATTATCCAATAAGTCAAATTGCCGATATTTTATTGCCCAGAGCACATTTAGTTCCAGTGGGTGAAGATCAGGCTCCCCACCTAGAAATGTCACGAGAAATTGCTCGAAAATTCAATAGAATGTATGGTGAAGTTTTTCCCGAACCAGAAACATTAATAGGAAAAGTTGGTCGATTATCAGGAATTGATGGAAAAGGTAAAATGAGTAAGAGTCAGGGGAATGTTATTTTACTATCAGATTCTAAAGATGCAGTAGCAAAAAAAGTTAGAGGTATGTATACGGATCCAAATAGAATAAGAGCCAATATTCCTGGAAAAGTAGAAGGAAATCCTGTTTTCCAATATCTAGATGCATTTACTGAAAACGATCCAAATGTTGAAGATTTTAAGGAAAGATATCGTAAAGGTAACATTGGCGACGTAGAAATCAAAAATTATTTATCAGATATTTTGAATGAATTTTTAGAACCAATCAGGAACAAAAGAAACTATTATGAAAAAAATTTCAATATTGTTGAAGAATCTTTGGATAAAGGAATTTCAAATGCTAGAAAAGCAGCAGATAAAACTATGACTTTAGTAAGAGAAAAGATGAAAATATCTACGTACAAAAAAATCTGGTAAAAAAATGGCTTATAATCCCACATCATTAGAATTCAAACAACTATCTAAAGAATATAATCTGATACCAATATATAAGGAGATCCGAGCAGATTTAGATACCCCTTTATCTATTTATTTAAAGCTAGCAAAAAATAGTTATTCTTTTCTATTAGAATCAATAACTGGAGGAGAAAATCTAGCTAGATATTCAATTATCGGAATAAATCCTAGAAAGATAATTAAGACAGGAAAAAACGAGAAACTTGGCGAAGTCGATCCACTGATTGAAATAAAAAATGAAATTAATTCTTATAAAGTACCTGAAATAAAGAAACTACCTCCTTTTACTGGAGGTGCAGTTGGATATATTTCCTATGATTCAGTATCTTACTTCGAAGATTCAGTCATAAAAAATAAAAAGGGCGACCTCGAGGTTCCTGAATCAATTTTTATGTTAACAGAATCTTTGGTGGTTTTTGATCACGTAAAACAAACTATATTCATAATAGTTTACACAAAAATTAAAGACGTTAATGATTCTGAAAAAATCTACCAAAAAGCCGTCGAAAATATCGATAAAATTATTGAACAAATTAACAAGCCAGTTCCAAAAAGCTTTAATGTAAGCTTGGATATTGAAAAAGAATCAAGTAGAGAACAATTAATTGAACAATATGAAAAAAATATGACTAAAGAACAATATTCTGAAGCAGTACAAAAGTGTATAGATAACATTTATTCTGGAGAAATAATTCAGGTAGTTTTTTCTCAAAGATTATCAAAAAAAACAGAAGCTTCTGCAATAGATATCTATCGATGCCTAAGAACAATTAATCCTTCGCCATACATGTTCATGTTTAATTTCGAAGATTTTCAAATTATAGGGGCATCTCCTGAGCTTCTAATTAAAGCTACTAACGAGGAAATTTCTGTACATCCTATAGCAGGATCAAGACCGAGAGGAAAAAATGAAAAAGAAGATAATTTGATATCAAATGAATTGATTTCCGATGAAAAAGAGTTAGCTGAACACTTAATGCTTTTAGATTTAGGTAGAAATGACGTAGGAAGAGTGGCAAAACCAGGTACGGTAAAAGTGACTCAAAAAATGGAAATTGAAAAATATTCACATATCATGCATATTGTTTCAAATGTTGTTGGAAAGCTAGATAAAAAATATGATCAATTTGATGCAATGCGAGCAGCATTCCCCGCAGGTACAGTTTCTGGAGCTCCAAAGGTTAGAGCAATGCAATTAATATCTGAATTAGAACCTGACAAAAGAGGACCCTACTCAGGTGGAGTAGGATATTTCTCTTATAATGGAAACATGGATACCTGTATAGCCATTAGAACGCTAATATTAAAAGACAAAACTGTATATCTTCAGGCTGGTGGAGGAATTGTTGCAGATTCAATCATAGAAAATGAATATCAAGAAACATTACATAAAATGCAAGCACTTATTGGAGCGATTGATGATGCAGAAAGAGGTATAAAGTAATGATTTTACTATTAGATAATTATGACTCTTTCACCTATAACCTATATCAATATATTTGTGAATTGAACAAAGATGTGTTGGTTCTAAGGAATAATGAAACAAGTTTAGATAAAATTGAAGAATTAAAACCTTCTCATATAGTAATCTCTCCCGGTCCATCAAATCCCAAAAATGCTGGTATTTCTAATGATGTTATAAAAACTTTTAGAAATACTACCCCTATATTAGGAGTATGCTTGGGACATCAATGTATAGGCTTTGTACATGGAGCAAACATAATTCAAGCTAAAGAAATAAAGCATGGTAAAATCTCATTAATAACACATGATGAAGAAGGGATTTTTAAAAATATACCAAACCCGTTTAAAGCAGTTCGATATCACTCGTTAATAATAGAAGAAAAATCTTTATCTGATGATTTTGAAATTTCTGCAAAAAGCGAATCAGGTATTATTCAAGCAATAAGACATAAAAAATTTGATATAGAAGGGTTACAATTCCATCCAGAATCTATAGAAACAGAATACGGGATGGATCTACTAGCAAATTTTGTGAATAAATAGACAAAATGAATATTCTAGACATAATTCAAAAAGCTACCATTGGAAAAAATTTAAGTTTTGAAGAATCTCAGCACGCAATGGAACAAATTATGTCAGGCAAAATGTTACCTTCACAGTTTGGATCATTAATGACTTCCTTGACAATCAAGGGAGAAACTGCAGAAGAAATAGCTGGGATGGCTAGTATAATGCGAAAACATTCTTTAAAAATTCCAAATAAAGAAAATGCTATAGATATGTGTGGAACAGGAGGAAGTGGACTTAAATGGCTAAACATCTCAACTGCGTCTTCTATAATTGTTGCATCTTCTGGAATACCCGTTGCAAAACATGGAAACAGGGCTATGACAGGTAATAGTGGATCGGCGGATGTTTTAGAAGAGTTAGGGGTAAATATCAATTTAACTCCTGATCAGGCAAGTAAATGTCTTGAAGACATCAATTTGGTATTCATATTTGCACAAAGTTTCCATCCTTCAATGAAATACGCTGCTCCTTTAAGAAGAGAAATTGGAATAAGGACAATATTTAATTTTTTAGGTCCATTGACTAATCCTGCATCTGTAACAAAACAAATAATAGGCACTCCAAATAAATTGATAGCAAAAAAAATAGCTTTGGCTGCTAAAATTCTTAAAACTGAAAGAATAATAACATTAAGTGGAAAATCTGGAGCAGATGAAATAGAAATTGACAATGATACATATATATATGATTCTGACAATAATTTTGAAGAAAAAATTTTACAACCAAGAATACCAAATAAATACTCTTCGCAACATTTGGTTGTTGGATCTCCAAAAGAGTCTGCAAAAAAAATCCTTGAATGTTTTAGATTGAATTCTGTAAAAAATATCAACTTACATTTGGAATCAGTTTTAGAATCTATACTCATAAATTCCGCATTAGCTATATCTTTATATAAGCCCAACAGTAATATAGATTCTTGTTATGAAATAGCAAAAGAAAATCTTTTGTCTGGAAATGCAATGAAGAAACTTGAAGAACTTGTAAATTTTTCAAATAAAATATAACTAATGTCTATTTTAGATAAAATTCTTCTAAAGAAAAAAAATCGATTAGAAATCAAAAAAACTTTGATACCACTGAACAAATTAAAAGAAGATGTACAATTTCATCAAAAAATTATTAAGCTAGAAGAAGTTTTAGGTAATAACAACGTTACATTAATTGCAGAAATGAAAAGACAATCTCCTTCAGCTGGGATCATGGACACAAATCTTATTCCAAATAAACAAGCTGAAATCTACATAAAATCAGGTGCAGATGCAATTTCGGTACTAACTGAGGAAGATTTTTTTCGAGGGAGTAATAAAGATCTAATAGATGTATTAAAAGTTTCAAAAAACAAAAGAATACCCGTACTTCAAAAAGATTTTATTTTTGATGAGTATCAGTTATATGAAGCAAAAAAATTAGGTGCTGATTGTGTACTGCTAATAGTTAGAATTCTTGAAGAAAAGAAATATATTCAATTATATAAATTGGCAAAGCTGTTAGGACTAAGTGTTATTGTAGAAGTTTTTGATGAAAGTGAGATACAAAAAGCTCTTTCAATAGATATAGAAATTATAGGAATTAATAATAGAAATCTAGCAACCCTAAAGACTTCTTTAGATAATTTTGTGAAATTATCTAAATTGATTCCAAAAGATATTTTTAAAATAGCAGAAAGTGGTATTTCAAATCATAATGACGCATTGAAAATGGTTTCAAATGGTGCTAATGGCTTATTAGTAGGAGAATCAATAATGAAATCTAATGATATTGGTCGAATAATAAGAGATATAAAAGAAAATAAGAATGAAAACTAAAATCAAAATCTGTGGAATAAAGGATATAAATAATGCAAAAGTAGTTATAGACAACAATGCAGATTATTTGGGATTGAATTTTATTCAAGAATCAAAAAGATACATAAATGAAAGCAAAAGTGAAAGCTTAGTAAAAGAAATAAAAAATTATAAATTGAAAAAAAAATCTCAAATAAAGCTAGCGGGGCTGTTTGCAAATGAGAACTATAATCATATAAATAAATTTTCAGAATTATTGGATATTGATATTATTCAATTATGTGGGAATGAGAATGTCAAATATATAAAAAAAATTACAAAGCCTGTAATAAAACAGATCCACATAAAAGAAACAAATAACTTTTCAGAAATACTTAGTGATGTAGAAATGTATTTTTCTGTATCCAAACATATAATTTTGGATTGCTATTCAAAATATTCAAAAGGTGGAACAGGGGAAAAATTTAATTGGGATAAATATAAAAGTATTATAGAAATGGATGATATTTTTGTTGCGGGCGGATTAAATCCTAATAACATTGGAAATTTAATGGAAAATTTCTCTCCTTGGGGATTAGATGTATCGAGTGGAGTAGAAACGAATGGCGAAAAGAATGCACTAAAAATTACAGAGTTCATTAAAATTGCTAATTCTTAGATATTATTTCAAAATAATATCATTTGGCCATTTTACTTTGTGTGTTGTGGCTAAATGAAAATTTGCATTTGATAAATCAGCACCTGAAAAATTACATCTATATAACCAAGCGTTAGTAAAATCAGCACCTGTACAATTTGAACCAGAAAAGTTTGACCTATTAAGGGAAGCATTATTAAAATCACAACCAGAAAAATTAGTATTCAATGCTGAAATCTCAGATATATCCGCTTCTGAAAAATTACAATCTATAAATGAGGCGTTATTAAATATTGATCGAGATAATCTCCATCCTTTAAAATCATATTTATCAAAACGTAAATTGGATAAATCTAATCTTTGATCAGGATGATTTGTTATCCATTCATCAACTGCTTTTTTTCCTTTATATATAATTTTTTTGGAATCAATCATATTCTAGTATTGATTATTAACAAATTTGTAACACATAATAGATATTATAATTATTTATATTCAAAATATATATATGGAGTTATCTTATGGCTAATGAATCAAAAGAAGCATTAAAATTAATGAATGATAATGGATGTGACATACTAGATATAAAATTTATCGATCTTCCTGGAATTTGGCAACATGTTTCTCTTCCAATAAGTGAAGTAAATGATGCCCTTTTTACTGGAGGAACAGGTTTTGATGGGTCAAGTATCCGTGGATTCCAATCAATTGATGAATCAGATATGTTATTGGTACCTGACTCTTCTACCCTTAAATTAGATCCTTTTAATGATGGTCAAGTTACTGTTATAGCTGATATAAAAGATCCCGTCAGTGGAGATATGTATAATAAAGATCCTAGATATGTAGCAAAAAAAGCACAAGAATATCTAATTAAGACTGGAGTTGGAGATACTTCTTATTGGGGTCCAGAAGTTGAGTTTTTTATTTTTGATTCTGCAAATTTTGATTATGGACCAAATCATGGGTTTCACTTTATTGATTCTGACGAAGGAATTTGGAATTCTGGAGAGCCTTACATGATGGATCAAGAGACGCCAAACCTAGCTAATCGTCCAAAACACAAAGGTGGGTATTTCCCAGTTTCTCCTGTTGATACTCAACAAGATATAAGAAATGAAATGATAAGGGTTATGCAAGATACTTTTGGAATTAAAGTAGAAAAACATCACCATGAAGTTGCTACTGCTGGACAAGGAGAAATAGATATCGTTTATAATACTTTGTTGGAAACAGCCGATAATGTTATGGCATATAAATATGTAGTTAAAAATGTCGCCAAAAGATATGGAAAAGTCGCTACATTTATGCCAAAACCAATATTTGAAGATAATGGTACCGGAATGCATACTCATCAATCTATTTGGAAGGATGGTAATCCATTATTTGCAGGAAATGGATATGCAGGTATGTCCGAAATGGGACTTAATTACACAGGTGGATTAATTAAGCATGGGAAAGCTTTAATGGCATTGGCAGCACCTACTACAAACTCTTATAAAAGATTGACTCCAGGATATGAGGCACCTACTATTCTTGCTATATCAGCTAGAAACAGATCTGCTGCATGTAGGGTACCTATGTATTTTGATAATCCAAAGGCAAAAAGAATTGAATTTAGATCAGCAGATCCCACATGTAACCCTTACTTAACTTTTTCAGCAATGCTTTTAGCAGGTTTAGATGGAATAGAAAATGGTTATGATCCAGGAGAACCTTTGGAGCATGATTTATTTGAATTACCTATTGAAGAGCAGAAAAAACTACCTCAGGTTCCTTCAAGTTTAGAAGAAGCCTTAGATGCACTTGAAGAAGATCATGACTTTCTTCTAAAAGGAGGAGTTTTCACAGAAGACATAATTAGAGCTTGGATAGATTTCAAAAGAGAAAATGAAGCTGACCCAATTAGATTAAGACCTCATCCATACGAGTTCTTCTTATCTTTTGATGCTTAGAAAATAGTTTACGCTTAGACGATTTTAAAATATTTTCTTAAGGTCGTCTAAGTTTTTTATTTTAAGAGTATCTGAAAAATCTTTATAGTGGTCATATCTATCAATCAATATGGGGAACATTCCTGCATTTTTTGCTCCCATAATATCAGATTCAATTTGATCTCCAATAAATATACTTTCATCAGCTTTCACGTTTGCTTTTTCCATTGAAAATAAAAATATCTTAGAGTCTGGTTTTTCCGAATGTGTATCTAAAGAAGTAACTATAAATTTTAGTAATCCTCCCAAGCTTAGATTATTTAATAACTTTTCTCCAGTAATATCCATGTTTGTAATTCCTGCTGAATTTATTCCTTTACTGGCTAACCACTTTAAGTTTTCTGATACATCATCAAATATCTTTAGATCGTATGGTTCTTTAGAAATTTGTTCCCATATTTCCCAAGACTTTTCATCCTCTATAAAAACACCATTGGCTTCTAAAATCTTTTGTTCATACTTGGAAAAAAAAATTTTCTTATCAATAGAACTCAAATTTCTTAATGGATTGGTTTTTTTTTGAAAAGTCATAAATTCATCAGCAAATTTATATCCCATGCTAATTTGCTCTTCAGTTAAATAAATTTGATTTTTTGAAAGAATTTTTTGTTGAATTTTTTCTCTCTCTGGGTAAAAACCTGCTAAAGTCCCATAAATATCAAAAAATATATATTTATAATTATTCATCACCTACTCCAAGGTATCTTATTATTCTAAAATTATCTTCATTATAAATATCAACAAATTTATTATTTAAATTATTGAATTTCATAAGGCCTTTATTTTCGTAAAGAGTTTTTTCTAAAGGACCTAAAATAATTAATTCGATCCCATAATAATCAAGAAAATCTATCATATATTCATCAGATAAAGTATTGTAGAAAGTATCTATATCATTTTTTCTTTTAGCAATAGAATTTACCTCTAATGATCTTTGCTGTTTTTGATGCCAATCCCAACCTAATACTGTAGGCAGTCCTGTATAAATTGAAATTCTAGATGTCCAACTATACAAATTACCCGAAGCTTCAACAATATTTGGATTCCCCGAAATATTTTGATTTAACCAATTGATAGCCATATAGCTTTCATTTAAATCTATAGGTTTGTCGTTGATATAATAGACATTTTTTTCCATAAATTTCATTCCATCTAATCCATGTGTGTTATTTGAAAATCTATCAGATACTCGAACTCCAATTGCAAGTATCGGATAAATCAATGCTATGAGTGAAATAGAAGATAAAACTGAGAAAAAAGCAATCTTAGATTTAAAAGATGATAAGTGTTCTATAAATATGATAGGAATAATTATTGATATTGCAATATTCAAAATAATCCATGATTCAAAATAAAATTTAAAGATCGTATTCATTCGATTAATATCACCTCCAAGAACCACCAATTCGGTTAATAATGGAATTGCTAAACCCAAAATAATCAAAATCGCCAACCACAAAAAGATTTTAAAATATGCTTCAAATAAATAATATTTTGCTATTGAAATGACACTAATTAATGAAATAAGAAGAAATAAAAACAATAAAGTATTAAACAAAAAATCATAAAAAAATGCAAAATAAGCTACCAACAATAAAGAAGAGAAAATTAATGATTTATAAGTAATTTTTTTATAATTAAATTCATATAAAAAATTCAATTTATAAAAAAGTTTGTGTATATAAACACATGAATAAATCAAAATTACCAATATCGGAAAAAAGTAGATTTCTAAAAACAAATAAAAAGGAGTTCTCCATTTAGAAATTTCGAAATTTATATTAGGCAAAATTAGATTGTTTTCAAAGTTATAAAAGAATAATTTTGATGAAATAAAAAAAACTAAACAGTACATGATAAATGTTGTTATTTTATTGCGTAAATCCTTGTAGGCAAAAAAGATCGCAAAAAAAATAGAACTAAAAACTATTACTAAAGAAACCGGATAATCCCAGGTGTTAGTGGCTCTTATTCCTCCAACTAATAATCCTAATAAAGTCAATAAAATTATATTTTTTACTTTAGAGCTTTTATCAAAATATTCATAATAGAAAACAAAAGCAAAAAACAAAATACTTAATAATATAGGTAAACTTAATAGATGAGCATGTAAGTCAGCAAAAAGAAATGTGAAGAAAGGGAATTCTGTAATTTCTAAACCACTAGAAACCATAGATACAATTCTAGTACTACCCCAGTAATCAAAAGTGTTTTGTCGACCAAGTATCAAATTGATTAATTGCAAAAAACCATCAAAATTGCCAAATATAATTGTAATAAAAATTCCAAAAATTCCAAATATTAAAGGATATTTAAACCAATTGAAATTAAGATCCCTCAGTTTATATACAAGAAATGTAATATTAGAAATCAGACCAAAAATTAAAATTGAAGTATAAGAAAAAAATGTTGGAATAGCTAAATTGTAAGCAATATTAGTTGGGACACCTGAAAGTTTTATTAAAACTGAGACCATATATTGACCAAAATAATAATAGTTTAATGTAAATCCACTGAACCAAGGGTCAAATGGAGGTAAATCCATAGATCTTATTAATGCATTTAAGTATGCCAAGTCCATTGGCTTTTCTCCCCCACGAAATGGATGCCATAAATCAGGATTTAGATATCGTACATATAATGCTACAAAGAACATCAAATAAAATATAAATTCGATTAATAAAATCTTTTGGTAATTTTTTCTCAAATGGAATAAAATACTACTTCTTGAAAAATAGAAAAAACATAATGAAATAAAAAAGAAAATAGCCAAAACAATTATCAGTATTTCAAAGGAAAAATTAATTGATGAATTAGAAATCAATATCCAAACAATCCAACTGAATATAAAAAGTCCCATAAATTTAGATAATGAATAACCTAAATCTGGTAAATTTCTAAAAATTCTATACAAGATAGGAAAAGTCAAATACCCTAATAAATTTATTACAAAAAACCAAAGTAATATTTGTTGATGGAGTGACTTTTCTTTCATAAAAAAATGATCAGTATATAGATTCGAATTTTTGTTTTTTAATGATTTTTCATATTTTTTATAATTGGAAAGAGGTATGTATTCATTTGTAATCAAATCATTTGCTAAATTATCTAAATTTATAATTTGAGATAATTTTTCTTTTGAATATTTCTTTTCATTTTTAAATATTATTATTTGAGGGTGATCATAAACTGAAAAACTTTCATCAGCCCATCCAAGATTTAAATTAATAAAAAATTTTTCCTCATAATTATCAATAAGTTCAGGTTGTTTGATTTTTATTCGCGAAAAAAAATCTTCTTCGTAATTTATATTAAATAAATTCATAGATTTTTTTTCATAATGTATAATTGTGTATCCTAAGGATTCTTCAAATAATTTTTCATAAAATACCGTAGAAACAGGGTATCTTTCTTGAAGTCGTGGAATTGTACCATAAAGTCTATTTGAAAAAATTACATAATAATCAGCTTCATTAAGATCATTTAATATTTGATCAAATTTACTTAAAGTATCTGGATTATACAATTCTAAGCGTTTATTAGAAATTTTTATATGATCTAAATTAGGTAATGATTCCTCCCAATGCTCCTGAATTACAATGTCATTATTTTTAGCGTTTGCCTTTAGCCAATTGGACGCATTTACAGCAGTATGATCTTTTGAATAAATTCCATAAATATATGAAAAAGAAAAGTGAAGAGTAGGAACAATAAATAAAATAAGTAGGAAAAAATTAAATATATTAGAAAATTTAAATCGATTTGTTATGATCTGTTGAAAAAATTTTAAAAAATAAATTGCATAAAAAATTATTATCGGAGTAAGAGGTAAAAAATATCTAAGAAACTTAACTTGGAAAAATCCATTGATTAATAAATAAGGGATAAACCATGAAAAAATTAAAATATGAAAATTATCTCTTTCATTTAAAAGTTTATACATACCGAATAATAATCCCAATATAGAAAAGATACCTAAAACAGGACCTGTTCCCCAAGTAAATAATTGTGAAAGAGGGTATATATATTTCGTAGTATCTAAATATTGTCTAGTGTAAGGAAAATCAAGAACACCTCTAACCATTTTTGACTGTTCAGATATGTGTGAAAAATAAGTATTATAATCGATGAAACTATATGGTTGAAAAATAAACAAAAATATTAAAGTAGAAAAAACAAATATTAGTATATATTTCAAAAAGTCCAATAATTTGATTCTTTTTTTATAAAAAGCAATCAAAAAAGATAGCAATATAGGTAGCAACGCTGGCATAAATGAAAATTTAAATGCCAAGCCAGCAGCAAATATCAACGCTAAAATTAATGTTTTATTTTTAGTTGGATTATATGAGTTTTTGATAGAAAAAATTAATGTTAAAATAACAAAGTTTGTTATAAAAACATCTGTTGTATAAAAGTGACTGTTTTGTATATGTATTACAGATATTGAAACAATAAATCCTACACAAAGACTCCAAAGATACCCTAATTTGTCTCTAGATAAATATGTTATAAGGATTACTGTACTAGAATCTACAAGCATAGAAATTAACCGCGCAGGGATTCTCATTTCATATATAGATAAATTATCAAAAAGATCAATGAAATTTTTTACAATCTTCAAAATATATATTGGTAATGTCCCATAATTGAACCAATGTGGATTTAAAGAACTATTAACATTAAACAATTCATTGGGATGTTTTAAAGAAGAAAAATTTATATCATAAGCATGCATAAAAATGGCTCTTTCATCAGGATGAAATAGAAATCCATTATCCCAGTCAATTCCAAAAAATCTAATGAAAAATGAAAATAAAAATAACAAACTTAAACATAAGAAATATCTTTTAGAGATTTCATTCGGAAAATAAAAATAGATATTTTTTTTAATTTTTTCTAGCAACATATATTTATTATTTTATGCCATTACTAGTATTTATAATAAAAAAATCGTCCAAAGTTGAATTAAAATTGATAGGAGATTAATATAAATTTTTATTAAATTATCTATATGGTAATTAATAAAATAAATAATTTTGAATGGAATTCAGAAACGGTATTAGCTCTAAGATCGCATATTGGGCATTCACAAACTATACTTGCTGAAGAACTTGGTGTCAGACAACAAACAATTAGTGAATGGGAAACTGGTTTGTACAAGCCTACAGGAGCATCTAAGACTCTTCTTAATTTGATTGCAAGAACTGCAGGTTTTCCTTTTCAAAAATTTCCTAAAATAAAATCTCAGTTGTCATTTGAAAGATTTGGATTCGACATACAGAAAAATCCTGAACGTTCAAATTTAAATACAATATCTAAACCTCAGAGTAAGAAAAGATTTTCAATAAGAAAATCTGATACGATAGACGATTTTGAGAAAAAAAGCAAAGAAATTCCTATGTGAGGATATTTTTGGCTAAATTCTATATTATTCTATATTTATAAATGTTAGATACTATGTTTTCTGAAGATGACGTTATTTTCAAAAAAGAATTAAATTCTTTACTTGATAAATTATTGCCAAAAAATTGGGATCAATATCCAGATGAGACTGATGATTTTCATTGGGAATTATCAAAAAAAATCAAATTGTCTTTATCCATCAAAAATTGGATAGCGCCATCTTGGCCCAAAGAGTATGGAGGTGGGGGAAAAGACATCTCAAAAGCAATAATCTTATCAGAAACAATGGCCTATAGAATGTCTCCAGGAAATGATCGCTTTGCAACCCGTATGATTGGTCCTACCATTTTGAAATATGGTACATCACTACAGAAAAAAAAAATCTTATCTGAAATAACATCAGGAAAAGTACAATGGTGTCAAGGATATTCTGAACCTAATTCTGGATCAGATCTAGCTTCTATTACAACAAAAGGTGATTACAACGAAGAAACAGAGACTATAACCATAAACGGAACTAAAATTTGGACTACACTAGCAAATAGAGCTAATAGGATGTTCATACTTATAAGATCACAACCAGGGAGTAAACGACATCAAGGTTTAACTTTAGCAGTTTTAGACATGAACAATAAAGGTATAACTGTTAATCCTATAAAAAATATTGCTGGTAAATTTTCTTTTAATGAAGTTATTTTAAAGAATGTTAAAATTTCATCTGAAAATATCATTGGAAAACTTCATGAAGGTTGGAAAATAGCACTTGATTTGTTAAATTTTGAAAGATCGGGAATTGATTACATTGGTTGGGCTGAAAGATGTTTAGATGATCTAATTTCATACAGTAAAAAAAATATACTTAATAAAAATGAAATGATCTTTGATAGTGAAACATTCAAAAAGAGAGTTGCCATTTTGAAAGCTGATTTGGAATCAGCTAAAATCATGACTTACAAAGCTATTTGGAAAAAAAGTGTCAGTGACGATATTCATATGGAACCTTCAATGAGTAAAATTTTAGCAACAGAAATAAATAATAAAGTACATGATTATGCCTTAGAAATACTTAAAGATAAGATAGGTTTTATTAATGAAAATCCTCAAAATAATTTTGTACAAAGAATATTAAATCATAGATTGTTTTTTGTTTCAGGAGGGATATTAGCTGGAACAAATGAAATCCAAAAAAACATTATAGCTCAGAGAGGTTTAGGGTTCCAAAAATTATGAATTTTAATATTAATGAAACACAATCTATGTTAATTTCTTCAGCTAAAGAAGTTTTGTCAAATAAATACGATTTGAAATTGATTAATAAAAGAATTGATACAAAAAGTAATTATTTATCTGGGTGGAAAGAATTGCAAGAACAAGGTTTTATGGGAATGTTAGCTAAAGAGTCTATTGGAGGTTATGGATTGAGTTTTCATGAATTTTCTTTAATAATGGAAGTTTGGGGAACCTATTTATGCTCTGGACCAATTATAGAAAATTCTATTGCTGGTGTTTTAACTCTACAAAAATATAATGAATCAAAGTTTTCTGACACAATAAAAAAAATTATAAGAAATCAATGTGTAATCACGACTCCCCTGTCTAATCAATTTTATGAAAAAGGTAATATCCCTGAAATTAAAAAGATACAAAATAAAATGTATATAAGTGGTTCATTATGTAAAGTCCCTTTTTTTGAATTATCAACACATATTATTTTTATTGCAAAGCAAAATAATAATCCAAAGATTATGATTTTACCAACTAACAAAATAAATATTGAGAAAGTTATATTCGATTTATTAGGAAACAAATTGGTAAATATTTACATTGAAAATAATGAAATCTCAGATAAAAATTTTATAGGAGATGATAATAATACACATGAAATTATAGATTTTATGATGAATCATATAATTATTAGCAAATGCTCTGAGATGATTGGTGCATCAGAAGCGGTGTTAAATAAAACTATAGATTATATTAAAAATAGGGAACAATTTGGAAGATCATTAGCTTCTTTTCAATCAATACAACACAAAATTTCAGAAATATTTACTTTAATAAGTGAAACGAAAGAGTTAAGTAGATATTTGTCCAAAATTATTAGCTCTAACCAAAAAAAACATTCATCTTTGATCAAGATTAAATGTAATGAAAGTTTAAATACAATTATTTGGGATGCACATCAATTACACGGAGCCATCGGATTTACTTGGGATTATGGGCTACATTTATATACTAGAAAAATCCTTATGAATAAATCCGTTTTAGGAGATACAGAATTCCACTCAAAGATTCTTTTATCATGATCTATAAAAATTTTGCTTTCGTCAAATTAATGTTAGCTAAAGAATATAGATTATTCTGGATTGCAGCTTTTTTTTCTAACATGGGTATGTGGGCTCTTGTTTATGGGAGACTTTGGTTAATGAGAACGATGACTGATTCAGAAATAATGCTTGGATTGGTATCCAGTGCAAATTTAGCTCCAGTTCTTTTGTTAAGTATTTTTGGTGGTTTGATTGCAGATAAATACAATAGATTGAAAATTTTACGAAGCACACGTTTTTTGTTTTCAATTATGACATTATTGACAGGATTTTTAATCTTCTTCAAAGTTATGAATCCAATAATATTAATACTAATATCAACCATTACCGGAATATTATTAGCTATTGACATACCTTCAAGATCTTCAATGATAGCAAAATTAGTGACAAAAGATCAATTGGCAACAGCTATATCAATGTACTCAATAGTTTTTGGGGTTTCTGCAATAGTAGGTCCTTCTTTATTTCATCCCATTGTCAATTATTTTGGATTATCAGGAATATTTTTCATTATAGGGATTTTCTATTTATTAACATTTGTAACTCTTATTAAAATGAACTTGAGTATTCATAATCCAACTAAAGAAATTAAAAGTTACAAAGTTTTTGATGAATTATATATAGCAGCCAAATATTTAGTAAAAACCCCCATACTCTTTATAATTCTATCTATTGGAATCTTAGAAGGAATTACCGCGGGTTCAATTGATGTTCTTATACCAGCTATAACTACCGATATATTGAACGGAACTTCAAAAACATATGGCAATTTACTTTTAATTGGGGGAATTTCTGGTTTGTTTTCTACCTCTTTTTTAATTTTATATGGGGATAAAATAAATAAGTATACGTTTTACGTATTTAGTGGACTTTTATATTGTTTGGCATTAATCATTTTGGGTAGCAATTTTGGCATGGATAAAATTTTTTATATATTTTTTATAATTGCTGCAGCTAGAGTTATTCATCAAACAATGGGAACAACCATTATTCAATCTCGTGTTAAAGAAGAATTTAGAGGTAGAGTCTTGAGTATACTTAATTTATCATGGGGTGCAGGTGCAATTGGTTCAGTGTTTATCGGATTTTTAGCTGAAAGTTTTTCAATAAATTTTGCTATTTTTTTTGCAGGAGTAATTAGTTTTATAGTTTTGTCAATTGGAGGGTTCGCGATATTATATAAATACAAATAAATTGTCAACGAACTAAACTTACGTGATAATATAATAAATTTCCCCAAAAACATGCCAAAACCTTTGACACATTCTATATGCTCTATAAAATGTTAATCAAAACTTCATAAATCTAAAACAGGCTGAAAGGAAATATTATGCAACCTTTTGCATATACTGCTCCAACCACAGTAAAAGAAGCAGTTGAAATACTAACAAAACACGGTGATAAAGCTAGACCAATGGCAGGTGGAACTGATCTTTTAGTTCAGATCCGAGGGGGAAAATTCAATCTAGATGCAGTCGTAGACATAAAAAAAATACCAGAATTGAACACTCTGTCCAATGATAGCAAATCTCTAAACATGGGAGCTGCAGTTCCTTGTCATAGAATATATGAAGATCCAAAAATTTCAGAAGATTTTCCAGGATTAATTGATGCTGCCGAGTTAATTGGTGGTATACAAATCCAATCAAGAGCAGGACTTGGTGGTAATTTATGTAATTCTACTCCATCTGGAGATGGCATTTGCCCCCTAATTGTTCTCTCAGCAGTTGCAAATATAGAGGGTAGTAATGGTAAAAGAAGTATCCCTGTAGAAGATTTTTGTACTGGCCCTGGTACAAATGCACTTAAAAATGGAGAAATTCTTGTTTCTTTATCAATACCAAATCAAGGTAGTAAATTTAGTTCAGCTTATGAGCGTTTCATCCCCAGAAATGAAATGGATATAGCAGTAGCAGGTGTGGCTTCAAGCATACTTATTGGATCTAATGGAAAAATAGAATCAGCAAGAGTTGCTCTTGCTTCTGTAGGTCCAACTCCAATATTAGCTAAGAAAGCTTCAGAATCTCTGATTGGTAAAGAGCCTGGCGAAGCGGCCTTCAATGAAGCTGGAGCAATTGCTAAAACTGAGTGTTCTCCAATTGA
>CEWI01122569.1_pt1 | contig 29977 bp, 28 predicted proteins | sample 531271 | NCBI WGS metagenome assembly CEWI01 (sample SAMEA2622499, study PRJEB7988) | marine metagenome | biome: marine biome (ENVO:00000447); feature: mesopelagic zone (ENVO:00000213); material: "saline water (ENVO:00002010), including plankton (ENVO:xxxxxxxx)" | depth 350 m | reverse complement strand
CCTGGTTTAGGTTTGGAGCCAAATCAAAATACTATTAAAAATCATTCTGTTTAAATAGGAAATCAGGTTTTTATTCTTGAAAAGACCTAATTACTCGCCCATACCTTCCTTTAGTTTTTACACCATTTTCAACCGCGATTTTCCCGTTTAATATTACATTTTTCATGCCTGTAGAATATTTGTGTGGATCTATATAACTTGCATGTTCTTTTATTTCATTAATTTTGAAAATATTTAGGTCTGCATAATTCCCAATTTCTATACTGCCTCTATTTTTCAACCCTAGCCTTTGAGCTGGTAACCCTGTCATTCTCCAAATAGCTTTTCCTATAGAAACTAATTTTTTATCTCTTACTATATTTTCTAAAAATCTTGTATTTGTTGCGTAACTTCTTGGATGGGGTTTACCAGAACTTAAAGGTCCTGTTGACCTTAAAGAATTTCCATCTGATGCTATAGAAATATAATCACTTTTTGCAATTTCTTCCAAATCTTGTTCTTCCATTGAATGTAGAACAAAAGATCCTTCTGAAGTTTCATATAGCCTAACTGCAGCTTCTTCAGGTGTACATGAAAACTTTTTTGATATTTCAAGTAGATTTGATCCTTCTAATTCTGTATTTTTAGAAAATTCAGCTAATACACAACCCTCTGCACCATGGAATCGATTTATATAGTTTCTGGTTTCTTTTTTTATTTCTTCTCTCATCCGCTCATCTTTTAATCTTTCAAGGGTTTTCTTTCTTCCTCCTTCCAAACTCCACCGAGGGAACATACACCCACTAATTGGAGTACTGGACCAGACATACGGATATTGGTCACCTGCAACATCAAGTCCTTCATCATTAGCTCTTTGAATTCCTTCAAGTAATTCTCGTCCTCTACCCCAAAATTTTGGGCCTACTGCTTTGACATGACTTATTTGAACTCTGCATCCAGTTCGTCTAGCAATTTCTATCGCTTCAGCATGGGCAGGAAATAAGCCTGATGCATCATCACTTTCTGATCTTATATGTGAAGAATATAACATATCATGTTCAGCAACTATTTTTGACAATTCAACTATTTCCTCAGTATGTGAATAAGACCCAGGGGCGTACCATAATCCTGTTGAAAACCCCAAAATTCCTTGATCTATGGATGAACGAATAATGTTCCCCATTTTATTTATATCGTCTGGGGTTGCAGAAATAGATTTCATTCCCATTACATGTGCTCTTAAAATCCCATGCCCTAATTGTGCTGCGACATTCAAACTGGGTACATTTTCAGATATTTTATTTAACCATCCTTCAAAATCATTCCAGTCTATATCCAGCTCAATATTATATTTTGCAATACGATCTTTTAGCGTTTGAGAAGAACTAGCGCTTAGTGGTGCACAGAAACTCATTCCGCAATTTCCCATCAATTCAAAAGTTACTCCTTGTGTTAGTTTACTGTCCGCATCAGGATCAACTAAGAATGAAATATCACTATGTGTATGTAAATCTATAAATCCCGGAGATACTAAATAATCCTTTGCATCTATACTTTTTATTGATTGTAATTTTTTGGTTCCTATATATTGTATTTTGTCATTTTTTATACCTATATTTGCTTTTATAGAGTTTGAAGAGTTACCGGTAAAAACTTCACCATTGTTAATTGTTAAATCAAACATAATTTCTTTTTAATTTTTCTATAGATAGGTTTCTAATATCAGTTAAAATAAAAAACCCACCTCCAGAGTTCCCTGCCTGAGCAATCAACCAGAGCTTCGCTAGAAGCGGGCTTTTTTTCTTTAGCTTCATCAATCCGATTCGCTTTCCTTTCGGTAATCTTAATATTATTGTTTCCAATAATATTAAGATGATAGATCTTCTTCTATCTCTTCTCTTCTCTCCACCAAAGATTAATATAGATAATATATTAAATTATTATTATTTCAACCCCTTTTTTCCCAGAATAAGAATTATTTATGATTCCAAATATAAAATGCCTAATAATACATAGTGTCATATTATTTCCCAGTATTAAATAATTCAATAAACAACAGTTTTTTCTTTACTATTAATTTTATAACAATATGATGTGAATAAATTTTTTTTATTTATAATTTCTTGACTAACACTGAAATGAATAATTTGATACTTGTCGGGTGTGGTAATAGGGGATTGCACCATCTTGATGCTATGCAAAAATTTGGAACAGTTCCAAGAATGTTTTGTGATTTCAATGAAACATCTTTATCTCAATTAAAAAATAAACATAAAAACAGTATGTTTTTTAATGACTTAAATGATTTAACGAAGAAACTTGAAAATAATCTAAGTCATTTTGCGATTGTATCTGTTGATGTCGTAAACAATAATCAAGTGGCTTTAAAATTACTGGAATCCGGTGTTAATGTTTTGATAGAAAAACCACCTGGTTTAAAAATTGAAGAGGTGCAACTTTTAAACGAAGCTTCAATAAAGAATAAAGTTTTTTGCTATGTTGGATTTGACAGGAGATTCAATCCTTTTGTAACAAAAGCGTTAGAAATTATAAAACAAGAAGGAGAAATATTTAATGTCAGCGGAGAATTTAACAAAGATATATCAGAGTGGGTAGGTAAAAGAGGCTTTGATGATACTATCTTAGATAAAATGGTACTTGAATCTCCAATACACTCTATAGATTTGATCAATTTTATCACTTCCTCTAAATTGATGAAAGTAAGTGGATTTTCTAGGAGATTCCAATCGAAATACAGGACTTCATTTACAGCGATTATGGAATATGAAAATGGAAGTGTAGGATCAATTAACTCTAGTTACCTTTCATCGGGAAGGATGGAAAGATATGTTATTCATGGAAGGAATATTTCAATTTATTTAGATGGTATAAATAGCGGAAAAATTTTTTATAAATCAAAAACTTATGATTTAAAAATAGAACAAAGTCTATCAAGTACTGAGATACAAATGAAAAATTTTTTGGATTTTATATCAAATAAACAAAAATATTTTAAAGGTGCAACTATTGTTGATTCATTAAATATCTACAAGATAACTAATAAAATGTTTGAAAATACTTATAATGAAACATAAAATGGATGACAATCCAAACGATTAATTGAGGTGACTAATGTTAGAAAGATTTCATGTTCCACATGATATTGCAGTTAAGGTTAACCATCAGGAAATATTCAGTGTAGTTGAAGAAATATTTATAAAAATGGGAATGTCTCAAGTGGATGCTAAGCTATCTGCAGATGTTTTGATTTATGCAGATGTTAGAGGTATAGAATCTCATGGAGTTTCTAATATGTTGCGTAGATATGTAGAATCATTCTCTGAAGGTGGAATTAATCCTACACCTACTCCAAAAGTTATTCGAGGGAAAGGTGCCGTTGCCACTCTCGATTCAGATGCTGGACATGGATTAGTAGTAGGTCCATATGCAATGAATATGGCAATAGAAAAAGCTAAAGATTACGGCATTGGTTCAGTGACAGTAATCAATGGAAGACATTTTGGGGCATGTGCTTATCATGCAGAAATGGCATTGACCCACAATATGATTGGAATTGCTATGACAACAGGAGGATTGATGGTAGCTCCTGTGAATGGTGCAGAAGCTAGAGTGGGGCTTAATCCAATTGGAGTTGCTGTACCTACGAAAAACGAACCACCATTTATTTTTGATGCCTCAATGTCATCAGTAGCAGGGAATAAAATATCTTTAGCTCAACGACTTGGTGTAAAAGTAATGCCAGGTTGGATAGCAAAAGAAGATGGAACTCCAATAATGGAAGAAACAGAGGTGCCAGAGAAATATTTAATGCTACCTGCTGGAGGAACGAGAGAGATTGGTTCACATAAAGGGTTTTCAATGGCAATGTTGGTTGAAATTTTAGCTGGAGTTTTAGGTGGTTCAGGTGCTGGACTAAATAGGAGATCCCAAGCTGCCCATCATTTTATTGCTTATGATATTGACGCTTTTACTGACGTGGATCAATTCAAGTCGGATATGGATGATTATATGAAATCTATAAAAGAAACAAAGCCATCACCAGGTAACGATAGGGTAGTCTATGCAGGACTACCAGAATTTGAAGAAAAGTTAGATAGAGAATCTAATGGAATTCCTTATCATCCTGAAGTTCTAGAATGGTTTAAAGGGATATGCGCCGAGTTAGGTATAGATTGGAAATTAAGTTAGAAAACATAAAAATGAAAAGAGAGTAATATGGCTAAAAGAATAAATAAAGTTATTGAGTTGTGGGAAGAGGGGCAACCTATATATCATGAACACCCTTCTGAGCTCAGCTATGAAGGAGGATTGGAAGATTCTAAAACGTGGGCAGATATGATGCTAATAGATTTTGAACATAATCCATTTGACACAGTAGGACTAACTAAATTTATGCAGGGATTAAAAGATGGGGGGCCTACTGCTAGTGGTCATCTAACTCCAACGGTGGTTTGTACATTGCCTTCCAACGCCATCACTCCAGAGGAAGTAAGGTATAACGCATGGCAAGCTAGGCATGTATTAACTGCAGGAATACATGGAATTTTACACACTCATACAAGAAGTGCTGAATCAGTGAAAGCTTTTGTTCAAATCACAAGATATCCTTTTCAAGATATTGGAAGAGATATTATAGGTGAGGGCTTGAGAGGAGCTGGAGGACAAAAGAAACCAGCAGAATTATGGGACATCGACCAAGGTGATTACGTTAAAGTAGCAGATCCTTGGCCCTTAAACCCTAAAGGAGAATTGATTTTAGGCCTAAAAATAGAAGATAGGCATTGTGTTGCCAATGTTGATGATATTGCTAAAGTTCCTGGAATAGCTTTTGCAGAATGGGGACCTGGAGATATGGGTATGAGTTTTATGCAACCGGATGCACATGATCCTCCTTATCCAGATGTGATGAATGATGCAAGAAATAAAATCAAGTCTGCATTAGATAAAAATGGCAAAGTTTTTTACTCAAGCTGGTTGGATGAAAATATGACTCCAGAGGAAAGAGTTGATTATGTAATTGATGTACTTGGTTGTAAGATGATTGGTGGAACTCGAGAGCTAGCTGAGTACGGTAGAATGAAAACAGCCCGAAAAATGCCTGTTTAAATATTTTTTTTGTTCTTAGATTTTATTTCCTTTACTCTCTGATCTTTAGACTTTTATTAAACGAATTGTAATTGAATAAAATCAGAATAAACTGAATAGAGAAATATATAATCAAAATTTGTATGATATAGATATGAGCTAAATAAATATCTATTTGAAAATAAATTATTGGTTAAAAAAAATAACATTGATAAAATATATGGATTTAATGACAAGTTCTCAGAAGACTTAAGTAAATTTTCATATATGCGAGAAAGATTTTTAGATTTTTCTGAAAAATGGGGGTATAAAGAAATATCTCCTCCTATAATTGAAAATTCCGATCTTTTCAAAAGAAAATCTGGAGAAACTTTTATAAGTGATCTTTATCAATTTAGTGATCCTTCGGGAATGAATGTTTCACTAAGACCTGAATATACATCCTCAATAATGCGTATGGTTATTGAAGAGAATATGTATGAATTAGATCAGGATCTAAGGTTTTCATATTCAGGAGAGATATACAGGTACGATAGAAAAAGTAAAAAAAATTATGTTATGCAAAATGGTATTGAAATAATAGGTAATAAGAATCCAATAACAGATACAGAAATAATTGCTCTATCCTATTTATTCTCTAAGGAAATCTTGGGTCAGGATCCACTAGTTTCTGTTGGCAACATTGGTATTTTGTTTGATATTATGAAATATTTTAAGATTTCAGAACGCGAATCTTTATTTTTGCTAAAAAATATTGACCAATTGGGTTCTGATTTCGACCAAAATAATTTAAAAACATTAGCAACAGAATTTGGTTTGTTTTTTGAAAATGGTGCAGAAATTGCTTTAGTCAATAAATTCTCTGTTAAGGAAATCAACAAACTTTTAGATTTTGAAATAGATAATAACAAAAAATTTTCACAGACACGTGATAAAGAATCAATTCTAAATAATTTGGTTAGAAAAGCTTCAACCGACACTACCGAAGCACAATTTTTCGAGTGTGTTGAAATTTTATCTCGAGTTATAAATATTGATAAAAATATCGAAGAGTCTATAAGTGAAGTAGGTGAAATAATCAAAGATATTTCAGATAAAAAAAGTTTGACAAATCTGTATAATATTGTAAAAAATTTAAAACAATATGGTATTGATTTATCTTCAGTTAAATTAGATTATGGCCTTGTTCGAGATTGGGGTTATTATAGTAGTTTAGTATTCAATTTGTATGTCAATTCATATGACAACCACAATTTATTTGGAGGAGGAGGCAGGTATGATAATCTTGGTCAATCTTTAGGTTTAGATGAAGATTTACCTGCGTTAGGATTTGCTATAGATTCTGAAAAATTGCTTTCTTTTTCTAAAATTCTTTTGCCTAAAATAAATACAAAAAAAATAGTTATTTTGTTAGATGATCCAAAGAATTTACAACAAGCGCTAGAAATATGTTTTTTAGAAAGAAATAAAGGAAATATTTCATATGTGGAAACTAAATTTAATAATCAAGAAAATTTAGATATTTGGGGGAAAGAAAATAAAATACATGAAATTATCACTTTAAATGGAGAAGAAATAGATAGGAGAAAGATATAAATTGGACGAATTACACTTAGCTTTACCTGTTTCAGGGGCCTTATACGAAGGAAGCATGAAATTATTTAATGACTGTGGATTGGGAATTTCACGATCTAATGACAGAGTCTATACTGCCACAATACCATCTATAGAAGGACTAAATGTTATTTTTCAGAGACAAGCTGACATTCCATCTAGACTTGATGCGAAAGTAGCTGATATGGGTGTAGTAGGATTAGATAGTTTTTATGAATTTAAAGTTGATAATGGAAATACAATAACATTAATAGAGGATCTAGGTTTTGGAAAATCTGATCTGGTTTTAGCTGTACCAGATGCTTGGTTGGATATAAGTAATTTGAATGATTTAGCCAACTTGTCTTATGAAATGAGAGATAAAGGGAAAGATTTGAGAATAGCTACTAAATATCCACGACTTTTATCTAGATTTTTGAACAACAATTCTATTTTTTATTTTCAAATAGTTGACGCTAGTGGTGGCATTGAAGCGGCACCATTTATTGGATATGCAGATTTAATTTGTGATATAACCGCGACGGGAAATACATTGCGGCAGAATAGGCTTAAGATCATAAATGATGGAATTGTTTTTTCATCTCAAGCTGCATTGATTGCAAATATAGATTGTTTTAATGGAAGTGAAGAAAAAATAATCAGATCAAGAAATATCATTGAACAAATTGAAGCACTTATTAATGCAAGGGATTTTAAAAAAATAAGTGTGAATTTATCCATACAGCAAGATCAAAATGTTGAAGAAATGATAAAGTCTAATCCTATTCTTCAAGGCTTAAAGGGTCCACATTATTCTCAAGTGATAAATGTTGAACCTGGTTTGTGGTACAATTTTGAACTTACTATTCGACAAGAAGAAGTTATGGAAGCTGTAGATGAGTTAAGAAAGCTTGGTGGAGTTTCTATAACAACTTCAGATGTTGGAATGTTATTCTTTAGAGATTCGGTAGGTTTTACAAAACTCATTCAAAATTTGGATAATATCGAGGATTAGTCATATGAAATTATTGAAGGGAATAGATGAGACTATTAGGTATTTGTCAGAATTAAGAAAAGATCAAGACAATTCTGTTTTAACAAATGGAAATGGGTATTATCAGACCTTAATGAATCCAAATGATTATGCCAGACAAATAATAAAAGATACCAAAAAAAGAGGAGACATTTTTCTCAAAGAATTAAGTACTTGTGTTGATGAACAGGAATTCTTAAATGTTGAGATTTCTAAAACTGATCTTGAAAAATCTCTAAGCCTAATTTCTCAGGATGACATATCAGTCATTACAGAAACAATTAATCGTATAACAGAATTTCAAAAAAGGACACTACATGATAGTTGGTTTGACGAATCAAATGGATACGGTGAATCTATTAAGCCGATAAAAAAAGTTGGATGCTACATTCCAGGAGGAGTGGCACCCTTGATTTCAACTATTTTAATGACGGTTGTTCCTGCCAAAGTTGCTGGAGTAAAGCAAGTTATAGTTTCTTCACCTACCAAAGGTGATTCCTTACCAAACAAATATCTTATGGCATCAGCATATTTATCTGGAGTGGATTCTTTTTTCACTTATGGGGGACCTCAAGCTATTGTAAGCATGGCTATAGGGACTTCCATTGTTCCTAAAGTAGATATGATCTGTGGCCCAGGCAATATATTCGTAACGTCTGCAAAGAAAGCAGTATATGGAGATGTAGGACTGGATGGTGTATTTGGACCTACGGAAACTCTTATTATTGCTGATAATTCTTGTGATTTGGATTTTATTGTTGCTGATTTAATAGCTCAAGCTGAACATGATGTATTGGCGCTTCCTATGTTATTAACTTTAGATTACGATTTAGCTAATCGCATCAATGAACTATATATAAATAACGTAAGCAAACTCTCAAAAAAAAATATAATTTTAAAATCAATGAATCGGGGATTTATATCTATTGTTGACAATGTTGACCAAATTGTTGATCTGGCAAATGAGATCGCCCCTGAACACACTTCAATAGTATCAGAAGCATTAATTCCAATTGCCGACAAAATTAATTCCTCTGGTTCATTATTTTTGGGTGAAAATTCACCTGAGGTTTTAGCTGATTATGTCGCAGGCCCTAGCCACGTAATGCCTACTAATGGAACATCAAAATTTTCTTCTTCTTTGTCAGCTAGGACGTTTTTGAAATCCATCCCAATCCTAAGTATAGACAAAGAAAAATTTCTTGATATTTCTAATAATGCAAGATTTTTGGCTAAATTAGAAACTTTAGATGCCCATGAATCGGCTATAAATATTAGAAGAGATAAATTCAATTCGGAATAACAACATGAATTTAGAAAATTATTTTAGACAACACATAAAAAATATTTCCTCGTATGAAGGTGTAGATCCTTCGTCTAAACTTGCTTCAGAATCTGGAATACCAAAAGATAAAGTTATAAAGTTAAATGCCAACGAAAATCCCTTTGGTAAAGAATTGGGTTTGGGGAAACAATTATCAGAGATTAATATACATGAATATCCAGATCCTCTTCAAAAGACCCTTAGAACAAACTTGGCTTCTTATAGTGGAAGAAAATATGAAGAAATTGTAGCTGGATCAGGAAGTGATGAATTGATTGATTTACTGATAAGGATTTTTTTAGAGAAAGATGATATTTTAATCGATGTCCAACCTACTTTTGGAATGTATGAATTCTCTGCAAAAATTCAAGGAGCAAAAGTTTGTTCAGTTTCTAGAAGAGATGATTTTGAAATTGATTTGGATAAAATTTTGAATTCAGTTTCAAATAATACAAAAATGATATTTTTGGCATCACCTAATAATCCCACTGGAAATATATTAAGTGAACCAGATTTAGTTAAATTGCTTCAAAGTGAACTAATTGTTGTAATTGATGAGACTTATTATGAATTTTGCAATATAAGTTTTTCTCATCTTATTAATAAATATGAAAATTTAATTGTTTTGAGATCCTTTTCTAAATGGTCTGGTCTTGCTGGTTTGAGAATAGGATATGCTATATCTAATCCTAAAATTATAGAAAAATTATTATTAATCAAACAACCATATAATATCAATACTGCTGCAGAAACTGTTGCACTAGAAGCTATATCTAAAAAAGATTTCCTTTTAGAAAAAGTACAGATTTTATTAGAACAAAGAGATAGAATCTATGAATTTTTACAAGGGAAAAAAGGTATAAAAGTATATCCTTCTCATGCTAATTTTTTATTAGTAGATTTTGGTGAAATAGATGCAAATATAGTTTTTGAAACTTTAGCAAAAAACGGAATTTTTGTTAGAAAATTTTCTCATACAATGATAAGTAATGCTCTAAGAATTTCATCGGGGACTCCTGATCAAATACGTATTTTATTACAAGTGCTGGATCAGTTTATTAAGTGATATAAAAAAATAGAGGATTATTATGAAAAATGTTAGAAAGTCTGCTAAAGAAAGAAAAACAGGCGAAACAAAAATTAAAATAGAAATCAATTTAGATGGTAAGGGAATTTCTAAAATAAAATCTCCTATTGGGATGCTTAATCATATGCTTGATCAACTAGCGAGACACGGTCTTGTGGATATTTATGCTGATATTGAAGGTGATTTAGAAACTGGTACTCATCACATTATTGAAGATACAGCTATTGTGCTTGGTATGTGTCTAGATGAAGCCCTCGGAAATAGAGAGGGGATAAATCGAATGGGTGATAAGACATGTTTATTGGATGAAGCACTATGTAGAATAGCTATAGATTTATCGGGTAGAGGTTACTCGATAATAGATATGGGACAGACAGATAATGAGGGTGAATTTTCTGTAGATATGTGTAGACATTTTTATGAGTCTTTATCTGCAAATGGTAGGTTTGGTATTCATTTAAAAATGTTATCTGGAACCAATCATCATCATATTTTAGAATCATCATTCAAAACTTTTGCGAGAGCTTTAAAAGAAGCTATTGATATCGATCCTCGAAGAATGGATACTATTCCTTCTACCAAAGGGAATCTATAATTATATTTTGTTGAAGCTATATTTCTCTATAATTGGATTGTGAAGAAGCTTATCGCAAATTTCATCAATTCTAATATTAGCTTCATTTTCATTTGCAGCTTCTACATTGATTATAAACAATTTGCCCGATCTAATTTTACTAATTTCTTTAAATCCTATTCTTTGACTTGATTCAGTAATAGTTAATCCTTCTGGATCGTTCACACTATCTTTATAAGTTATTTTTATTTCATATACAAAATTCATATAATAATTCTTTTATTTTTACTGAATTCCTGCAGTAATAATTTTTTCAAAAGTATCAGAACCTAATGATCCTGTATGACGTAAATTTACTGTGCCATCTTCGTTAATGAAAACCCAAAAAGGGAATCCTGGTAAACCGAACGCTTCAGCTACAGAATTGTTTTTATCATCAAAAATTACAGGAACGGACCACTCTTCTCTAGATAACCATTCATTTGGTGGATAATTAGGCATTGTTTTATCAATATGTGAAGCTACAGAATAAATGTTAATATTTTCTGGATAGCCGTTTTCTTTAATCCATTTTTGAATCATAGGAACTTCTCTTTGGCAATGGGAACACCAATGAGCAAGAAATACTATCATGGTTGCCTTCTTTTGCTCAGTACTTTTTCTTGTAGAAATTGTGACTGAATTTCCTTCTAGGTCTATACCTGTAGGGACAGGAGCAAATGCTCCAATAGCAGGATCTTTTACGTTTTTATTAAAAGGAGGCAAACTCCCGCCTTTTATTGACACTTCAGAAAATATATAGGGTTCACTACATGCTATTAATAGTAAAGCCAACCCAAAAATAAGTTTAATCTTCATGTTTTTCTTTCGTTGAAACAATCTTATAATTAACCAATATTAATAATATTCCAAAAAAGTTAAAAAATGCCATTAATGGTATAGAAATAAAACCTAATTCCCAAATATAAGGGCTGGAACAACTAACAACTTCACATGATTCACTTGTTGGAAAAATTTGTTGTAAATAGTGGTACAAAGAAATTAAAGAACCTATCAAAATAAAAGGGATAGAAATGATCATACCATTACGATCTTTTTTTAACCAAGTGATAAAAAATATCAAAACTAGAGGGAATAAAAATATTCGTTCAAACCAACATAATTTACATGGTTCTAAATTTCTTACCTCTGATAAATATAGACTACCTATTGTTCCTAGAAAAGATAATATAAAACAAAAAAATAGTGTGTTTTTTATATTCAAGTTAAATTTATTGTGTAATGTATTTTGAATTATGTTATCTGGATTTAAGATATTTATTATTGTTATTATGGTGAACAAAGAAATATATATGAGACTTAAAATTGCTAGTATTTTAACTTCAAGCATTTTGTTTTAATTTCCTCTTAAAGTTGTTAGGGGAGCCCTATCCTGATAAGCTCTAATGAATTCGATTATTTTTTCTTCATCTATTTCCATTAATTTTAAATGATGTCTCCAGCCTGTAATCATTATGGGATATTCATCCATAGTGCTATATGGGGTCATTAAATATTGACTAGCACTTGGAGGGATTAATGAAGATAAAAACTCTATCAATTTTTTGCAAGATTCTCCACCTTCTTTAATAGTAGTAGCGTCTACATCATATCTGGAACAATCGTAGTGTAATCCTATACCACCATGTAATAAATTAGCAACAAGGATTTCATTTGGTAATTGTGTGTCATATTCTCCCCATGGTGCCGGAGAAGTAACTCCCACCCCCGGTACAGGCCTGTCTATGTCGTACCAAAATGGTCCTGAAGTAGGAGGTGATATTGAGTAGCCTGGATGAGGTTCTCCAATTCCTACTTCCTTTCTAGGATCTTCTGCGTCAGTAATTACTGGGCCCTCTAAATTTACTCCTTTCCCTTTAATTTTTGTATTATTACTTTGACCTCCTAGAGCAGGAGTTATGGTTAGGCCAATAATGAAAATTAAAGCCAAAAGACCCCCGAAAAAATAAATGAAAAATCTTTTCCTTCTCTTTTTTTCTTTATTTTTTTCTCTTCGCTCTAAAGTTATGCGGGATTTACTCATCCCTTTTCTATGCGTAGGTCTATTCTGTGTTGCTATTGTTTATATCCTCGTCTTTTTTAATACAATTTTATAATTTTATTTTATCTTCAGTAAGTATTTCATATATATTTATATACCTCTTTAAGGTATTTTTTAGAATTTCATCTGGAACTTTTGGAGGAGGTGGAGACTTATCCCATTCTTGATTATTTAGCCAATTTCTTAGGAATTGTTTATCGAAAGGTTCAGGAGATGTACCAACACTATGATTTTCTATTTTCCAGAATCTACTTGAATCAGGCGTTAATACTTCATCTATCAAACTGATTTTTCCATCTATGTAGCCAAATTCGAATTTTGTATCAGCCAATAAGATCCCTTTTGTTAAACAATGAGTATGAGCTTGACTAAAAAGATCTATTGATATATTTTCAAGTGTCGTATAAATTTCTTTACCAACTAAATTTTCTCCTTCAGATTGAGATAATGGTTGATCATGCCCTTCAATTGCTTTTGTAGAAGGAGTGAAAATAGGTTTAGAAAATTTTTCTCCTTCTCTTAAATCTGACGGTATATTTCTTGAATTGATTTTTCCAGTTAGTTTGTATTCTTCCCATGCACTTCCAGTTATATACCCCCTAACAACACATTCCATATCAATCCTTTGAGCCTTTTTCACTATACAAGATCGATTTAGGTATTTAATATCTATAGACTGAAACCTACTTATTTGTGAAAAGTCATAATCATTCCCGCTACTTATAAAATGATTGTCAGTTTTGTCAAAAAAATCAAACCAAAACTTACTAAGATTGTTAAGGATAATACCTTTTCCTGGAACTGCTTCAGACATTATTACATCGAAAGCAGATATTCTATCTGTAGAAATCATAAGAAGTTTATCATCATCGAGATCATATATATCTCGTACTTTTCCTGAATGTAATTTTCTGTCAAAATTGGTTGTTAGGACAGGATCAATATACATACTAAGTTTTCCATCCGATTGAATTGAATTGTTCCTTAGTAAATCTTAAGTAATAATTGTAATCAAAGATTTCATCAAGATCTTTATTCTTAATTTTAGATTTAATTTTTTCATTATTAGCACATATTTGTTTAAAGCTTTCTTTTGATTCAAAAGTTCTCATAGATAAATCCTGAACCAAATCATAAGCATCGTTTCTATTCATTCCAGATTCAATAAGTTTCAACATCACTCTAGGTGAAAAAATCAACCCTTGTGATTGGTTTAAATTTTCTAACATTCTATTTTTGTCTATTGTCATTCCTGAAATTATTTCATTACTTAGGAAAAGTATGTAATCTATTGCAATTGAAGAGTCTGGTAAAATTATTCTCTCTGCGGAAGAATGAGATATATCTCTTTCGTGCCAAAGAGGAATGTTTTCTAAAGCAGCTAAACTGTTTGATCTTATGATTCTTGCAATTCCAGAAATTCTTTCCGAAAGTTCAGGGTTTCTTTTATGTGGCATTGAAGAAGAACCTTTAGTTACGAACCCTTTTGTTCCAAAAGGTTCTCTTACTTCATTTACTTCGCTTCTTTGAAGATGTCTAATTTCAATAGAGATTTTTTCTAAAGTAGTGCCCAGAAGTGCTAAATTCTGGCAGTATTCTCCATGAATATCTCTTTGTATTATTTGATTAGTTACATTAGCCGAATCCAATTTTAGTTTTTGAGATACAATTTTTTCTAAAGCAGGAGAAACTGTTGCATAAGAACCTACTGGCCCTGAAATCATACAAATAGAAACTCTTTTTTTAGTTTCTTTCAAACGGTCTCTATGCCTTTTAAGTTCTTCCCAAAAAATAGCTAGTTTTGAACCAAAACTCATTGGCTCTGCATGCATACCGTGTGATCTCCCCATGCAGGGTGTATCAATTTCTTCAATAGCTCTATTTTTTAGAGAATCCATTAAGTTTGATATTTGTAAATCTATATGATCAATTGAATCTCTTAATTGAAGACTGAGTCCAGTATCTTTTACATCATTTGATGTTAGACCGTGATGAATCCATCTTGATTCATCTCCTAAATTTTCAGAAATGGCTTTTACAAATGAGACAATGTCGTGTTTGGTTTCTTCAAAATATTTATTGTAAATTTTTTGATTGAATTTTATTTTTTTGATTTTGTCTAAATCATCTTTAGGGATTATTCCCAATTCGTTCCAAGCTTCGCATGATGCTAATTCTACTTTTAACCAATAATCGTAGGTTTTCTCTTCGGACCAAATTTGGGATATTTTTTTTCTACTATATCTTGGTATCAATCTTATTGTCCCTTCAATTTCATGATGCCTTTTATTAAATTATCAAAACTAATAAATTTCTGTACTTCGATATTTTCACTTAAACATTTTGAATACAGAGGCTCTAATGCATAGATTGTGTCACATTTAGATGACGCACTGAAATCGGTTGTCACCCCATCGCCAACATATATTAAGTAATTAGTTTTTTTCATTGACTCTACTATTTTACACTTACATATACCCCATTTAGGGGAACAATCTTTGTCAAAAGCATCGTTATATGAAAATTTTATTATATTGTCTTCTGTCAAGATATCAGTTGCGATTAAATTGATTTTGCTCATATAATTTTTAATTACCGGTTCTATATATAATTTTAATCCAGAACTTAAAATCGTCACATTGATGTTATTTAAACACGTATATTTTATTAATCGATCAAATCCATTTCGAATTTTTACATTATTTTTGGAATACAACTGTAAAGATTCAATGGAATTTTTTTCTAGAACTTTTATAAATGATTCTTCTTGATATTGTCTAAAATTGATTTGTTTTTTTTTATATAAATTTGATTTTTCTGAATAGAATTCTTTTTCATAATTTTCAAGTATCACTTTTGCTGCATTTACATCCACCAAAGTATCATCAAAATCAATAATTAAACTTATATTTTCTCTCTTCATTATTCTATGGCCCTTAATGCAATGTCTTTTCTATAAAATGAATTTGAAAATTTAATTTTATCAATTTCTTTGTAAATATTCTCTCTTGCTTTTTTGATTGATGCGTCTAAAGAAGTCAGAACAAGTACTCTTCCACCGTTAGAAACCAGTTGATTTTTTTCTTCTTTAGTTCCTGAATGGAAACAAATTACTCTTTCTGACAATTTGTCTATTCCTGAGATTTTATATCCTGTTTTGTATTTCTCTGGATAACCACTAGAACACATTACAACGCAAACTGAAGAGTTTTTTTTCCAAGAAACTTGTGATTTTAAATTGCCACTTGCTATTTCATTGAATATTTCAGAAACATTGTTGTTTATCATGGGCATAATTAACTCACACTCAGGATCACCAAATCGACAATTATACTCAATGACTTTAGGTCCGTTTTGAGTAATCATAATCCCTGTGTATAAAATCCCTTTGAATGGAGACCTGTTTTTTTTCATAGCTAATAATGTTGGTTCTATTATGGTTTGTTTGATTTCTTCTTCTAGATTATTGTTCCAAAATTCAGGAGGGGAATAACAACCCATGCCTCCAGTATTAGGACCAAGATTATTGTCAAAAATTCTTTTGTAATCACAAATTGCTATAATGTCTGAATAATTAACTCCATCGGTGAAACAGAAAACACTAACCTCTGGTCCAAAAATTTTATCTTCTATTAGTAAAGATTCCCCTGATTTCCCTAATGTTTTATTTACTAATAAATCTTTTAAAACAGATTCCAGTTCATGTTGAGTTTCTGGTATAAAAACACCTTTCCCAGCAGCAAGACCATCTGCTTTTATCACTATGTTTTCATAGCCTTTGATATTTGCATATTGTAAAGATTCACCATGATTTTCAAAACTCTTGGCATGGGATGTGGGAATTTTATTGTCTATCATAAGTTTTTTAGAAAATATCTTAGAAGACTCTATTTTTGAAGCATTTTTCGTAGGTCCAAATACTTTTATGTTTTTCTTTTGTAATTTATCAGTAATTCCATGATTTAATGGGGCCTCTGGACCTACAACAACAAGGTCAGGATTTAAACAAATAATTTGTTCAACTAAATTGTCGATATCTTCATTAGTATGTTTTATTGTTTCACATACTTTAGATATCGCATAATTTTCTCCGATACAAAATATTTTGCTTACATTCTTGTCTTGATTTAATTTCCAGATTATAGAATGCTCTCTACCTCCAGAACCTACCACTACAACTCTCATTTTATTCCCATTCTATTGTACTTGGAGGTTTAGAAGTTATATCGTATACAATTCTGTTCACACCACTAACTTCATTAATAATCCTTGATGAAATAGTTGATAATGTATCCTTTGAAATATTAGACCAATCAGCCGTCATAGCATCATTTGAATTTACTGCACGTAAAGCTATACAATTTTCGTAAGTCCTATTATCTCCCATTACTCCCACACTTTGAATGTTCGTTAGAACAGCGAAAGCTTGCCAAATTTTATTGTATAAGTTTGCTTTTTTTATCTCATTGATAAATATTTCATCTGCTTCTCTCAGAATAGTTAATTTCTCTTCTGTCACTTCTCCCATAATCCTTATTGCTAATCCTGGACCAGGGAAGGGGTGTCTGTCTAATATTTGATTGTTTATTTTCATTTCTTTCCCTATTTTTCTAACTTCGTCTTTAAATAGCATTCTTAATGGTTCTAAAAGTTCTAAATTCATTTTTTCAGGTAAACCTCCAACATTATGATGACTTTTTATAACACTCGTGTGACCACTTTTTGTTACTGCTGATTCAACTACATCAGAATAGAGTGTCCCTTGTGCAAGATACTTAACGTTTTTAAGTTTTCGTGCTTCAAGTTCAAAAACTTTTATAAATTCTTTTCCAATAATTTTCCGTTTTTGTTCAGGATCTGTTATTCCTTTTAATTTTTTTATGAACCTTTGTTTAGCATCAATTTTTACGACATTTAATCCTAGATCCTTTTTAAGGAAACTCATCACATTTTCTGGTTCGTTTTTTCTGAGCAGTCCATTATCTACAAAGATTGAAGTTAATTGTTTGCCAATCGCCATGTGAATTAAAGTTGCTGCTATACTGGAATCTACTCCTCCAGAAATACCACAAATAACATTTGATTTTCCAACAGTGTCCTTTATGGTTGCAATTGTATTATTTATAAAATTTTGAGCATTCCAATTATTGTTTACATTACAAATCTTTCTTGAAAAATTACTTAAAATATTAACTCCATAATCTGTATTATCTACTTCTGGATGAAATTGCACTCCCCAAATGTTTTCATAATTAAATGCTGCACAAAAAGAGTTAGAGGTCTTAGCTATTACATTGAACTTTTTAGGAAGTTCAATAACTTTGTCTCCATGACTCATCCAGACTTTGTTATTTTTAGGAACATTAGAAAAGAGAGGATTTTCATTCAAAATTATCAATTCGGCATTCCCGTATTCTCGTTTGTCGCTTTTTTCCACTGAACCGTAAAACCTTTCAGCTATCAGCTGCATACCATAGCATATACCTAGAATCGGTAGTTTTGTATCTAACACCCATTCCGGCAATTTTGGAGCTTCAACATCAAAAACACTATTTGGACCCCCTGATAAAATAAAACCTTTTATATTTCTATCATCAAAAAAAGCTCTATCTATATCTGGAGATACAAGATCACAAAAGATATTCATTTCTCGCAATCTTCTTGATATTAATCGTGTGTATTGTGAGCCATAATCCAAAATAATTATTGTGTCTTGTTTCAATATCTTTCCAGAACATATTAAATATATATAAAATAATAATATTGATTTTTGATTTAAATTGAAGACTAAAAAAAATAAAAAAATATTAATAGCAGAAACAATTTCTGATTTATTAGATGAAAAAGTATGTATCATCCCAACAGATACATACTTTGCTCTGTCTGTAATCGCCGATAGCGAACATGCAATTAGTAAGTTATTCTCGATTAAAAAAAGAGATGCTGATAAACCAATTCCTTTATTGATATCTTCTTTAAACAATATTGAGAATTTTTGTAATATCCATAACGAAATTTTAAATAAGTTATCTAATTATTTTTGGCCTGGACCTTTGACAATAGTTTTGCCATTAACAGGGACTCTTCCCAATAGTTTAAATAATAATTCAGGATTCATAGGAGTTCGTGTTCCAAATCACATGTTTACCCTGGAACTTATAAAGAAATTAAATAAACCATTAACAGGGACTTCAGCTAATATTAGTGGATTTCCTCCTTCTAAAGATATAAATGTTATAAAAACTTTATTTCAAAACGATGTAGAAAGAATAATTGATATAAAATGTGGTGCTGAAGAACTTTCATCTACGGTTATAAAGATTGATAATAATGAAGAATTAACTGTATTAAGGGAAGGTCCAATTTCTGCAGATGACATTTTCAAGGTTATCAATAAATAACATAATGACTGAAATTAGAGAAAAAATAGAAAATATCTTAAATAAAAATGATTTGGGATTGTATACCATGATGAAATACCATTTTGGTTTAGATTCTGAACAAATTCCTTATGATTATCCTTTAGGTGAGATAACTAAAAGAATTTCAAATTTTTTAAAAGTTGATGATAACCTTTCACTCAATATTGCAGCATCTGTAGAATTACTGAATGCTTCTTTTAATGTTCATGAAGATGTTAGAAATGGAAACACAGAAAGATTTTCTAGAGAATCCTTATGGTGGAAATATGGACCTGCGCAGGCAATTAATGTTGGTGATGGGTTTCAAGCATTATCAAGAATTCATTTACTAGAACTCGGTAAGAAATCTGGAGACTATAATAAATTTTTATCCTTATTGACACATTTTGATAATGCAATTATTGAAATTTGTGAAGCAGAGAATAAAGAACTAACATTACAAGAATCACCAATAACTTCTGAAAAGGATTACTTTTCAGTTCTCGTTTCAAAATATGGGGCATTGTTAAGTTGTTCTTTAGTTTCCTCAGGGGTTCTTTCTGACTATATTGATGAAGACTTAAATAAATTAAGAGAAATTAGTAATTTAATAATTCTTTCTGAAAAAATAAGTCAAGAAATATCACTTTTGGATCAACAAGAGATAGTAGATTCTCCTAAGTTAGGTTCATTGCTTTCAAAAAATAAACCTTTGTCTGTGATTTATTGTTTTGAAAGAGGGGATGCAACGCATAAACGTATGTTGGGGGAGATCTATTTGGATCGGATTATAGATCCAAAGAAAATTGAATCTATTAAATCAATATGTAAAGAATTAGATACTTTTAACCTAGCTCAAGAAAAGTCTAATGAATTTAGAGATCAAAGTGTTGAAATGATGCATTCATTAAAATTTTCGGACGCATTGATCAATTTTATATATGAAAGAATAAAATCCATCTAAATATGATTAGAATCAATAGTATAAAAGGAAATAATTTTGATGCAAAAAAATGTTTATTGCGATTGGATTTAAACATTCCTCTTTCGGATAGTGGAGAAATATTAGATGACACACGGATTATTGAAAGTATTCCTACGATCAATTTTCTTCAAAATCAAAATGCAATAATTATAATAATCTCTCACATTGGTAGACCAAAAGGAAAATTTGTTAAAGATTTATCATTTTCAAATATATATAAAAAGATCGAAAAATTAATGAATAAAATAATACATTTCATTCCATTTGAAGAACAAAATAATATAAATAAAATCCTTTCAAAAGCCAACCCAGGGGAAATCTATTTACTTGATAATTTGAGGTTTAATAGAGGAGAAGAAGAATCAAACAAAAAATTTATAGAATTTTTATCAAGTTTTTCTGATATTTTTATAAATGATGGATTTGGAACAATACACAGGAATCATTCCTCTATTACAGGGATAGCTAAAGTATTACCATCTTATGGAGGTATTTTATTAGAAAAAGAGATAAAAGATATTACTGAATGTTTAAGATATTCATCTAATAATTCAGTTGCTATTCTTGGTGGAGCTAAAATAAGTGATAAAATTCCTATAATAGAAAATTTGTCAAAATCATTTAATGAAATAGTAATCACTGGGGGTATGATTAGACCATTCCTTTTTGCCTCAGGAAAAATTGTTTCAGAAGGGATATCAAGCTATACCGATGAAGTTAGAATAGCTGAAAAAATTTTGAAATCTAACCATAAAATTTATATACCTGAGCAATTAGTATGTTCTAAAAATCTGAATTCTGAACCCACTTTATTACATTGTAGCCAAATAAAAGAACAAGATAACATTTATGATATAGGTCCTAACTCAATGATGGAAATAACCGAAAAAATTTTGATTTCAGATAAGATTATCTGGAATGGGCCGCCTGGAGTTTTTGAAAATAAGAATTTTCAATTAGGTACTAAAACACTGATTATGTCGATAAATCAATCTAAATCAAAAATCAAAGTTGCTGGAGGAGGGTCGACAATCGCTGCTATTAATTATTTTAATTCTAATAAGAACTTTACCCACATATCCACGGGTGGAGGAGCTTTTTTAAGTTTATTAGAAGGTAAGTTTTTGGAAGGAATAGAGGTCTTGAAAACATGAGTGATTTTTATATAATTGCAAATTTAAAAATGAATAAATCTATTGAAGAAAGTAAATCCTATTTGAATTTGTTAAAAGAAAATATTCAAAATTATAATAATGAAATAGTTATTTGTCCTTCAAACATATCTCTTTTTCATTTTGCTAATGAAATCCAAGATATGAGATTAGGAATCCAGGACATTGATCATAGAGAACAGGGGCAGGGAACAGGCTCTATTTCTGCTTCCCAAGTTAAAGATATTTGTGAATTTGCAATTGTTGGACATTCTGAAAGAAGAGAAACCTTTTTTGAAAATAACAAAATACTCTCTGAAAAACTTCAAATTCTATGGAAACACAATATGACTCCGATATTTTGTATTGGTGAAAATCAAAAAGTTCGGGATAAAGGATTTAAGGCTGTTAAAAAACATATTGATAAACAGTTAAGAGATTCTCTATGTGAAGATAGTAAATGGGAAAATCTTTTAGTGGCATATGAACCAATTTGGGCAATAGGAACTGGGCTTTCAGCATCACCTGAACAGGCAACTGAAGTAATTAGTTTAATCCATGAAATAGTAAAAGAAATATCTGGAGGGATAGATGTTCCTATATTGTATGGTGGTAGTGTAAATGAAGACAACCATTTAGATTTTAAAAATGAAGAAAAAATCAATGGTTTGCTTATTGGAAGTGCATGTCTTGATCCAATAACTTTTTCAAAAATCATTAACAAGTCATAAATTTCCAAGTTTTATCGGGACTGCAGACATAATATTCACAAAAATAATATAATGAATTTTATTTTATCTAATTTTTAAGGAGTTTTGAATATGTTGTATCCTCAACAAAACCAGTACAGAGACATTAGTGTATTAGATGGGATATGGAAATTCAAATTAGATCCTGAAAACATTGGTTTAAAAGGCAATTGGCACAATGGAATAAATAATTCTAGGCCTATAGTTGTTCCTTCTAGTTGGAATGAACTATATCCAGATACATCAGATTATATAGGTGTTGGTTGGTATGAGTGTGATTTTTTTGTTCCTGCATCGTGGACTTCAGATAATACAATATTAAGATTTTCATCAGTTACTTATAAAGCTACTGTTTGGATCAACGGTAATTTAATTGGAACACATGAAGGAGGACACTTGCCATTCGAATTTCAATTGGAAACGTTTGGTAATGATAACAAGTCAAATAAATTAGTAGTTCGAGTTGAAAATGAATTAAAACCTGACAGAGTGCCACCTGGAAATGTTGAATCAGGAAGTCTAAGTATATTTATGGATAACACGCCCAGAACCAATTATGACTTTTTCCCATATGCGGGTATAGATCGAAGTGTACATTTATATCATTTGCCTGAATTTCATTTAACTGACGCTACCGTAAATACTTCTGTAATTGATGATAGTGGATTGATTGATATTATTGTAAAAGGCAATAATGATGAGACAAATTGTTATGCTTTAATTTCATCCGATAGAGATTCAGTAAAAAGCAATTCAATATCTTTAAAAGAACAGAATAAAATTACAATAAAAATCAACAATCCACAATTATGGTCTTGTAGTGATCCATTTTTATATCAACTAAATATTTTTATTACGAAAAATGGAGAAATCCTTGATTCATATGAATTAGCAATAGGGATTAGAACTATTGAAATAAAAGGACACAAGGTCTTCCTAAACGGGGAACCTATAGAATTAAAAGGTTTTGGAAGGCATGAAGACTCATCTATTACTGGTAGAGGTCAAAATTTACCACAAACTATAAAAGATCATAATTTACTAAAGTGGATAGGAGCAAATTCATATAGAACCGCTCATTATCCCTATTCAGAAGAAGATCTTTATTTGGCAGATAAACATGGATTTCTAGTTGTAGATGAGATTCCAGCTGTAGGGTTATTCTTTGATGGGAACGGCAAAGATATTGAGACTAGATTAGACATTTGTAGGAAACAAATATCAGAATTAATAAATCGTGATAAAAATCATCCATCTGTAATTATGTGGAGTATAGCTAATGAACCTTTCCCACCTGATCTATTAAATAGAATGCAATCAAAAGAGACTTCAGGTGATAGCTTTAATATTTTAAGTGAGCCTGTTGATCCCAATGCTACAAAATTTATGAATACACTTTTATCTGATGCAAAAAAACTTGATAATACTAGACCCGTAACTTTTGCCGCAATACATGGCACCCCGATAGAGTGGTTAGATAATGTAGATGTAATCATGCTTAATAGATATTATGGATGGTATTTTGACGGATTAAAGCTTGATGAAGCAATTCAAAAATTATCAATAGAATTAGATTATATTTACGGAAAAACTAAAAAACCTATAATTATTTCAGAATTTGGTGCGGATACCATAACTGGATCACATTCAGTATCACAAGAACTTTATACTGAGGAATATCAATTAGAATTTTGGAAGAGATATTTAGATTTAGCTGATCAAAAAGATTTCTTAATAGGTTTACATGCCTGGGTATTTGCTGATTTTAGGACTACTCACTCTTTAAAAAGAATAGGTGGACTAAATCAAAAAGGAGCTTTTACTAGAGATCGTAAACCAAAGATGTCAGCACATTTTTTGAAGAAACGTTGGGATTAAATAGAAATTAAGAAAATAAATAAAATTATTTCAATTGTCGGGCCCACTGCTTCTGGGAAATCAGACCTTGCTCTAAAAATTGCATCGAAATTTCAACTTCCAATACTAAATTGTGACTCTAAACTTTTATATAAAGGATTTAATATTGGGACTGCTAAACCATCTATTGAAGATCAGGAAAGAGTAAAGCATTTTATGATAGATGTACTAGATCACAATAAAAGGAGTAATCTTCGTTGGTTTTTGCAAAAATCTAGAAAAATAATTCATCAACTTGATCAATCAAATACAATTCCTTTGCTTGTGGGAGGAACCGGTCAATATATGTGGGGCATATTAGAAGGTTGGGATCCTCCTTTAATAAAACCTAATGAGAAATTAAGATCTAATATAGAAAAACAAATTCGTGACCAAGGAATTAAAAAAGTCATTCAATCATACTCAAAAATTTATAAATTAAATGAAAATCAAGATTTAGAAAACCCTAGAAGATTAATAAGAATCATTGAGAGATTAGAAGCTGGATTCGAAGGAAATAGTGATAGAAAAATAAAAGATCACAACTTAAATTCTCTTATTTTAGGAATAAAAATAGATCGTAAAAATAATGATAGACTTCTAAAAAAAAGAATAAAAGGAATGCTCAAATCAGGCTGGGTTGAAGAAGTAAAAAATATTATGAAACAAGATATTAAACCTAGTTCTCCAGCGATGCTTTCCATAGGATATAGAGAGATTTTAGATTTTATCAATAAAAAAGTAAATGAAAATGAACTTGAAGAAAAAATTTACATTTCAACACGAAAGCTTATGAGGCATCAGGATAATTGGTTTAAGAAAACAGATAAAAGAATTAAATGGATAAATTTTGAAAACGCATTCCACGAAGCAGATATTATAATATCAGAGTGGTTAAAAAATTAAGGAGACTTGATGTTACCTTTTATGAAATTACAAGGTGCAGGGAATGATTATATTGCTATTGATGGTAGAGGAGAACATTATGATTGGAATAAACTATCTATAGCTATGAGCACGCCAGCTTTTGGAGTAGGTTCTGATGGAATTGTCGTTGTTTTTGATAGTAATACAGCTGATATAAGGATGAGAATTTATAATCCAGATGGATCAGAAGCTGAAATAAGTGGTAACGGAATTAGATTATTTACAAAGTTTGTAATTGATAAAAAAATTTTTATACCAAAAAACAATCTCATAAAAATAGAAACAGGTGATGGAATAAAAACAGTATATCCAAGTTTAGAGAATGGAAAAGTTGTGTCCTCAAAAGTTGAAATGGGAGTCCCTAATTTTGTAGCTAGTAAGATTCCGATTTCAGTCCCTGATATAAATGATTCCGATAACCCTAAATTTGATATGGAAATACTAGGTCATAATCTTGTTATTACATGTTTATCAATTGGAAATCCTCATGCAGTTTGCATTATGGAAAGTAACGTAGAGGAATTCCCATTACTTGAAGTTGGAAAAATTGTTGAAAAACACGAATTTTTCCCAAATAGAATTAATTTTGAGATAGTAAATGTCATTTCAAGATCTAAAATTAGAGCAAGAATTTTTGAAAGAGGTGCTGGTGAGACTTTATCTTCTGGAACTGGGAGTACTGCTTCAGCTAGCGCTTGTAGATATAATGGATTAGTTGATGATAAGGTAGAAGTCATTCTAGATGGAGGTAATCTTAATATTTCTTGGGATGAAAATGAAATAGCTATGCTTGAAGGTCCTTCTGTAGAAGTTTTTCAAGGAGTTTGGCCAGTTTAAATTAGGAGTAAAAATATGAAATTTGCTAAAAGAGTACAAGATTTACCACCATACCTCTTTGTGGGTATTTCAAAAGCAATTGCTAAAAAGAAACAACAGGGTATAGACGTTATTTCTTTTGGTATAGGTGATCCTGATATCCCAACACCAAAAAAAGTTTTAAATAGATTAAAGAAAGCATCAGATACCCCGGCACATCACAGATATCCAGAATCTGAAGGATTGCCTGAATTTAGGAAGGCTGTAGCTGATTTTTATAAAAGTAGATTTGGCGTAGATCTTGATTATAATAACGAAATTATAAATTTGATTGGTGCAAAAGAAGGAATAGCTCATGCTCCTCTATGTTTTATAGATCCAGGTGATAAAGCACTAGTTCCGAATCCTGCTTATCCAGTTTACGAAATAGGAACAATGTTTGCTGGAGGAGAAACTGTTTATGTTGATCTATTAGAAAAGAACAACTTTTTAATTGATTTCACTTCTATAGATACTAAGTTAGCTAAAGAAGCTAAAATGTTATGGATCAATTATCCTAATAATCCAACAGGAGCGATTGCTCATTTAGATTTTTTCAATGAAGCAGTAGAATTTTGCAAAGAATTTGATATTGCTTTAATGCATGATGCTTGCTATACAGAAGTGACTTATGATGACTATGTTGCTCCAAGTTTGTTACAAATCCCGGAAGCAAAAGATATATCAATTGAATTCCATTCATTGTCTAAAACAGCAAATATGACAGGCTGGAGGGTAGGCACTGCAGCTGGAAACCCTGATCTAATTAATGCTTTGATGAGGGTTAAGTCCAATATTGATTCTGGGCTTTCTCAAGCCATACAAGAAATGGGTATAGAAGCATTATCTTTATCAAAGGATTGGATAAATGCAAATAATGAAATATATAAAAAAAGAAGAGATAAAGTTGTGGCCACATTAAAAGAAATTGGCTTAGATGCTAATGCTCCTAAGGCTACACTTTATATCTGGACAAGAATTCCCACTGGTTATACATCTGCATCGTTTACAGAAAAATTACTAGAAGAAGTAAATGTTGTAGTTACTCCAGGTAGTGGATACGGAACAGCAGGTGAAGGTTATATTAGGTTATCATTAACAATACCTGATGAACAAATAGATGAGGGACTAAAGAGGTTATCGCAATTTACATTAAAATAATTTGAATACATATAAGACAGAATCAAAAAGAGAAAGAGCTTTATTGATTTCATCACAAATAAAAAAAGCAAGCTCTTTAAAAAACACTCAAGAATCATTATCTGAACTTGAAAATCTGGCTAGTTCCGCTGGGGTAATACCAATCAAGAAATTCTATCAAATGTTAAATAAACCTGTAAAAACTTATGTTGGCTCAGGTAAATTATTAGAAATAAAACATCATATAAAAAAATTAAGAATAAATGTTTGCATATTTGACGATGAATTAAATCCTAATACACAAAAGGAACTTGAAAACATATTGGAAGTTAAAGTAATTGATAGAACAGCTCTTATTCTTGATATATTTTCTGATCGAGCACAAACTCATGAAGGTAAATTACAGGTACAACTTGCTCAATCGGAATATTTAATGCCAAGATTAGCAGGACAATGGAGTCATTTAGAACGATTAGGTGGAGGTGTAGGAACTCGAGGCCCTGGTGAAACTCAAATTGAGACTGATAGAAGATTGGTAAGAGTAAAAATAAAAAGAGTAAAAAATAGCCTAAAAAAAATTGAAAGAAACAGAACATCTCAAAGAAGAAAAAGAATGAACAATAACATCATTAATTTCTCATTGGTTGGTTACACCAATTCTGGAAAAAGCCTATTGTTTAATAGTTTGGTTAAAACCAAGATTTTGTCCAAAGATCAGCTTTTTTCTACTTTAGATACAACTACTAGAAAGCTTTTTTTGAACGAGAAAATTTCTTCTACCGTTTCTGATACAGTCGGTTTTATAAATAAATTACCTACTATTTTAGTAGAATCTTTTAAATCAACTTTAGAAGAAGCAATTAACGCTGATGTTTTGTTGCATGTAATTGATTATTCAAATGAGAATTTTATCGAAAAAATAAATACTGTTGACAAAATTTTACATGATTTAGGTCTTAGCAAAGTCCCTAAAATATTAATAAAAAATAAGATAGATATTTTAAATTTCAATCCCTATGAAATACTACTTGATGGAAGCTATATATCTCAAATAGAAACTTCTGCAAAACTAGGGGATGGATTAGATAAATTGAGACAAATGTTGATAAAAGCTTCAGAGACTATTATCAATGAAAGAGATTATATCTACGTATAACTTAATTTTTAAAACCTAAAAATTTTTATAATCTTTTTATTTTAATATTATTGTAGTATCATTATCAACTTTCTTATAATACTAAATAGTATCGGTCTACATAAAGCTTACAATGTACTTTCGAATATATTTTTGTGATGGCCATTATATAGGGAAGTGGTATTATGAATATATATATTATTGCGTACTATATTAGTTATGTAAAATATCAGTACTAAAAACCTATAATCAATAATATCTAGTTGTACGCTATATTAGATGTCTGCAATTTATTTATTTTTTATGAAACCATATTTTATTAAAGATTCTAGCCATCGTTTTCTTTCTGGATTATCTTTGCCTCCGTCAATCCAATTATCACTGATTATGGTTAGGGGAAATCTTTCTGCTATTCCTGATAATTCTTCTGAAATTTTAGTTGCCGAATTTTCTTGAGCTTTATTTTTAGGATTTGCAAAATAACCTATACTGCAGAGTTTTCTATTTTCTCCGCCTCCCCAACTCGCATGCCAAGTATGGTTATCAAATAACACAACATCTCCAGGTTCAGATTCAGCGTAAAATGCAGGAATATCTGGAACGGTAAATCCTTCATGTTTTGCATCTACTATATTTTCCTTAAATTTTAGTTTCCCTATTTGTTCATGGAAAGGAGATTTATGAGATCCAGGGATCAATCTTAAGGCGCCTGTTGAACCAGAAGTATTTTGCAGATAAAAACCAAACTTTATTCCTTTCCAGTCGTAATCTCTTATACTTATATCTGGGTGCCATTCTGTAACTTTACTACTAAACGAATTTGAATTTGAATATGAACCAATATAATCATTCCCTAATATTTGTTTTGCAATTGAGGTAAATCTATCATCTTCAAGTAATCCACTTAAAAATGGATATTCTGGTTTTAAATTACTCCAATTTAGTTGTTTACGAATGTGGGCGCGACTCATGCTTTTTTCGGCTATATTTAAACCAGAATTAAACTCGGAATTTATAATAGAAATTTCTTTTTGTTCAAATATTTTTCGTAAAACAATAAATCCAAAATCATTAAATATTTGTTCTTGATTTCCAGATAACATAGAGAGCTCCTAAATTGATTTATTATTTAAATTTATATTTGGTACAATGTCTCCATTCAAATTACCATATATGATTTTGAAAGTAAATTACTTGTTGGTTCAAGGGACCTTAACAACTGCATGAATGAGTATCTTTAGAACAACATTTTTTAGTTGAAGAAGGAACATCTAGTGCTGGATTTCTGTCAAAGAAACCAGATGGTTTAATTGAAAATCCTGTGTAGGCAACAGGCATAACTGGCCAATCCTCCAGCCTAGGAATGTGATTGTGCCCAAAAGTATACCAAACAACTATATCTTTATCTTTTAGATCTCTGTTAGCTGACATCCATTTTGGTAGACCCTCCCCACCAGGATGCTGCTGAGGGTAATCTCCTGCTGCATACATCTCATTTTCTTTGAATGGTGTAACCCACATATGACCATTCATAAATGCAGCTCTTTTCATTATCACTGCTTCCTTGTGATGGAAAGGTAAAACGTTTTCTCCTGGTGCTATTTTGTAACTTACTGGCTCACCTAAGTAATTCTTGCTTGAATTATTGGTTACTGACCAGTATCTTGCAGCAAAAGGATCAACAACTCTGACTGCATCTTTTTCTTTTCCTATCAAGGTTCGTTTAGTGGAAAAAGCATTTCCATGGATATTTTCATCACTAATAGGATCAGTAATTGTATCTACCTCATAAACTGAGTTCTTTAATCCATCAACCATCATATCTAAACGTACGTTAAAATGATGCTGATGATTATGAGCTACAACCTGTGGAGCTACAAGAGTGCCATTCTTTGGCTTAACTCCAGGAGCTATACCTGAAGAATTCATTATACCCGTGAG
>CEWI01041053.1_pt1 | contig 30753 bp, 31 predicted proteins | sample 531271 | NCBI WGS metagenome assembly CEWI01 (sample SAMEA2622499, study PRJEB7988) | marine metagenome | biome: marine biome (ENVO:00000447); feature: mesopelagic zone (ENVO:00000213); material: "saline water (ENVO:00002010), including plankton (ENVO:xxxxxxxx)" | depth 350 m | reverse complement strand
GGCAAAGGAGATAAGAAGTCAACACTTATTAACAGCCTTGCAGAGCTTGCTGCTAAACGTAAAGGTGGTGGTGATCTAGGAATTCCAGGAGCTACAACATCTAATACACCGCCTATAGAATCCGAATGGTTCAGTAATTTAAAAGCAGCAAGAATGTACCATGATGGAGTTCCAGAAGATTTTCCAAGCAATGTATATGAGGGAGGCTCGCAAATGAGTGCAAACGAACTACTGATGGATGATCAGTTAGAAGAAATGAAAGCTCAGAATGCGAAGAATGAGGCAGCAAAAAATGCACCTAAAATCCCTCAATTCAAATCTGGTGATGTAGTCAAATACACTAATAAAGAGGGTCAAAGTTACTCAATGACAGTTTCTAAAGGTGAACATATTCATGGTATTAATATAGTTTATCATAAAGCACCTAAAGGTTGGGCTTCATCCGAAGTCAGTACTGGTAGAAGAATGTTTACTGGTGGAACACGCAAAGATGTTATTGCAAAGACTCAAAAATTCTTATCCGATCCTAAAGAAGCCACTAATGCTCTTAAAGTCATTAAGGAGGTACGAGCAAAGAATGCTAAAGCTGGCATAGGTCCATCTGGAGAAACTATTGAATTGTTTAAGAGCCGTGTAACAGGGGAATACACTACAAAGAAAGGAGTCCGTAAGGCAGGAGTAAAAGCACTTGCTAAAGCAGCTAAACCAGTTGGTTCTACTACATTAAATGCCTTAACTGCCTTTTCATTAATATCTCCATTTGTTGGAGCATTTGGTGCTGTTGTACAAGAACAAAAGCGTGATGAAGAGAGCAAAGCTGCATATCCGCTGCATCCACCTAAGAAGAAGTCCCTTTTAACAAGATTTAGTGAAATGAAGAAGGAGGATTATTACCAAGCATTGAGCCATAGATTTTTCCCTGAAGAAGTTTATGGTGAACATGGATATTCATCCCTAAAAAGGGTAAAAGATTTTAGACGAAAAGGCGGAGTACACTGGAGCGACCCAATCTAATATGTCTAGAAAAAAAGAAAGAGAATTATCAAGATTATTAGACCTTACCAGGCATAAGCCAGGTGGTTCTAAGAAAAAGCAAGGTCAGGTAGCTGCTGCATTTGTTCAGGAGGATCTGTTGCCACAAACTAAAATAGTAGTAAAGGAGAAAGCACCTAATCTCGTCAAACCAAATAAAAGAGTTACTAATAATGACACGAAAACAATTCTAACTCGTGGACCTACTGGAGAAGGTGGATTTAAGACACGAGAAGAATTTTGGGGTGGGTTTGATACAAGATGGCGACAAAGTAGAGAATTAGTAGCTGCAAGAGATACTCCTGATCCTAAAATAAAAACAGAGAAAAAATGGGGTGGAGAATTAATTACAACGCTAGACTTAGATAATCCTCCAATTGACCAAATTAGTGGAAAACCAATAACTGGTCCATATCAAACTGATCACCCTGTTCCTCAATCTATATTAAAAAGAAGAACTACTCATCCAGTTGGAGCAAATAAATGGCCTAAATGGGTACTTGATAAACATGGTCCAAGCATTACCATGAAACAAGCACGAAATATTAAAAATGAAAGGCGTGTACTTCAAACTACTTCACCTGAAAGTAACCAGCTTAAATCAAATAAGGGGTTAATGGATTATGACTCAGAGTTTGGTTGGGGTAATAAGGATAACCCATTGAATTATAAGCCGAAAGTACAAGCACAAAGATATCATGATGCTTTAAAGTATGCAGCGGAACAGACTGGTAAGCACATGATGACTAGAGAAGAGGGCCAAAAATATATTCAAATGACTGGTAAACAGCCTACAGTTCCAGGTTGGGATAATCCTGAGTTCAGTCCTCCTGCATACTTTCCTCCTACAGTTGGCAAAGATGCACCAAAAAAAATTACATCTCGCTCTGCTTCTATTATAACAAAACAAAAATTAGTTTCGACTGAGACTAATGTATTACAAGCATCAGATCAAAGTAATACTAAGCCTAAGTCAACTATCCAGCCCAAAACAGAAGCTGCACCTTCAACTGCAAAATCTCTGGATAATAAGTCTGACTATGAATATTCAGCAAAAAAGCAATGGCGCAGAAAAGTGGGTACTAAAACATGGGAGAAAGTTCCACCAGTTAAGAAAAAGACAGATACAAAGAAAACGACTACTGGTGAATATGAGTTCTCAAAAAAAGGAGAATGGCGCAGAAAAATAGGAACAAAAAATTGGGAAAAAGTACCTAAAAAATCTAATAAAACAACTGGTCAATCTTATTTACAAAAGAAGTTTCCAGGTATTAATGCACCTAAACTTGTAAAAAATGATAAAGGAGTCCTAGTTACTGAACGAGTTAAAACGACAGAAGAGAATCGTAAAAAGAAAATAAAAATTGATGAAGAAGATATATGGTGAGAGTTGGATGTGAGTAACGCAGAACGTGCTATATCAATTGCAGAAGCAATAGTAGAGGCAGAAGAAACTAATAAACTTCTTCAGTATGAGCCTTATGAATATCAAAAAAGATTTCATAATGCAAAAGACAATACTGGAAAGTTAGCTCGACAACGCCTTTTAATGGCAGCTAATAAGACAGGGAAAACATATTGCGGAGCCGTTGAACTTGCAATACATTTGACAGGGATCTATCCAGACTGGTGGACAGGAGCTAGATTTAATAGACCAGTTACAGTATGGGCTGCTGGCAACACTACAGGTAATACAAGAGATATAGTGCAAGCAGAGTTATTAGGAGAACCAGGTGATCCTGAAGAATATGGTAAGGGTGCAATACCTAGAGAACTTATTGTAGGTACACCTTTAAGATTACCAGGTATCCCAAATGCTGTGCAAAGCCTAGTTGTTAAACATAAATCTGGAAAGAACTCAAAATTAATGTTTAAATCTTATGAGCAGGGCAAACAGCAATGGATGGGTAAAGCAGTAGATGTTGTCTGGTTGGATGAGGAACCTCCACAGGATATATACTCTCAAGCACTTCGGGCATCTTTGAAGTCTGGTGGACTTGTGTATATGACTTTTACTCCAGAAACAGGGATGACTCCAGTAGTTACTCAGTTTATGACAAAGCTAGGTAGCTCACAGGCATTGTTCTCTGCGACATGGGATGACGCACCTCATCTGAATGAGGATATCAAGGAAGAGATACTTCGAGCGTTGCCTCCACATGAACGTGAAATGCGTTCTAAGGGTGTCCCTGTTTTTGGTTCTGGATTAGTATTTCCTAATATGGAAGATGAGATCCGATGTGAGCCATTTGCTATACCAGAGTATTGGCCTCGTATCTGTGGTATAGATTTCGGTTGGGATCACCCTACTGCTGCCGTGTGGCTTGCATGGGATCGTGATACTGATGTGGTATATGTTTATGATTGTTATCGTCAATCTTCTGCCACACCAGTTATACATGCTGCTGCAATTAAAGAAAGGGGTGCATGGGTTCCTGTAGTATGGCCTCATGATGGTTCACAGCATGATAAAGGATCAGGTCAGTCTCTTGCAGATATATATAGAAAGCAGGGAATTAAGATGTTAGGAACACATTTTAAGAATCCTGGTGGTGATATTGCAATTGAACCTGGTATTATGGAAATTCTTCAAAGAATGGAAACTGGAAGATTTAAAGTATTTAATTACTTGAATGACTGGTATGAAGAAGTCCGAATGTATCATCGTAAAGATGGTAAAATTGTCGCAAACATGGATGACTTAATGAGTGCAACCAGATATGCAACACAATCATTACAATTTGCTTCTTTAAACAAGGAGAGTAAAAAACGAACTAGGAAAGCTATAGGATCTGGACCTGGTGAATGGAACTACTTCCCAATTGAAAAACATGTTTATGCATAGGAGATATTATGAAATTTAGTCTTGGAGGCTCATCAGGTGATTGGTGGGGTAAATTTGCAAAGAATTTTACTGATAGAGGAGGAGAAATCGGAAAATTTGGCAAGGGATTCACTACTAGCTTAAGCAATACTAGAGACTATCTTAGTGATCGAAGAACTGTTAGTGGAGATATTGGTGATATGTTATTTCATCAAAAGAATCCAACTGGAAGATTAAGTGGTGGACTTGACAGACTAAGCGATAATACGATGGGATGGTCAAGACAACTAAACCCACTATGGGAAGGTGGCTTAACAAAATCAGGTGGTACATTTAAAGATATATTTGGGAATGAAGAAGAAGGGGGTTTGTTGGCTATGTGGTCTGCCCGAGCAGGACATCATTTGTTTGGAAGGGATGTTTATGCTGATAAGGGAGGTGGTGGTTCTGGTGGAAGCGGAGCTACAGTCGATGATTCAGAAGATCCAAGTTTAATCAATCAGGGTAATTGGACTGCAGCTGCTCAGATTGGAAAGATAGATAGGAGGAATCTTGCAGAAATAAAAGCTGGTGGATACCATGATCGTGCAAAGACACAACGTGGTCGCCTTAATGTTAAAGATATATCATAAATTTATCATAAGGAGATAATATGGGATTATTTGGAAGTGGAGGAGGAACATTAGGTTTAGGTGGTACAAAATATGATCCTACTACATATGGTGGTACTCTTGGAGATGTAACAGGCAGTCTTCAAGATACATATGAAGGTGGTGTTGATTCTGCAGCTGCTACAGCAGCAATTATAAAAGAAAAAACAAATAAAGCCTGGACTGGAATGCAGAATATGGCGAGTGACTGGTGGGATAAAGGAGCCGTAGGTCTTACAGATCTTTGGGCAGGGACTGGAATGGAAGATATGGCTGCAAGATGGACTGACCCTGAAGCAATGAAAGCAGCATGGATGCCTGGTAAATGGGCAGCTGATTCGTCTTTTCAATCTAAATGGATGATGGGTTTTGATATGCTGAAACATATGGAAGGTTTCAGTATGGGGGATTTCCAACAGTATCGGCAGAATTTATATTCAGAATATGATAAATGGAAAGCAGGATATGATACAACTGTAGGTGATTTATCAGATGCTGCAGGAGATGCCGAAGATAAGATTAATGAAAATATTGCTGATATAAATGAGGATATTGAAACAGGTATTGATGAAAATACTGATACTCTCAATCAGATGGAAGACACAATCAATAGTAATGTTGCAGATGCTAATGTAGCTCTCGACAATTTAAACGCTGTTGTTAATGATACAAGCACTATAATAAATCAAGGTCTTGATGCATCTATTAATATTAACAATCCTAATGCTTTAATTACGAATCCTCAAGGCTGGTATGATGCAAATATTGAGGGGTTGCGACAAGGACCAGGTAAAGTTTGGTATGATTGGGTAACAGGAAAAGATGAAGATGCCATAATAGAACATGGTGCAACAAATATAGGTAATCTATTTCAAGATTATGGTGAGGATTTAGGTAATATGTTCGGGGGCCTTATGGATTATGCCTTTGATTGGAGTGATGATGGAGCAAGTGACGAATTGAGAAATAGAAGACGCCCGACTAATGCTGGAGATCCATTTGGTCTTGAAGGTACATCACGAAGATTAGTTGAATCACAAGATACTTTCCAATCAAGACAGAATAGAAAGGCGCAAATGGCTCCTTCTATGATAAACAAGGGTAATTACGCATAGGTAAAATTATGGCACAATATGGGGAGAAAGATCCTTTAGGTTCAAGGATTGACAAACACTACGAATATTTAAAAGGTAAGCGTACTACCTGGGAACGCCATTGGCAGGAACTTGCAGAATATGTGTTACCTCATAGATCAGACTTTACTTCAAAACGTTCACTAGGTGAAGAACGCTTAGAGATGGCATTTGAAGGTACAGCCATGAGAGCATTAAAACGTTTTGCATCACAAATCCATAATGTATTTACTCCTATGGGTGCTGAATGGTTTAAACTAACAACTGGTGTTACAGAGGTTGATAAACAAAGAGATGTCCAACTATGGTTAGAAAATGCTACAAAAATTGTTAAACATCATATATCACGCCCATCCTCTAATTTCCATAGCGCAGTATATCAGTACTATCTCGAAGCGGGTGCTTTTGGGACTGGTATCATTTTTGTTGAAGATATTCCTGGTCTTGGTCCTCGTTACCGCAACTTCCCTCTTTCTGATTGTGTATTGGCTGCTGGAGGTGAAATGGAAATTGACACGATCTACAGACTCTACAAACAAACTGCGAAGGATTTAGTAAGTCGGTATCCTGCAGAGAGTCTTCCTGAAGATATACTTAAAAAAGGCTTTGGGGATAAAATGCTGGAAGATGAAGATGTAGTGCATTTAGTAACACCATCATGGACTTTAATGGAGTTCCTACCTGAAAAATGGGAGAAACAATATGTTGCAATTACTTATTTAAAAGATAAAAAACATGTAATTCAGGTTGGTGGATATGATGAGATGCCATATATCTGTGCAAGATGGGAGAGATCAGATAGAGAAATTTATGGCAGAGGTCCAGCATGGGAAGTATTACCTGATATGCGTTTAATGAATGAAGTTGAGAAAGTATATCTAAAAGGTGTACAAAAAGCTATTGCACCTCCTATGTTTGTTCCAGATTCAGGACTCCTTGATCCACTTGATACAACGCCTGATGCAATTAACTATTACAATGTAGGTATAGGTGGTAAAGATATGATATTTCCAGTACCCAATGCTGGTAAGGTTGAATATGCAATGGATTTAAGTGCTAAACTTACAGGCTCTATAAAAGAAGGGTTTTTCCTTGATGTCCTGGAATTACCTGGTCCAACTGCACCAGATGGAGATGTAATGAGGTTTTCTGCAACCGAAGTATCAGTCCGTATGAGACAGAGAATGCCTGTACTTGGGCCACTTTTAGCACGTCAGGAGAATGAATTTCTTGATCCTCTTATCAGAAGAACAGTAAATATACTAATGCGATCAATGATGCTTGGTCCTTTACCGCCTGTATTAGAACAAATTGGCTACAGGATTGAATATCTGAATCCAATATCTATTTCATTGAGGAGTGGTGAAGTAAATTCAATGGTACAATTGTTTGAAATGATAATGCCTCTGGCACAGATAGATCAAACTATTCCAATGTATTTTGATACTCAAAAAATATTAAAGAATACAGCTGAAGTCCTGCAAGTACCTCCTTCTAACTTGAGATCAGAAGAAGAAGTACAGGAGATTATTAAGAGACAACAGCAACAAAAGCAAATGCAGATGGAACAACAGCAAGCACAAGTGATGGCACAAGTAGATGAAAGTCAGGCTAATGCTGAAGCAAAAAGGTCACAAGCTAGGGCAGCATGAACTTCCCTTTCGCTGAGAGGAAAATAGAAGCAGAATTATTTAGAAATGTATTTGGTAGTGAAGAAGGAAAAGAACTTCTTGCAATACTTGCTAAAAATTTTCATGTTTATAAGACAGTACAAACTCCTGATCCTTATATCTCCGCCTATCAAGAAGGTCAAAGATCAGTTGTTATTAAAATGATGGAGATAATAAATACAGATCTGGATGCTGTAAAAAGGCGTATGGATCAAATTGAAACTGAACGAATTAAAAGGAGACAATAATGGAAGAAATGACTACTGAAGCTACCCCTGATGAGTCAGGACAAGTTGCTTCTGGATCAGGTGTTGGGACACCCGAATCATCTCACTTTGATAGAATGCAATTCGATCCAACATCTTTGCCTGAAGGTTTAAGGAATGAACCTAGTCTTCAGACATTTACATCTGTAGATAACTTAGCTAAATCCTATGTTAATGCAGTTAAGAAAATCGGTGGAAACCCTGACCATCTTGTACAGTTACCACAAGAAGGAGAATCAAGGGACAATTTCTACAACAAGATCGGTAGACCAGAAACACCAGAAGGTTACGATTTTGGTGAGGATGACGGTAGATTAGACTTTTATCGTAATGCAACTCACCAACTCGGTCTTACTCAAGATCAAGCGGCAAATATGCTAAAGCTATATGCTTCTGTCGAAGAAGAGCAATCCAAAGCAGCTGACAAGCAAAATGCAGATTTTGCAGTTAACAGTCAGATCAATCTCAAAAGAGAATGGGGAACTAACTACGACAGTAATATTGATATGGCTCAACGTGCATTTGCACAATTTGCATCACCTGAATTTAGTAAATTAATGGATGAAACTGGTTTAGGTAATCATCCTGAATTACTAAAAGCGTTCTCTAAAGTAGGACAAATGTTAGGTGATGACCAATTAGTAGTTGGATCTGGTATTGGAGGACAAGCACAAAGTCCACAAATGGCAAAGGAGGAGATTGAGAGTCTTTATCAAGATAAAGAATTCTCCAAGTCATATTTGGACAGAACTGATGTCAACCATAAAGCAGCATCCTCAAGAATGGATAAGTTGTTTAGAACAGCTTACCCTGGTAGATAAATTAAGCCAAATAAGAGATTTAGAAGAAGATAATCTAATGACCTTCCAATAAATTATCTGCGACCCATTTGGATAATCGCTAGGCTATTGAACCTTTTTTAACCTTATAGGAAACAATATGCCAACATTTAGTGATATCGAAACCAGTTATGTCCAGCGTTATGCGCAGGATGTACAGCATATGTTGCAGCAGAAGACCACTAGATTAAGGAATATGGTAAGCCAGAAACTTGATTGTTCTGGTATTGCGGAATTCATTGATCGCATTGGTGGTGTTACTGCCGAAAACAAGAATGCTCGTTTCGCAGATTCTCCTGTTCAAGCCATCGCTCATCAGCGCAGGAGAGTGACAGCACGACCTTACCATGCAGGTTTTTTTGTGGAAGGATTTGATCAACGTCGTATGAATTACGATGTTTTTCAGCCTTATGCAGAAGCAACTAGTATGGCTATGGCTCGTAAAATGGATGAGATCATCGTTGATGCTGCTTTTGGTACTGCATATCAGTCTGAAAGTGGAGCAATGGATGGAGCAACGCCTGTTTTATGGACTACTTCGAGTACTGAAACAACTCTCTCTGGTAAAGTTATTGGAGATCAGTTTATCGGTGTTCAGTTTGCCTATGGCTCATCGCCTGATGCACGAACCAAAGGTATGGTGAATGCAGGAGGTGATTATACTCTATCTATTGACAAACTTCTTCGCGCAAGACGAATACTTGCTCAGAACGAAGCGGATCAATACGATGAAGGCGGGAATCCGTTATATGTATGTGTATGTTCACAGTCACAGATAGAAGCTCTGCTTCATTCTCAAGCTGTGCAAAGCATAGACTACAATAATATTCGTGCATTAGTAGAAGGTGAAACAAACTTCTTTGCAGGATTCCAATTCATTAAGTATGAGAGTCTTCCAACAAATGTAACAATGACAGGTGGTGATACTGGTGAGCAAGTTCTTGCTTTCCATCCTGCTGGTCTTTCGTTATGTGTGTGGATGGACCCGATTACTAAAATTGAACCCCGAGCAGATAAAAGTTTTACTCCGTATGCATATTTTGAAATGGATATGGGTGCAACTAGAATCTGGGAGGAAATGGTTGTTCAAATTGATTGCCTCAAAATGTCCTAATTTATTAGGTTGAGTCCTTTAAAATGAACGCTTAACTTTTAATTAAATAAGGAGTTAAAATGGCAACATATAATGCTGTCGATTATGCTGCAAACGAAGTAACACTACCTATGAAGATGAGCGATGCTCATTCTAAGGGTGGTCGTATGCGTGTGTTGCATGATACTTATACACAATCTGGTACTGGTGCTGTAAGTTCAGTTATCAATTTTGGTAGATTACCAGCAGGAAGCAGAGTATGGGAGGCAACAGTCTCTACATCAGCTTCTTTACATGGATCAGGAACTGCGGTTCTTGCATGTGGTGCTATTACTTTAATTGCTGCTGGAACATACAATACCACACGTTGTCGAGTATTAGAGCAAGGCTCTGCTACTGCTGCGTCTGCTGCACCTATAGCTTTAAGTGCAGGAGGATTGGTTACAGTAACAGGTAATAGCTCGTTAGCACAAGTTGCTGACACCGTTATTACAGTAACGATTAAGTATACAATCGACTAACCATAATAGGGGTGTAGAACTTATTATGCTAATAAGGCTGGATGGTCCAGTCTTCCAATCCATGGTCAATAAGTTCCTACACCTCTTTTTAAAGGAAAATTATGAATAGAGTTAGTATTGCAAATTTAGCTTTATCGAATCTTGGTGAAGGACCAATTCAGAATTTAACAGATGATAATGCCAGGGCAAGAATATGTAATGCAAGAATAGATGATGTAATTCGTACTATATTACGGATGCATGATTGGAATTCTGCAATGAAAAGAATTGCCCTAACAAGTATTGGAGAACCTTTATTTGGATTTAATACAACATTCCAATTGCCAGTAGATTTTATAAAAATTGTTGATGTATATCCTGTATCAAGGTTTAGGATACAATCTGATACATTATTATCAAATGAAACAGAGATTAATATTTTATATGTGCATGAACCTATAGATATAAATACTTTAGATGTATTATTGGGTGAAGCAATAGCATTAAAACTTGCAGTTGAGGTTTCAGAGACTCTAACTGGTAAAGACGGATTAAAAGACCGAATGATGCAAAAATTTATAATGGGGTTACAAGAAGCTAGATCGGCTAATTCCAAAGATAAGACACCAGAACACAGAGAAGATTCTACATTCTGGAATGCTAGGCGCAGAGAGACTACACCAGTACATAGAACATTTAACTACCCAAAAACAGGTAACGCAGTAGCTAATAACTTTACACCTCCAGCGTCATAATGCCGACATTTGAGTTTCAGCAATCTAGGTTTACTGAAGGAGTACTCGCTAAAAGCCTTCATGGGCGTTCTCCTGAAGAGTTTTACTCTTATGGGGTAGATTCAGCCGAAAACATGATTCCTTTGATTGAGGGGCCAATGGTGAAGCGACCAGGCACACTCTATGTAGCAGAGGCAAAATCGGTTCGCTCTAAGCTGATCCCTTTTTATAAAGGTGGGACTGAGGCTTATGTTATTGAAATAGGGTATGATGAAGCAGCTACTGATGATACTTTTGATTGCACATTTAATGGAACAACTACTGTTACTGCATCAGCTATAAATGTAGCTAAAATAAGTGTTGGTCAGCATTTATGGCAAAGTGAAGATGCAGATATGATGACAACATCTACAGCATATCCATCATCTGATACAAGTGCGACTGTTGTTTCAATAGATTCAACAACTGAATTTACAATTTCGGAAACTGCTATAGGTACTGGAACTAAAGAATGTACATTCAGCAATAAACCCTATATCAGAATATTCTCCCAAGATAAACTAATGGAATTTGGTGGAGCTTCAACTGATCCATATATAATAAAATCGCATAGATGGTTTACATATACACATCCAAGTGACTCTACAAAAAACATTGACGAAATAGCTTCTTTATCTTGGACACAGAGTGGTGATGTATTGTTCTTCACATGTCCTACTAGAAAACCATTCCTCTTAGAAAGAACAATTGATTCTACTGCCTCATTAGTTAGAGCAGAAGACAATTCAGTATGGACAATAGCAGATTATATCCAAGAAGACGGCCCTTATGAAAATGTTAATGCTGATCCTGATAAGTCTTTCGTTGCACTAAATTCAGTTAATACTTCATTGGAAGTTGATGATGAAATAGCCTTTTGTCAGTTTGATGTTGTCAATAATGTAATTATACTTGCAAATCATGGTATGCAAGTTGGTCAAAAGATAAATTTACATTGTGCAACATTAACAAGTAATACTCAGATTATAATAAAGGATGGTACTGTTGATCCTGCTGATAATGGTGATCCATGTTTAGGAGGGCATATTCCTGCTTATCATACTGGTGATCCAGGAACACATTCAGCAGACAATTTTTTCTATGTAGTATATGCAACCTCAGTTTCATTCCAAGTATCTGATAAACCAAATGGTGCTGCATTTGATATTGGATACATAAATAAAGATGATGCTTCTCCAACTCCAACACCTGGTAATCAGTTTACAGGTGAGATAATGGTTAACAGGAGAATTTACGAAAGAGAAGCAGTTATTAGTATAGATTCTAAATATAGATATAATACAAATCCTGATAGTTGGGCTACAACTATTTCTGCTGGTCCATTATCTATTAGTTGTACTACTCAAAGTACCACTACAGTATTAGTACCTGGATCTACAACAGGAATGCTAGTAGGACAAGTCGTATCTGGTGTAGGTATCCCTACTGGTGCAACAGTTGAATCAATCGTAACTGATACCTCTTTTGTTTTATCAAGTGCTGCTACTGCAAGTGCAACAGTAACATTATCCTTTGTTGGAAATGGATATGGAGGACATTATTTTACATCTGATGACATAGGTAGATTAATTAGATTAAATCCTATTGCAGATACTACAACTAGAAGAGGTGGTATTAGATGGGCATGGGGTAATATTAAATCATTAACTAGCGAATCGAGAGTAACAGTTACATTATCGACAGACTTATCAGTATATGCAGATGATGGATACAATAGTACAACTGGTGCGGGTTCAAGTGAGTGGAGATTAGGCGCATTTAATGGGTTTTGGGACTATACTAGTTTAACTTCAGGTATGGATGCATTTACTGGTAATGGATATCCAAGACAATCGCAGATATACCAACAAAGATTAGTATTTGCTGCAACATCATTTGAACCTTCTACAGTTTGGTTATCTCGATCAGGTAACTTCTATAATTTTGCACCAACTGAATTAGGTGTCCAGGATTCACCCTTAGTTTTGACATCAGGAGTAACAACAGAAGTTATTAGTGCAACCAATGGATTATATTTTACTATAGATTCTGACACTCTTGATGAAATACTTTGGCTTCTTGATTCTAAACGATTAGCACTTGGAACTTCTGCTGGTGTATATTTTTTATATGGTTCAGAAACAAATCTTACTGTAACTCCTACCAGATTTACTATTAACAGAGAAACATCATATTCTGCAACAGATGTTGAACCTGTAATTGTATCAAATGTTATTATTTATCCCCAAAGAGGAGGTAGAGAAATACAGGAGCTAGAATTCTCTGGTTCAGAAGATCAATGGTTACAAACTCGTATTTCAATGAAAGCCTATGATCTTATTTCTGAAAGTAATATTACAAAATTAGCATGGCAGGAAAGACCTAACCCTATTATTTGGATGATAATGGATAATGGGAAGGTATTATCATTAAGTTATGATAGAGCAGTTAAATTCAAAGCATGGGCAGTACATACTATTGGAGGAACTGATACTGTAGTTAATGACATAGCAATTATACCTAAAAGTGATTTTGACCAGGTATGGTTCCAGGTTAGCAGAACTATTGATGGTAGTACAAAACGTTATGTTGAAAGATTAAGTAGATTCCCTTCAGAAAATGTTACTACACGAAATGAATTAGTATTCTTAGATTCTGCAAAGATACATGCATCTTCTGATCTAGTAACAGGAACACCTTTAGTTAATGGAGCTAGTCAAACTGGAACTGCTCTTACTGTAGATGGTTCTACTTCTATTCCTGCTGTGGGTACAAGATTTGTAATAATGAAAGCTGATGGTACAGCAAGTACAGATACAACAATTTATGAAATAGCAACTACTCCATCAAGTACATTAACTTCTTGGAAACTTAACCAGGCATTAGTATCTGCTCCTGCAAATAATGCAGTTATTGAGTTAAGACTAGAAGATTTGACAGTTGCACATTTGGAAGGAGAATCAGTAGGATTATGTACAAATGGGATGGAACATGCTAATAAAACAGTTGCTAGTGATACTCTTACACTTGATCATCAATTAGCAACTATTGCAGTTTCTGGAATGTTTTATGATGCTTCAATGACAACTTTAAATCCTCCAGCATTGGATAACCAGTATAATTGGAATAAAAGATTATTAACTTTAACAGCATTGATACAAGACAGTCTTGGAATCAGACTTGAATATAATGAGTTAACAGAAGAATTATTGTTTAGATCAACTCAACAAAATACTGGTGAACCTATACCATTATTTTCAGGATTCAGAAAACAAACTTTATCAGGTATAGGCTGGACTGTACATAATGTAAAAATTAATAGTATTAGCCCATTACCTATGCAAATTAACGGATTATCTATTGAACTAGAGACAGGCGGACCATGAGTTATGCAGCAGCAGGACTAGCAATTTTATCCATGTATCAGGGATATATGGGAGCGAAAGCGAATAAAAAAGGCTTGGGCATGAAAGCAGATGAATATGAATTAACTGCTGATGAAGCTATTATAACTCATCATTTTAATACTGATCAACGTAATAGAAGAACTACTTTATTAGCATATCAAACTCTGCAACAAGGAATGGATGAAGCTGGAGTTATGGGGTTATCAGGTATGAAAACTGTAGAAAATATGAAGTCAGAGATTGGTGGTAGCGGAGCGCAAATAGGTGAAGGAACTACACATGAAATAGTAATAAACCAACATCTGCAAAATGCAAATACCCAATTGAAGCTGATGGAGGACACAGGACAAAAATTAGATAATATCCGAGAAAATGCTATTGCAGTCAACCAAATGGAAGACCACAAAGTAAAAATGCGTGTAAGACAACTTAGACGAGCAGCAGCTACAACCAGATCAGGAGCAGATTCTGCATTCTTTGCTGGAATGATAGGAGCAATGACTAGTAGCGGATCTACATATATGACTGCTGGTGGAAAATGGTCAACAGAAGAATTTAAATGGAGTTAATAGATGGCTGAGTTACAAACATCTTCATATGCAAGCAAAGCAAAACCATCTCAAGTTTTAGATGTTAAAGCAGTTCAACGAACTACAAGAGATCCCTATGAAGGAGCAGGGGATACAGCATTCGCTGAAGGGAAAGTATGGGATGCTTTACAGGGATTTACACATGAAGTCTTAGCAAAAGCAGCTTTTCAAATTAATGATCAGGCAGATCAGGCTGCTGCTGATGATGCTGTAGATGATATTAGAGCAAAGTTTATACAGAATGAAAAATATATTGAAGAAGAATTAAGTAAACTTCCATCCTCACAAATTAAACCTGATGAAGTATTAAGTAAATTTGAAAATGGTGAGATTGAAGGATTTGGATATGATAATCCAGAGGAAATGGAGGGATACGAAAAATTAGGTTATAAATACCAAAAACAAGTAAAAGATCAATATCGTGCAGCAAAAGAAGAAACTGGAGAAGCAATAATGAAAAAGATGGCAAAGTTGTCATCAGAACATACGATGAGACGACTCAATAAACAGTCTCTTGAAAGTCAAACAGAAATACAAGAAATATTAAATAATAAAGAAAATATTATTGTTGCTGAAGAACCTAAAGATTATGTAAAAGCCTGGAGTAAGCATAAAAACAGTAGAGGTGGAACTAATGATAATAGTTATGAAAATTATATGAAATACGAGTTATCTCAAGGGAGACTAGGTAACTTAAGAGGACAATTAACAACAGAGGCTAAACCAGAGGACATAGGAACAGAAGGTGGATTAACTGATGATGCTAAAAGACGTATAGATCAAATTCTTAATCGGTTTTCAGATAGAGCTTTTGATGCTATGTCAAGGAGAGTTATTACTATGAAAGATGTTGAGGATATGCATAATACATTAATGGGTGGTGTTCTTAAACAGCATTTTTTAGCTCAGAATCGTGTTGATCCTCTTACTGCAATTAGGAAAGCTGAGAATGGAGAATATAGATATAAAAAAGAATTTACTGGTTATAGTGGCGAAGGTGAACAAGTAGATTATATTCTCAATCCTGATTTTACTCAGCCATATATTGAAAAATACCATGTTACAATGTCTAAACCTCCAAAAGCTGATCCAATGGCTGTTTTGAACTTAACACAAAAGCTATTTGAAGCTGATGGTAAAATGACAAGTGATGAAATGGCACATCTTGCAGGACTTCATCCTGGAATAAAAGGCGATCCAAATGCAATATCTCAATTAGCAATGATGGCTTTGAAGATGAATACAAAAGAAACTGATGCATTAACTGCAGCTGATCATTCAGATATTGTAAGACGTATAGGAGTTGATATTGAAAATAATCCTCATAATATAGAAAATTATTTTAATGAAGTTAATGGGGAATGGGTATTGAAGCCACCTGAAGAATTAGCAAAAGTAATTCCTGATTTAGTAGAAGAAAGTCGTAAACTAGAATGGAAATATGGTGATAGTGGATACGAATGGAGAGCAGATCCCGAGCAAAAAGTCACTAAGGGAGCAAATCGAAGCGGTGTAAAGCTAATAAAAGAAACAGATTTTACTAATATTGTACAGAAATATAGTGCTTCTCGAAGAAAGATTATTACAGAAAAATATATTGCAGCAGGAATTAATAGAGTTAAAGTTGATGATGTAGGTGCAAGAAATTTTCTTGAATTATGGACTGATCCTGAATTACCAAAGCAATTGGATCGTAAAATGATTGAAAAGGCATGGCATGATAAAAAAAGTTATCATGGACAAATGTTAGCACTTACTTTTAAAACTATTGATGAAGCAGAAGTAGGATTACAAAAAATATTAGCTGCTGCAAATAATAAAATGAAAGGTAAACCGCCAAATAAAAAGTGGCTTGAAGGAACTGATGAAAATCTAAAGGCTTTTTGGAGTGCATTAAAAGAACAGCATACAATTGATATAACACATATGCGTAATATTTCTGCAAATGTGAATCCTGCTGATATTGATAATGCAACTATGGAATATAATCCTTTGGCAATGTTAGAAAGTAGAATGATAGAAGAAACTGGTAAAGGATTTGATGATCAGCAAAAAGAATATATAAAATTTTATCAAACAGCACAAGAGAAATTACAAAATATACAATCAGACTTATTAATACATAATTTCAATGAGATAGAAGCATATATTGTTGAGTTAAAAGGAACTGCTGTTAATCGTGGAGACTCAGTTAAATATTTTATGAATGCTGAATTGGCAACATTAATAGAATCACAATTATCATTGCGTAAAAGAGTATTGTCAGACCCAACTACTGCTCTAGAAGCAATTAGGTCAGAAATGGCTCAAGGGACTTATTGGATAGATGAATTTCCTTTGTTGGATACTCCTGAAGAGAACAGGGAAGTAAAAAGAGCGCAATTAATTGCTGAAAGGTTAATGGTGCCTGTAAGTATTACAGATGGATCAATTGATACAAGTGGTGTAACAAATTCAACAGCACCTCCAGGACCAAAAAGAAAATCTCAAGCAGAGCTTTTGAATGATATAAAAAAGGCAGAAGAAAATGTAAATAATAGAATGCATATGAAACATAATTATCATCGAGACTCAGAATGAGTGATTTACAAGATACACCATTGAATATTTTAAAAGCTAATGTAATGGATTACCATCGTAAAGCAATGCAATGGTCTGTTACTGAAACTGGTGAACATGATCCTATTAAATTTCAAAATAAAATAATGGATCTTGTCCATGATGAAAATATAGCAAATCCTGAATATAAAAGAGGAGGATATTTTTTATTACCTGGTGCATTTGAAAGTAATCCAGCAGAAGATGCTAGAAAACAGATGTTGTTATTAGGTGGCGAAGGGACAAAAGGTACTTTAACTGTTCCTGATGCAACAGAAGATGGTGCATTTAAAAGAAGTTATGATCAAAAAATTAATCTTGCGATGGAAAACAATTATCCCACTATATTTAGAGTATATGGTACTCAGCGTGGGAATGATATGCTTGATCGTACAAAAGAATTTTTAGAATATACTGTATCCCAGATAGGCTATACAGGGATTCAATCATTAAATAAAGCTATTGAAGGAGCAACTAAACTATTATGGGGTGACTATTATTTACAAAAGAAAGGTGGATACAGTAATCCTAATGGCATAGGAACAGTATATAAAAGGTCTAAATTAAAGCAATATGGACTTCTTGATAACATAGATGCCCTTGAAACTAATCAATTTAATACCTGGTATAGAGCCTTTAATGTTCATGGTAAGAAATTAAGATTCTTTCTTGATCCTGACTTTGTAGGAAGGAATCCTACACTTAATTCATCTACTGTAAGTGCAGTTGTTGATGAAATAATGAAAAATGATGGAAATATATGGATTGCAACAATTAATGATCTTACATTAGGTGGATATAGAAATGTATTGATGGGTCAAATGGGACCAGCTGGTGCAGATAGAGAAGACGCAATGCATTATATGAATTTTAGTGAATTCCAAAGTAATCCAAATGTTCGTGTTTTAGCAAATTTGTATGAACAACCTGAAGATCCGAATGCTGAGTGGAAACCTTTGAATATATCAGAAGATGAACAAATGCTTGCATTAGCAGAACCTGAAGCATATAAACATTTAGATGCCCATATGGACCCATGGGATCAATGGAGTTTCTTTTTTAACCAGACAAAGAAAACTGTAAGTATGTTAGGTATTGAAAATCCTTGGCCTATTTCATTACTTCCATATATACCGAGTTCAAATTTCTGGTCTAATGCTAAGTTAATGATGGAAGACATGGGTTTAATGACTCCAGGTTATGATATGAGTAGAAAACGTGTTAAACACTATATAGATAAATTTGGTCCTGGTTCAGAATTATATGGATCAAAAGAACAACAAGGGCTTGCAACTAATCTTTTAGGTTTTGGACATGATTTTAGTGATCCTAAACAAGTTGAAATGGATTTAGTATGGATACCAGTATGGGATATGATTCAAGAATGGGAAGCACGACAACGTAGAGAAGGGAAAATGGATGAAGCTCCTGATGCTATAATTGCATCTTTATTTGAACAAAGAAGACGTGAAATGTTTAGTGGAAGAGTAGGTACTAAAGAGAAAAGAGTATTTTCAGTTTATGATGCAGTAGAGTTTCGAGGCGGTCAAGGACCTCTTTATCATGGTCATCTTCCATCAACATATTTTCATTATAATCCACCACCAGGCGAGTTTTAATGTATTTTTGGGAAGAAGATTATTTAAATTACGGAAATAAAAGACTCGAAGATGCTATTGGTAGATGGCGACCAGGAGCATTTGAGACATTTAAATCCGCAGCAGAAGAGTCATTTCTTCAATATAATACTTTAGGTTATTTAGGTGCAGGATTAGCAGCATGGACTGCTCCAAACCAGACACCTATTGAAGAAGATTCTTGGAATGAGGAACATCTTTCTTATAGACCAGGAATTAATTATCAGGAAGATATGACTGAAGGTGAAGCTCTAGTACTTGCAACTCAATGGGATCAAAAAACACGATTACAGAATATTCGTAAAAATGTAGATTTCTGGAGTTTACCGAATCTTGCTGGCACAATGCTTGGAGCATTACCTGATCCAGTTAACTTAGCAGGATTTGGAGGATTTGTTGGAAGAATGGGAACAGTATCTAAAATAGCTAAAACAATGCCAGTAGTTAAATACACAGCACCAGTACTACAGGGAGCTTCAGATACAGCATTAGCAGAATCTTTATTCCAATTTACAAGAGCTACATATGAACATACTCATGGAGGGAACTTAGATCAATTCTCAATATTTGGAGAGATTGCATTAGCAACAGCATTTGGTGGGATATTTGGAACACTACCAATGGCATGGCAAATTGCTAAGAAAATACCTCCTGCTATGCATTTTACTTATTTAGATGAAGCAATGCATAGAATAGGGAGACAACAAAAATCAAATGATACCTTTGGAGATGTAGGAATACATGCAGATGATATTGATGTTGATGCAGGAACTGCACTTGGTAGGAATTCTGACAGACAAGCAGATACAGAATTAGAGGGACAACTGGCAGATGTTGATGAAGCTGGTGCTGAAATATATGATTTTGAAAGATATGATTTTGATGAAGTTCCTGAAGTTGAAGGGAAAGGCATCTTAGCTGAAGCAGCTGATGACATACATACTACGTTAACACACCCTAAAGAGACAAAAAGAAATATTGCAGAAAAATTAGTGGAATGTGTCAGATTCTTTGGTCGTGCTGGTAAGAAAGGTATTTAATGGCTACATGTAAACAAGATGCTATAAAAGGCGGACTCGACGAGTTAACAGTTGATAAACTCATGGAGGATGTTGAAATATCTGATAAGAGTGCAAAGGAATTAGTAGAGGATCTAGTTAATGAGCAAGTAGAAGCAGGATTCCAGGAAAAATCAAATGCAGTTAATATAGGTCGTGGAAGGAGATTTATTGATAATGCTCGTAATACGGCAGAGAAATTAAAAAGACCTTATAAGAAATTTTGGAAGTTTTTCTTTGATGATAAGAATTCTGTTGGAGTTAGAGTTACAACACGAATACAAAGGAGGTTAGCTGATATAGCAGCTGAAACCAATATAGGGATACATGACTTTTTCAAATTAATAGAAGGACATATAATTGATAGAGTTAATGATAGAAGATTTAGAGATGCATTTATTAGTGAGATGATGTCTGAAGGTGAAACTATGGTATCAGGTAATAAAATTGCATTCCAAGTTGCATCAGCAGTTAAAAGACAGCAAGCGACTCAGTTAGCAGAATCAAGAAAATATGGATCTGGACTATATATGAAGAAGGGATGGGTAACATCTCAATGGCATGATCCAATTAAAATTAAGAATGTAACAGTAGATAAATGGGTAGATGACATTATTAGTCATATTGATGTTGCTGCAACTAAAAAGAATATTAGATTAGCACATCCAGAAAGAAGTAATATTCCTGCAAATAAGTGGGATACAAGAGAATACTTAAAAAATGTTTATGAACAAATAATTGATCCTAAATTAAATGGTCAAGGTGTATTACTAGAAAATGTTAAGAAAATGAGGATTCTTGAATTTAAGGATTCAAATCATTTATTAAAATATAATGATAAATATGGACATGACAACTTAGCACATGCAATATTTCAAAACATGGATGCTATGGATCATTACCTGGAAATAGGCATGGTAATGGGTTATGGACATAAAGAACGTAAATTAAATACAACCTTCATGGAAGGAGGTCCAAGAACACGAATAGAAATTTTTGATCCTATTGCAGATTTAAGAGCATTATGGAATGACCTTAGATCACAAAATAAGCTATCAGGAAGGGAATGGAGAAGTCTTAATGCAGGATTAAAAGAATTAGTAGGAGATCATTCTTTAGCTGGTAATCCTAAAATATCTCAGTTAACAACAGCTTTTATAGCTCAACAAGCTATGTCAAAGTTGGGAAAAGCAGTTTTCCAGGCAACAGCAGATTTAGGTAGTGCAGGGATATTATTACATCATCAAGGTATTAGACCAGATAAAGGTTATTATGGAATGATTAAGAATATGGTTAGGATCGCTACTGATCAACTACATCCTATGGAGAAAAAGTTAGTACATATGGCATTAGGAACAGGAATGGATGGGATGATAGGACAAAATTATAGTAGATTTGTTGGTAAATGGGGTGGAAAGGCAGGACAATTATCGAAATTAGCTAACCATTATTTTTGGATGAATGGGTTAATAGGATGGACAAATGCTTCACGAACAGCATTTTCTATTATGTCATCTAATCAATTAGCTAATTCATTGAATTCTTCATGGAAATCATTAGGTAAAAACCAACGAAATAATATGATTCGTTATGGTCTTACAGAAAATGATTGGACACAATTACAAAAAATTGGTAGTTTTAATGCAAGAGAATGGAACCCAAATGCAAGTACATTAGAAAATTATATTACTCGTGATTGGATTTTAGAACAAGGAGGAAATGCTTCATTAGCTAATAAATTAGATAATTTCTTTATCCAGGAATCTCGTTCTGCTGTACCAGAAGCTAAGATTGGTGATCGTATTATAATGTATGGGAACCATGATCCAGGTAGTACTTTTGATGTAATTAGAAAATTAGCTGGTATGTTTCGTACATATCAGTTACAACAAGTAAGGACTTTATATCCACGAGTATATGAATTAGGATTACCAGCAATAGTTCATGCTCTCCCAATAGTAGGTGTTGGTTATGCATCAGTATTGTTTAAGAATCTTGTAGCAGGAAAAGAACCTCCAGAATTTGACGATCCAGACTTATTCATTGATGTAATGGTAAGAAGTGGATTTGCACCATTAGTTGGTGATTATCTTGCAGGAGAATATGGTAGATATAACCATACTTGGGATGAAGCAATTGGAGGTGCAGCTTATAGTCAATTTAAAGAATGGGGTGAGCTATGGATTGGACTAGCAGACGGAAGTAAAGATGCATCAGATGCATGGAAAAGTTTAAGATATAATACTCCTTTTGCAAATCTGTTTTATACAGAAGCAGCTTTGAATTATGGATTACATTATGCAATGATGGAGAGTCTAAATCCTGGCTATTTATATCGTATAGAAGCACAAGCAGAAGGAAGAGGTTCGCCATTTCTTTATGAACCAAGCAATTTATACGGAGGATATTAATGCTTACTTCTACAACAAATATAGTTGAAGTAACAGGTAGTTCTGCTACAGACTATACTTTTAATTTACCTATTCATAAACCTACTGATCTTGTTGTATATGTATCTGCTGTTGTAGTACCATCAACTGGAGGTTCAAATCCACATACTGTAACTGTTGCAGCAAATAAACAATCTGCTACTATTGCATTTAATGATGCACCAGGTGCAGTTCCGCTAAAATTTGTAAGAACAGTAGCATATATACAAGAAACTGATCTCGCCAATAATTCCCTCTTTGATGCGGAGTCATTAGAAACTTCCTTAGACAATATAGTAATGCAGACTCAGCAAGCTAGTAAGTTACAAACAGCTGGCTTTGGTTTTGATCCAGGTATTGCTGAAGGTGATTTTGATAGTGATGCTGAAACTGCTTCTACATTAAATAAGACAAAAACACAACGAGCAAGTAAAGCATTAGCATTTGATGCAGATGGTGATATTACTGTATCTGCAGAAAATATTGATGCTCAAATTGCTGCTACTGGTGCGTCAGCTGATGATGCTGAAGATGCAAAAGATGCTGCGGAAGCAGCACAGGCATTAGCAGAAGCTGCATTAGCTAGTTTTACTGGTATATATCATGGGGCGCAGACTGCAACACCTAGTTCTGGTGTAACAGATGGTGATTTATGGTTTGATACAAATACTGGTATCAATGTAATGAAGGTTTATAATGCTACTGGAACTGCATGGGAACAACTTACACCTTCTTCAAGTAATCAAACTGCAATTAATGCTGTAAATGCTGATGAAGTTGATATTGGTGTTGTTGCTGGTCTTAATACTGAAATTGGGTTATTAAGTGTTTTAAATACAGAAATAGGGTTGATCGGTACGGCTGGAATGGCACACGCAAGTACTGGAGACATTAAATTAGTTGCTGATATAGCTGCTAATGTAACTAAAGTAGCAGATATTGATTCTGATGTAACTGCTGTTGCTAGTCTTGGAACTAATGGAGTTGATGTAACTACGGTTTCAAATATTGGGACTGATGGGGCAGATGTTACTACTGTTGCAGGAAAGGCTACAGAGATTGGTAGGATTGGTACAGGTGCTATGGCAGCAAGTATAGCCTTAATTGGTACAGATGCTTATGCTAATGCATCTACAGGAGATATAAAACTGGTTGCAGATAATGCCGCAAATGTTACAAAAGTTGCTGATGTAGATACTGAAGTAGGTTTGCTAGGAGCTTTAGATACAGAAATTGGTCTATTGGGTACTTCAGCAATGGCACATGCATCTACAGGACATATTAAAAAAGTAGGAGATGCAGCAACAGAAGTAGCCAATTTAGGTACGGCTACTGTTGTAGGTTACATAACTGCTCTTAATGGTACTAATGTAATTACGCATATGGCAAATCTAAATGCCACTAATGTAATTACACATATTGGAAACTTAAATGCATCTGGTGTACTTACTAATATAGCGAATTTAAACGCAAGTGGTGTCATTTCTAATATTGCTGCTCTTAATGCTAGTGGAGTAATTGCTGATATTGCTGATGTAGCAGATGTAGATGCAGAAATTACATTACTCGGTACAAGCGCAATGGCTACAGCATCAACTGGTCATTTAGCATTACTTGGAACTTCAGCTATGGCTCATGCATCAACTGGTTATTTAAAATTAGTTGGTGATATAGACGATAAAGTAACAATAGTTGCAAATAATATTAGTGATGTTGATAACTTTGCAGATTTATATCAGATACATGATTTTGCATCTACTCCTACAACTGATGGTGGAGGAAATGCAATTGCAGAAGGAGATATGGCATATGATTCTACTGCAAATGTGCTTAAAATATGGAATGGCTCTGCTTTTGCTACTGTTTCTACTGTAACACTTCTAAGTACTGATACTACACCTATACTTGGTGGGAATTTAGATGTTAAAGATAAACTTATTACAACAACAACTACAAATGGACATGTTGCATTTGATAAAGGAATTACTGAAAAGATTGGTACTTCCACAGTATCAGGAACTACAGTAACAGTAGATTTATCAACTGGTAACTTCTTTGCTATGGATTTGGAGGGACTGTCTGGTAATGTAGTTACATTTACAATTTCAAATCCTGATGCTACAGCAAATCAAGTATCCAACTTTATTGTAAAAATTACTCAAGGTACTACTACAAGTACAAGAAACTTTACTTGGGCTACAGTAGTAAGTAATGGAACAAATATTGATTGGGCTGGTGGTGCTGGACCAGATATAACAACTGGTAGTGATAAGATAGATATCCTAAGTTTTACTTCATATGATAATGGAACGACCTGGTATGGAGCAATTGTTGGACAAGAATTCAGTTAATGAAAATCACAATAGTAGGTGCAGGAAATGCTGGAGTAATTACCGCATTACATTATGCATATTATACTAGGGATTTTGGGAACTATGAAATAGAATTAGTATATGACCCTAATATCTCTGTAGTACCAGTTGGACAAGGGACTTTAGTAGATGTACCAAATTTATTATGGGTTGCTTTATGTACTGATTGGTACACAAATAAGATAAAAGCTACACCTAAATTTGGTATTCTATATGAAGATTGGGGTAAAAAGAACAAAAAGTTTTTTCATGAATTTGCATTTCCAAATACAGCAATACAATTTGATCCTGAAACCTTACATGAATATATATTAAATTCAGGACTATTCAAGGTAAGACATGAAAATATTGATGACCTTGATAAAATTGATGCTAATGCAATATTTGATTGTAGAGGAAATCAAGATATTGAGGATTCTAACTATGATAATGTTATAAATCCTTTAAATGCATGTTTATTAGCAACGAGTAAGGGGAAAGACCTCACTCAGTTTTGGACTAGAGCAGTAGCTACTCCTGATGGATGGACATTTGTAATACCAAATTCTACTGATACTACATCGTATGGATACATATTTAACTCAGATTATACCACTCAAGATGATGCAGAGTCTAATTTCAATGATATGTTTGGAAAAGATTTTCCAGATGGAATAGATTCAAAAAAGCTAGATTTTAAATCATATGTTGCTAAAGAACCAATAACAAAAAAAGATGGTAAAGTAATAATATTAAATGGAAATAGATTAGCTTTTATCGAACCATTAGAAGCAACAGCTATGTCACTTTATTTGAATCAAGCAAGAAATACGTATGATTATCTTGTAAATAAAGAAGCAGATATTAATTATTTAAATCTGAAGATTAAACAAACAATCAGAGAACAAGCTACATTTATATTATGGCATTATCTTAAAGGTTCTACATATGATACTCCATTTTGGGAATATGCTATGAAATTAGCAGAATTCGGTATTGACGAGTCAGATACAAGATTTTATAATGTTATTAATACAGTTAAGAATACAGATGAGCTTAATATCAGAGATCATAGTAAATTTATAGAACAAGCAGCATATGGAACATGGCCTCATTGGTCATTTAAAAACTGGTATGAGAATGTAATATGTTAGTACGAAATCTTAGAGGATTAAGTTCAGGAGGTCAAGAACTTGAATTCACTTATACAGCTGATGAACAACATGCTAACTTACAGACTAAAGCTGTTGGATTAGGTTGGGATGTTTCTAAACCAGGAACAGTTACTGCATATGTTGGTAATGGTTCTGCCCATACAGCATTATATACTTCAACTGGAAGTGGTAGTGCTTATGGTCTTTCTTTTGGTTCTGGTTGGGCAGCAGATACAGAAATAAACTTAATTGTAAGAAATAATGGACATATTCTAGGAACTGCTGGCACAGGAGGTGCTGGTAATACTTCTGGCGGTTCAGGTGGAGGCGTTGGAAGTGGTGGTAGTGGCCAAGCTGAATCTTCTGGTTGTGGATCAGCTACCTCTAATTGTGGGGGTTGGTATTCTGATGAACCTGGATGTCCTGGTCAAAGTGGTAGCTCAGGGTCTGGTGGTGGTACTGGAGGTGGTGGTAATGCAGGGACTGCTGGTTCTAATGCAATGAATATGGATTTTACTGGTGGAGTTGTTACTATCACCGTTGATTCTGGAGGTGAAATCTCTGGAGGAGGTGGTGGCGGTGCTGGCGGTGGTTCAGGTGGTGGTGCTGGCGGTGGCGGAGGCGGTGGCAGCGGAGGAGAATCTGGTAGAAGAAGCTGCAATACAACATATTATGGATCATGTCAATTACTATGTTGGGCTATTATGGGTAATGAAGGAGGTAATGGTGGTGCTGGAGGTACTGGTGGTGTTGGTGGCAACGGAGGTGCAGGAGGTAAGGGTGCTGGTTGGACTAATGGTTGTACTACCAATTTTGCCAGTTGTTATTCTAGTTCAGCAAATAGTGGATCAAGTGGATCATCTGGTTCAGGGGGTGCAAGTGGATCATCTGGTGCAGGAGGAGATACAGGCGGAAGCAATCCGCATAGCTGTTGTGATACTCCTTGCACTCCTACAGGAGGAACAGGAGGTTCAGGGGGAACAGGTGGAACAGGAGGTTCTGGAGGTGCTGGTGGTAATGGAGGAGCATTATCAGTAGGAGGTTCAGGATCAAGTGCAGGATCATCAGGGCCAAGTGGAAATAGTGGTAGTACTGGATCTACAGGTGGTACTCAATGTGGGGGTACTGGAGGAAGTGGTGGATCAGGAGGAGGAGCAGGAGGAGGAGGTTCAGGAGGAGGTTCAGGAGGAACATCTTCAGCAAGTAACTCAATAGTTAATGGTTCTCATGCCTCTGTAACATTAGTAAATAATGGTTCTATTAATGGAGCAATAACATAAGAGAAAAATTATGGCAGAAGAATTAACAGAAGTGTGGTGTGTATTCTTTCAAAAGGATGGGAATGGTCAAGATTTAGAAGATCCAACCAAACCTAAAAGATTATACCTATTTGATAATACAGATGGTGTTGTTTGGCACGATATTAATGAAACTGATTCAGAAGACATGAAAGCAATGATAGGACATTTGCAAGAAGAGGGTGGTCCATATGCAATGATGTTAATTCCTCAGTCTGCATGTACATCAGATGAAAATGGAATATTAAATGGTATAACCTTTCCATCAGAGTTTACTGGATTTGCTGGATCATAAGACAGTATTAAAACGCTTACGAGGTAAGATTAAAAATAGTGATGCTAGAGTAGCCTCTAGGTTAGCTATATGTAAAGAATGTGAGCATTATTTTGAACGTACAGGAACATGTAAGAAATGTGGTTGCTTTATGAAAATAAAGTCAAGAATACCAGGAATGAAATGTCCTATAGGTAAATGGGATGTAGACACGAAATGAATGAAGAAAGTAAACCACTCATTACTTGGTGGAGCAGGGAGTCCGCTTGAAAACAGGAAACTTCTTAACTTTTGGGCCAGATTCGTCATATCAATTGCCAACGCATTTACGTTCCTGGTTCTACTTTACTTATTGTTCTATGCGGATGTTAAAGAAACGAGTCGTGATCTGGTTAATATCCTTATGGGAGCATATGTTGCAGTCCTTGCAAAGTCTACCGATTACTGGTTTCGTGAGAAGAAGGATCATGAACATGAGGAAGAAATGGAATCAAGTAAGGCAAAATATAAGCTAAAGAAAGGAGAGAATATATGAGTTTTGTGCAGAAATTCAAAGATTTCTTTTTTAAACCTTCTTCTTCTGATCATGAGAGAATAGAAAGATGGAAAAATGAAGTTGATGAAGCAGATAGATTAAAGGAACTTCATCGTAAAGCCAGGAAACAGGATAAGAAAGCATTGACTGTTGAAGATTTTGAACGTGCAAAGCAATCTAAAAAACAAAAGAATAAAACTCTCAGTTCAAACTTCTAATGGCTAATGGATCAATACAAGCGGTAACTGAACACACGCTTGTAAAAACTTTTACTCCTCTTGTAGTTGCTGGTTTAATGGGCATTGTTGGATGGTTATTTGCAACAGTCATGGATGTAGAGAAACTGGCTAGAGACAACAAATTGCATATAGAGCATCTTCATATGGCAGAAGAGACATTTGGGGAACAAATGGAAGAAGTAGAGAAGACATTAACTGACCTTAGAATTAATGTAGGTAGACTTGCTCATTAAACTTATGATAATTGCATTTTTATTAATTGGATGTTCAACTAAGCCTGAATCACCAGGAGTTGGATATTGGGTAGATACATACTTTAGTAATGAATCACAATGGCAATGTATAGAGCCATTTACACCACACAGGAATAAGGAGTGTTAAATGAAAAGACCAATTTATAGGAAATTTTCAGATATGAAACCTATACCGATGCAAGTTCATTTAGATATTAATAGTGATGATAGGAGTTATGTTGATATTGAAACGAGAGAAGGATATGAGGATTACTTTGTTGAATTGGATAGAATTAAAGATGATTCTGAAATATTGCATTGGGTTAATCATTTATGCGGTAAAAACTGGATGACACCAGGTAAAATTCAAGATTTTATTAATACAATGCAAGGATATAATAAAACTCTTAGAGAAAGTAAGGAGGTAAAATGCCTTTCCTAATTGCAGGAGTAGTTAAAAGCATGGCTTTTAGTATGCTTGGAAATAGTAAAGTGATTGAAAAGGTGATCATTTTGCTTTTGGAAACTTTAGCAAAGAAGACTGACTCCGATGTAGACGATAAATTAGTAAAACTGCTAAAGGAATCTTTAGATAAGTCGAACAAGTAGTTCGATTAATTTAACCCATGTGGGTTGGAAATAGACGACAATTCAATGGGTTAGTAATAGGAGGATTAGCTATGATGCTAACTAAAAACTTTTCTAGTGCAGAAATGATGTGCAGCTGTGGCTGCGGAGAAGATGCAATGGACCCAGACTTCATGTCTATATTGCAGAATATAAGGGAAGATATGAATAGACCTTTAAGGATTAGTAGCGGAGTACGTTGTGCGAAGAGAAATTCTGAGGTTAGTTCAACAGGAAGTAATGGACCGCATGTTCCTAGAACTAATGGTACAATGGCAAGCGATATTCTGATCGCTGGCGCAGATGCACTCAGGCTTGTGGATGTTGCGAGGAAACATGGTATAAGTGGAGTTGGAATCTCTCAGAGAGGTACTCATGCAAAAAGATTCATTCACATTGACACACTCTCTGATGAGAAACATCCTAGACCAACTATGTGGTCTTATTAGGAGGGACTGCTTTTACAACTAAATGGTCATCAAGAGTTACTTTCCATCTGTCATTAATTTGGAAAACCAAAGTATAAGTAAGTTTCTTTAAATCATCGGCTTCTTCCTCATTTTTACATTGGAAAGTAAATATTTTCCTTTCATCGATACAATCTCCGAGTATTGACCAGTATAACTTTAATCTGTGCTGTTCAATACAAGGAGACTCACTCATATCAAAGTAGGTTTCTCTTTCTGTTAAACTTTTAAATTCCAGGTTAACCTCCTAGTAATTAGTCTCAAGAGACTCTTCCAGGTAATAAAATTCAGCAGAATCAGAATATGAACCTAAATCTCTTATTCCTACTGATCTTACCTTTCCATTGGGAGAATTGCTCTGATACTGTATCTTATTTGTTTTAAGATACTCGATTGTCGCATTTTTAACATCTCTTCGTAGTTTCTCTTTATCTACTGAATCTTTAACTAAAGATTTACTTGCCTTGAAGGGATGTCTGCGTGATTTCTTTTTCATATTAAGGGAAAGTAGAAGACATTTGTTCTTGTGCTTCTGCCATAGTATTTTCCTGACCAGCCTCACGATTCTTTCTACTCCCTTTAAATGCTTCAGGAGCAATGAATTTGTGAACTAGTATTCTAATCTTCTTTTGCCAGCGATCCTGGTTATCTTTCCAGGTTTGTTCCTGGATCTCTCCATCTTCGATCACCACTTGGCTGCCTTTGCCAATAGAAGACTTTAACCATTCTGCCTGATCTCCGTAAGCTACACAGTCTAGGAAGAATGATTTTTGTTTATCACTCTTTTTTCTTCTGGTTTCATGGACACCAATAGAAAAGTTACAATATTGAGTTCCAGTATTTGTTTGTCCATGTTCAGGATCTTGTGCGACCCAACCAAATCCATGCCATCTATTCATTTTCCTCCTTTTGGGGGTTATAATTTTTAGTGTTAATTCCTTCATTTGCTATAATTTCCAGTTGGTCTTCTTTTATAAATACCTTCCTTCCTAGTCTAATTACAGGCAGCTGCTTACGATGTACCCATGCTCTTACAGTTGCCAATGATACAGGAAGTATATAAGGTATATCCTTTA
>CEWI01140431.1_pt1 | contig 34451 bp, 35 predicted proteins | sample 531271 | NCBI WGS metagenome assembly CEWI01 (sample SAMEA2622499, study PRJEB7988) | marine metagenome | biome: marine biome (ENVO:00000447); feature: mesopelagic zone (ENVO:00000213); material: "saline water (ENVO:00002010), including plankton (ENVO:xxxxxxxx)" | depth 350 m | reverse complement strand
TGAAACACAAATTGAAACACAAATTGAAACACAAATTAGTTCAAAAAAAATACTGGCTACCCCTCGAGCAAGAAATTTAGCGAAAAAACTTAAAATTGACATAAATTTAATCACTGGTACCGGCCCGTCTGGAAGAATTACTGAAAATGATGTAACAGAGTTTAAGGATTCTAAAGATTCCGAAACATCAACAAACACAACAGATTTGTTGGATGTCAAAGAAAAAATAAAAAGTACTGGAATCAGACAAATTATTGCTAAAAGGATGTATGAAAGTGCACAAAATCCTCAAGTAACTCTTAACTCTAAAGCTTGCGTGGATAATTTAATATCCAAGCAAAAAACTTTATTATCTGAATGGCGACAACATAGAATTAGACCACAACTAAATGACTTAATAGTTAAAATAGTCTCAAATAGTTTAGAAAAACATAGCATAATTAATTCCCATTATATAAATGATGATTTATATATCTGGGAGAATATAAATATAGGCATTGCAATGGCAGTTGAAGGAGGGTTGTTGGTTCCAGTAATTAATAATTCACAAGATAAAAATGAATTGGAAATCTCTAAAGAAATAAGAGGATTTTCAAAAAAAATAAAAGACAAGCAATTGTTGCCTCACGAAATTTCTGGTTCAACTTTTTCTATAACTAATTTAACTTCTTACAATGTTGAAAATTTTAATCCCATTATTAATCCACCCGAAATAGCAATCTTAGGCTTGGGTAAAATTGAAGAGGAGGTTTACATAAATGAAGGAATAGCAGCAGTAAGAAATATGATTTATTTATCCTTAACCTTTGATCATAGAGCTATAGACGGTGTTCCCGCTGCAAGCTTTTTAGAAACTCTAATAAATAACATCGAAAGTATTTAGTGATTTGACAAAAATAGGTGTAATAGCAAATCCATCCGCGGGAAAAGATATTAGAAGATTGGTAGCCTCAGGGAGAATCATATCAAATCAGGAAAAAGCGAATATCATTAGTAGATTTATTACTGGTTTGATATCAAAAGGAATAAGAGATTTTTACTTTATGCCAGATAAATCAGGACTATGTAAGCCAGCAATTGAAAATTATAGAGATAAAATAAATATTAACTTTTTGGACACAAAATTTTATGATGGGCCGGAGCAAACTTTAATTGCAGCAAGTTTATTAAATGATATTAAGTGTGATTGCGTTTTGGTTTTAGGAGGAGATGGAACAAATAGATTAGTTGCCAAAAAAATTAATCAAATACCCTTGATACCTCTATCTACTGGGACAAATAATGCTTTCCCGTTAATGATCGATCCCACTATAGCTGGAATAGCTGCAGGTTTTTTTGTGAATTTACGTAGAGGTAAAAAAAAATATTTAATAAGAAACCCTTATATTAATGTCAAAGTTGATGAAAATGAGAAAGATATTGCTTTAATAGATTTAGCAATTAGTAAACAAAATTTTGTGGGTTCAAAGGCAATTTGGGATCCGGAAATGTTAGAAGAATTGTTTCTTACAAAATCTTCACCGCTAACCATTGGTCTTTCTTCCATAGGATCAAGAGTTCTATCAGCAAATAAAAACAAAGGTATGAGGATAATTTTTGGAGAACAAGGTAAAGTTATTTATGCACCTATAGCTCCTGGGCTTATATCTACATTGAAAGTTAAAAAGTGGTCACTTATGAATCCTGATGAGATAATTAAAATAGAAAATTTTTCTGGAACAATAGCTCTAGATGGAGAAAGAGAAATAGAAATATTTGGTAATAATAAAATAGAAATTTCATATAAAAAATCAGGACCATATATCATAGATATTATAAAATCAATTAAGCAAGATAATTTATCACAAAATTAAAAAGGAGATCCCAATGCCTTACAACGTAAATCATATTCATATAAAGTCAAAAGATCCAAAGATAACTGCAGAATGGTTTGCAAAAGCATTCAATGTTAAAATTATTTCTGAAACCGTAAGGCCAGTTGGAGACACTTTTATTATTACCCATACTGAAGGTGGACTGGCTATAAATATTTCAAGTGAAAGGACTGGTGAAACGCTTGGGGAAGCTGATGATGATGCACATTACGGTTTAGAGCACTTTGGTTTTGATACTGATGACATAGAAGCCGATATTGAACGCTTAGTGTCTATAGGAGCTGTTCACAAAGAAGGTCCTTTGCCTCAACCTGATGGTAGAAAAATAGGTTTTATTGGAGCACCAGGTGGAGTAAGAATAGAGTTAATTCAGCCAGCTCCTTAAACAACAATAGAAAGTAAGAAATATTCTCCATTATGGATTTTACAAATGATGAAAAGTTTGTTGAAAAAGTTAGAAGTATTGCACCAGCAACTAAACAAGATATTGAGCAGCTAAAGGAACTTCTAAAAGGATTAAGTATTTCAACAGAACTAATGGAAAGTTTGATTCAACCTTTTGGCAGTGAGATTGATTTTTCCAAAATGTCATCAAATGTTGATGGTGAAAACAATGGATGAATCACTTCATTTTTTACCTTTAAGTGAACAAGTAAAACTAGTTCAGAATGGTTCGATATCTGCAGTAGAAAACGTTCAAGCACATTTGAATGTGATCAATTCCCTTAATCCTAGGCTTAATTCTTTTATTACAATTGATAGTAAGGGAGCCTTAGAACAAGCAAGAAAACTAGATCGATTGCGGTCAAAAAGAGAACCCCTTGGACCTCTTGCAGGAGTGATTTTGGGAATAAAAGACTCTATACCTACAAGAAACTTGAAAACGACTAATAATTCACGCTTATTAGAAAAATGGATCCCCAAAAATGATGCATCTGTAATCAAGAAATTACGGAATGCGGGCGCAATCATCATAGGCAAGACTAATTTAAATGAATTTGGGTGGTCGCGACCATCAGAATTGGACCTAATGCCACCTCCATGGTCGCCTTGGAATATTGATCGAATGTCAGTGGGTTCTAGCAGTGGATCCGGGGCAGCAACAACAGCACGGATGGTGGGAGCTTCATTAGGTACAGATGGAGGTGGAAGCGCAAGACTACCTGCAGGAGCAAATAATCTATATAGCATTAAACCTACACATGGACTTGTTAGTAGATTTGGTATGGATCATAATCAACATAGTGAGATATCTCCGTTATGTAGAACTGCTCTGGATATGGCCATAATGCTAGAAGCTATGGCTGGATATGAACCTAAAGATGATATGAGTTGGCCCCAAGAAGTACCAAAATATACAAATATGATTGAAACAGATATTTCTGGTTGGAGAATTGGAGTTCCCTATAAATTCGTAACCTCTGCACCGAATGAATTAGAAGTTAAACAAGCATATGATACCTTTTTACACACACTCGAAGATTTGGGATGTGAATTAGTGGAGATAGATCTTCGTGGGATGTTAGAGGCTCGATCAGCAAACTTTATAGTACTAAATTCTGAAGCTTATCAACGACATCAAAAAACATTGAGATCAAATTGGGACGATTATGGTAAAATTACTCGTATTTATTTGCTTCAGGGAGCTTTCTTATCTGCAAATGATATGCTTAATGCTACTGAAATCGGACGAGAGTTCAAAATTTACTTTTCTGATATGCTCTCAGAAAACAATCTTAAGGCTATAGCTACACCAACTTCACCTTTTGCAACAGCTGAGCGATCACGCCTACCTCAAGAGCATTCCCGTGGCGTAAATGCATGCTTTACTGCTCCATTTAATATTAGTGGGCATCCTTCAATGAGTCTTCCTGCAGGATTTGGCGAGAATGATATTCCAGTTGGGGCAATGCTCACAGGTGCACTTCACGATGACATCTCACTACTGCAATTGGCTTTTGCATACGATCAACGGACTAGCTGGAGTGATCTGACGCCAGAATTATTAGAACAAAGAACATAAATAAACATGTTTAGAGCGATACTATATATCAAATATACTTCTTTAGTTGGCTTTTAATAATGATACAATATATCAAAAGAGTCTATTCCTTTCTCACCCATGAAATATCTCTTTTCTCGTTTATTCCCTGTAACGCTGCTGTGATGTACCCATAACAGTATGCGAACGCTACTCCAGATGAATTTTCTCCAGAAATGGTTGGAACATGGTCGGGCATAACCATATATTCATATCCAACTTCTTGGTAAGTTTTAATTGCTTCAATCATGTCTATAGAACCTTCATCAGGAAATACTTCCATGAAATCAAGTTTTTTTCCTAAAATATTTCTAAAATGTACATTAAATATTTTCTTTCGATGTCCAAAATACCTAATAATATCAAATATTTCTTTTCCTGGATCATCTAACATTTCGGTAATGGTCCCTTGGCAAAAATTCAAACCATGATAAGGGCTTTCGTGTAGTTGTATATATTTTTTCAATCCTTCAATTGTTCCCAAAACCCTGTTTACTCCCATATATCCATCGGGTGTATAGGGATCATGAGGATGACAAGCGAGTCTAATTTTATATTCTTCAGCTACGGGAACTATTTTTTCCAGAAAATAATCTATTCTTTCCCAATTGGTATCAACATCAACTTTTCCTGAGATATTAGGAGGTTTATTTTTATCCATTTTTTCCCATCGAAAAGTAGAGTTAATTGAATTTCCTCTGCCCCTTTCACTTTCAGATCTGGGTATTCCTATTATGTTCATATTATATTTAACTGCAGGAATACCAACTTGAGAACACATTCTAATAATATTTTGAATTGACTCTATTTCTTTGTCTCTTTCAGGTGATTTTCCCAACATGATATTTGGACTTTGGGATTTTTCAATAGGAGTAGAAGATAAAGGAATTTGAACCATATCTAAAGTTAACCCTTTTGAATTTATAATTTCTTTATGTTTTTCTAAATCGTTCAAAGTCCAATGATGTGGATTTGTTCCTTTGAAAGTTCCATCATTGTTAGAAATGAATGGATCAGTGCAAACATTATTTACTCCCAATTGTGACCAAACTTCTAAATCCGTTATATTTCTTGGTGCAACCTGCGTTCCTAAATACATTATTATTCCTCCACAATGGAAATGTTGTTTCTTACTTTATCCATCCATATGTTATATTTATCTCTCAGCAATGTCATATTATTTTTATTTGGTAAATATTTTTTATAATCATTATCATATTCCAATTTTTCCATGATTTTTTCAGAAGCAAGCCTAGCTACTCCTAAGCATGTCATTTCAGTGTTTTCAGATACCAGAATGGGTATCCCTAATAAGTCTGCTTGAAATTGCATTAAAAACTTATTATTAGTTAAACCTCCATCAACCTTTAGAGTTTTAAAATTAATTTTTGTTTTGTTGCTAATAGAATCTATGACAGCTTTCGTGGAAAAAGCAACTGATTCTAATGCCGCCTTAATAATACTTTCTCTATTTGAAGCAAAATTTATTCCTTCTATACTTGCTTTTATTTTTGAATTCCAAAATGGTGCCCCTAAACCATTAAGGGCGGGAATGAAGAATAAATTTTCGTTATTTTTTTCTGAAAAATGTTGGAACTGGAGATTTTGAACATTTTTTATCATTCCAATATTTTTCAACCATTCAATTATTGATCCAGCTGAAAAAACACTTCCTTCTAATGCATAATAAATTTCTTTATCTTTTTCCCAAGCAACTGTAGAGAGAAAGTCATTTTGATATGAATAACGTTTATTGAAGGTATTTAACAATATAAATGCTCCAGTACCATAAGTACATTTAATTTCATTTTCATTGTTGGAAGAATGGCCATATAATGAGGCATGTTGATCTCCTAAAACTGCTGTGATGGGTACTTCAGATCCCAAAATTTTTTTATTAGTAGTTCCAAAATTATAATTAGAAGGGACAATTTTGGGTAAAATTTTAACAGGTATATCAAAATATGAAAGAATTCTTTTATCCCAATTTAATGTTTTGGTGTTAAGCAAACCAGTTCTGGACGCATTACTAAGATCAGTTAGATGAGGATTATTATTTAATAAATTAAACATTAGCCAAGAATCAATTGTTCCCACCTTTAATCTATCATTTTTAAGAGCTTTTTTTACATCAGGAGAGTTTTTTAATATCCAACTAATTTTTGTCGATGAAAAGTAGGGGTCTACTTTCAATCCAGTGACATTGTTAACATAATTTTCAAAATCAGTATCTCTAATTTTTTGACATAATGTATCACCTCTAAGGCATTGCCAACTAATTGAATTATACAAACTTTTACCTGTAATGCTGTCCCAACATACAATCGACTCTCGTTGATTAGTAATTCCTATGCAAGTTATTTCAGAAAAAGATATGTTGATTTTATCCAAAGAAAGATTAATTGAATTTATTACAGCTTCTAAAATTTCATTTGGATCTTGTTCAACCCATCCAGGTTCAGGATAAAATTCTTTATTTTGAATCCTCTTGGTCACAAGCACTTTAAATTTTTCATTGAAAATAATTGAGCGTGTTGAAGTAGTACCTTGGTCTATTGCTAAAAAAAATCTTTTGTTTTTCATATTGTTATTCTATTATATTTTTTCTTTTAAATCGTTTGTATTAAATAATGATATAATGTATCATTTCATTATATTTGTTGATATAGAAAGAAAATTGATTGAATACACTGCTTCTTTTAATAATTGTGGGTTTAACTTCATCTGTTTTATCTTTATCTTTAGCATTGATTCTAATTGCTAATGATAAATGGACAAAATTTATAGCGTTTTATGGAACACCACTTGCAGCAGGTGTTTTGTTAATAGCATTCAGAGATCTAGTACCCCATGCAATCGAAGAAGGGTTATCTCCTACTACAGCTATCACTAGTTCAATAATTGGAATTATGATTTTTTTTCTATTCGAAAAAATTTCTGGAGGGTTTCATCATCATCACGAAGAAGATTCTGATTCTACTAATAAAGCTCAAGGGTGGTTATTTTTGACCGGTGATACTTTTCATAATTTTGTTGATGGAATTGCTCTTGGTGGGGCCTTTCTTGTAAGCCCTGGAACTGGAATAATTGCCGCGATTGCTTTAACTGCTCATGATTTACCTCAAGAAGTGGGTGAATTTGGGGTGCAAATAAGAAGTGGATTTACAAAAAAGCAAACAGTAATAAGAAATATTATTGCTTCTTTAGTAACTGTCATAGCGTCTTTAATAGCATTCCAATTTGGGAACTCAATAGATTTACCAATGGGATATCTTTATGCTGGGATAGGAGGTTTTTTACTTTACATTGCTTTGAGTGATATTATTCCTTCAATTCATAGAACTGAAACATCTCGTCTAGGTCTTCAAACTTTAATGTTGTTTATTGGGTTAACTATTGGTTTTACAGTAGGTATTGTAGCGCATCAATATATTGGGTAATAAAATAATTATTCTTATTTTTCTTAAGTTCAATAATTATTTATAATATTTTTATGACTCTAGAAGAAATTATAATCTTAATCGCAAGAATTATTGGATCATTATTAGTTTTCAAATGGAATTTTTTCGGAGCAATTATTGCTATTCTTGTTGATTTTTCTGATTTGTTTATGATGAATTTACTCCATTTAGGTGGAGTAAGAAATTATCAAATGTTTGATAAAATCATCGATTTGTTTTATTTAATTTTCTTTTTAATTGTTACTTTCAAATGGACAAAAAAACTAAGAAATATTAGTATCTTCCTTTTTATGTTACGAATTATAGGATTTGTTCTTTTTGAAATTTTTAACAATAGAATGATTTTATTTATTTTTCCAAATGTTTTTGAATTTTGGTTCTTGGCTATAGCTTATATGAAACTGTTTAAGTATGAAATTACAACAAGAAAATTAGTAATAATTTTCACGATAGTTTTGATTTTAAAATTAATTCATGAATATATTTTGCATGTTTGGAAAGTTTTAGATAATTATAGAGCAATAGATGTTCTTAATAATCTATTAAAGTTTTTAAATATATTAGATTGATTTCATTGTTGTTGATATGCTATTAACATGCAGAATTTTAATTGAACAATATAATGCCTGGAGATAAAAATTAAATATGGAAAAACCTGATAAAAATGGAAGATTTGGTAAATATGGTGGAAGATTTGTTCCCGAAACGCTTACTTCATCCCTTGAAGAAATTGAATTAGAATTCAATAAAATCTTAAAAGATAAAACTTTTTGGGAAGAATTGACCAATTTACAAAATGATTTTATTGGACGCCCAACCCCACTTTATTATGCAAAAAATTTATCTCTTCAAATCAGTCAAAATTTGTGGATAAAGCGAGAAGATTTAGCCCACACAGGAGCTCATAAAATTAATAATGCTATAGGACAAGCATTATTAGCCAAAAGAATAGGGAAAAAAAGAATAATAGCTGAAACCGGAGCAGGACAACATGGAGTTGCAACAGCAACAGCATGTGCAATGCTTAATTTGGAATGTATTGTTTATATGGGATCAGAAGATATAAAAAGACAGGCCCCAAATATTTACAGAATGGAAATGCTAGGGGCAAAAGTGATTCCTGTCACATCTGGTTCAAAGACTTTAAAAGATGCAGTTAATGAAGCTATAAGAGATTGGGTTACTAATGTAGAAACAACTTATTATATTATTGGTAGTGCAGTTGGACCTCATCCATACCCATATATTGTTAGAGAATTTCAATCTGTAATAGGAATAGAATCAAGAAAACAAATTTTAGAGAAAACAGGTTCTCTACCAGATTACGTTATCGCTTGTGTTGGAGGAGGTTCAAATGCTATTGGGATATTTTCTGGTTTTATTGATGATGAGAAGGTATCTCTAATAGGAGTAGAGGCTAGTGGCAAAGGTTTAAACACTGATAAACATGCAGCAACTCTTACTAAAGGGTCTATTGGGGTCTTACATGGCTCTATGAGCTATGTTTTGCAAGATGATTATGGACAAATATTAGAAGCGCACTCAATTTCAGCAGGATTAGATTACCCAGGAGTAGGTCCAGAACATTCTTATTTAAAAGATATAGAAAGAGCAAAATATTATTCTGCTTCGGATGATACGGCTCTTAAAGGTTTCAAGCTTTTATCCGTAACTGAAGGTATTATTCCCGCTTTAGAACCAGCACATGCTTTGGGCTTTTTAATTGATTGGTGTAAAGAAATTCCAAAAAATCAAAACATTCTCTTTTTACTTTCTGGAAGAGGAGATAAAGACATGGAAATTGTTTCAAAAAAAATGGACTCTAATTAATTTTTTAGTATAATTCTAAAAAATGAATAATAGAGGATGTATTGAAAACAGTTTCGAATGGGCCACTTGAAGGATTAGTTGTTGTAGAATTTGGAAATTTTGTAGCTGGTCCAACAGGAGGACAACTTTTAACTGATTTAGGGGCTACAGTAATAAAAATTGAGCCTCCTATGGGAGAGCCCTGGAGACACTCTTCTCCTTCTGATCCTCCTGCCGAAAGTAGAACATTCATAGCAATAAACAGAGGAAAAAAAAGTGTTTGTATAGATTTGAAAACTAAACAAGGACAAAAAGTTTGCCATGACATTATTGCTAAAGCCGATGCAGTAATTTCAAATAATAGACCTTCTACTTCAAAGAAATTAAAATATGATTGGAAGTCGCTTTCAAAAGTGAACCCAAAATTAGTTTATTGCGAAACTACTGCATACGGTCCTTTAGGTCCAAAAGCAACTGAGCCAGGATTTGATCTTATTATGCAAGCTTATTCTGGAATAATGTCAACTGAACATAAAATATATCACGGTGCTCCTAGTGCAGTTAATTCTTCTTCTTATGTAGATTATTCCACAGGTTATGCATTGGCTTTAGGAGTTGTTTCTGGAATATATCAAGCAAGGTCTACAGGTAAAGGATTGCTGTTGCAAACTAGCTTATTGGCAAATGCAATTTCAATGCAAGCAATGCAAGTTGTAGAAGTAGAGAATGATTTAAGTGGTGCGCAGAAATGGTTAAAATCAAATAATAATAACAATGATTCTTATGAAGAAATCCATAATGAATATTCTAATCTAAGAGGAGCTCCTCAAATTGCTCAATATTATAGGGCATATAAGACTAGAGATACTGCCTTAGCATTAGGTTGTCTAGCTATTCATGCCCGAAAAAGAGTAGCTAATTTATTTGGTATAGAAGATGTAAGATTTAATACTGAAAAAAAATTTTCACAAGAAGAATTATTTATAATAGGAAAAAATTTTGAAAAGAAAATGGAAGAAAAATTTTTAGAGAAAAAGACTAATGAATGGATAGAATATTTGAGATCTCATGACATTCCATGTGAACCTATGCAGTTTACTGAAGAATTAGTTGATAATGAACAGGCAATAGAAAATAATTATATTGTCAATTTAAAGCATAATACTGGTAAAAAGGTTAGATCTTCAGGTCCTATTTTTAAAATTTCAACAGGAGAAGTTGAACTCAAATCAGCACCAATGCTTGGAGAAAATACTGCAGAAGTCCTTATATCTATTGGTTATAAAAACTCTGAGATTGATAATTTAATCTCTAAAAGCATTATTGGAAAAAAACTTTAATAATTCAAATGAGAGGACTTATTCTTTTTTTTGTAAAGAATAATATGAACCAATAACTACAAAAAAGGTTGCTGCAATAAGTTCTAATCCCGGTTTTTCATTTAATATAATCCATGCCAAAATTACTCCAAATATAGGTTGAGAAATTGAAATTAATGTTACACGCGAGGGTAGATAATTTTTTAAAAGCCAAGTTTGGCCAATGAATCCAAATCCAGCAATAATTATTCCTTGATAAATTAAAGCTAATAATAAACTATAACTAAAAATAAAAACCTCTTTTTCAAATATGGTAGAGAAGATTAGAAAAGAAATAATGCCTATAATTGCTTGAGATAAAAGTATATTGATTTGCTCAATGTCTTGTGCAATTTGTGAAATATATATTTGTCTTGCTCCCAATAATATTGCTGAACAAAGCATTAATAAATCTCCAAACAGATAGTCATTTGCAGTTCCAACTACAGAATCCCAAAACAAAATAACTACTCCTAAATATGCGATTATCATACCGATCAATCTTTTTTTGTTTAATTTGTCTTTAGGGATTAAAATATGTGAAAAAACCGATGCCCATAAAGGAAAGGTGGATATCACAATTACTCCGTGTCCTGCTGATGTATAAGATTGACCAATATTCATAAAACTTAATTGTATTGCAAATAATAGCCCTACTCCACATAAAGGAAGTAAGTCAGTTTTATTAAGATTTATATTTTGTTTAGTGTAGATTGCCCAAATAATGGCGACGAAACCTCCTAACACGAATCTCATCCATCCCAATCTTAAAGCTGGAGCATCTTCCAACCCTATTTTTATTGAAATAGGGTTCCCGGACCATAATAATGAAAATAAAAAAGCTAAAGAAGTTCCTTTTTTATCCAAATATTTCCTTCTATCTCTTGATATAGACATAAGTAGATTTTCAAATGAATAAATATTTATTAATTGTATTTGTATGATATTTTTAATGTATGACTAAAATAGTTACATTTGGAGAAATATTATTACGTTTAACTACGATTAATAAAGAAAGATTTACACAATCGAAAAACTTTGAGCTTACATATGCAGGATCAGAATGCAATGTGGCCGTTTCTCTATCTCATTTTAATCTAGATACTTATTTTGTTTCTTCTGTGCCAGATAATCCTATTGGTCAATCGTGTATAAATTATGTGAGACAATTTGGAGTCAATATGGATTATGTTTGTAAAACAAATGATAGATTAGGAGTATATTATTTGGAAAATGGTGCTTCGATGAGACCTTCAGACATTGTATATGATAGACAAAATTCTTCATTTTCAAAAATTACCCCAAATCAATTTGATTGGGATAAAATATTTGAAAACTGCGATATTTTTCATTTTTCCGGCATCTCACCTTCACTTTCTAAAAGCGCAAAAGAATTAACTGAATACGCGGTAAAAAAAGCAAAAGAAAAACAAATATTAATTTCTTGTGATTTGAATTTTCGATCCAATTTGTGGTCTCCATCTGAAGCACAGAAAACAATGGTTCCTTTAATGGAATATGTTGATATTTTAATAGGTGGTAAAATGGATCCAGAAATAATGTTAGGTATTGGGGCTAAGAACGAGAGTGATGAATCATATGAAGAATTATTATTAACATTGTCTGAAAAGTTCGCATTAAAGTTTTTGGGATTATCCTTGCGTGAAAGCTTTTCAGCTGACCACAATGATTGGTCTGGTTTGTTTTTTTCCAATAATGAAATTTATAAATCCAAGAAATATGAAATACAAATTGTCGATAGAGTTGGAGCAGGAGATGCTTTTTCTGCAGGACTGATTTATGGCATTATTAAAGGATTAGAACCTCAAGATACTGTTGATTTTGCTATAGCAGCATCAGCATTAGCTCATACTTTTCACGGTGATTTCAATTTGTCTACGATTGATGAAATAAAAGGTGTAGCTAGTGGAGATGTTTCAGGTAGAATAAAAAGATAGCATGAATTTTCTTTCTTTTAACAAAATATTTTTTGTGTCTTTGTTTACATTATTTCTATTTTCTCCTATAAATTTAACTGCTCAAGGGGAAGGTTATTCTTCATACGAATTATTTTACCAAGAAGAAAATGGAGATATGCAGATTGATATTTTTGTTTCTCCTAAAAAAATATCAGTAGGACAAGTAATTTTTTCTATTAAAATTTCTGACATTGTTTTACAGAAACCTATTGAAGATTTAAAGGTAGATATTTATGCAACTCCATTTTTTGATTATGAAAAACTATATTCTCCAGGTTTAAGTTCTTCGGATATTCCAGGTAACTATCAAGCAAAATTTCAGCTTGAAAGATCAGGAAAATGGGTTTTTGATTTTATTATTGAAAATGAAGAAAAATCAATAGTTATATCAGAACAAATAAACATTATTGATAGAAATAGAAATTCTTCAAAATTTGGACTGGGATTCATATCTATACAATTTATATTTTTAGCTGGAATTGGCTATATTATCTATTCATCTAAAAAAACTAAGAAAAAAATAAGTTTATAAGTTTAAATTTTGTAAATAATTGTATATTGACACGTTAGTACCAGTATTTAAAATGATCAAATTTTTATCAGATAATTTTTTCGAATTTTCAATAACATAAGATAGAGTTTTACAATCATTTGAAGGATTGAATAATATATTTTCTTTTTCACTAGCTAAACGTATTGCCTGTTTATTTTTTTCTGAAAGAACACCGTAATCATTAGAAACGTCACATTTTTCTTCTAAATCTTTACCAGAAAAAATGATATCTGTATTAAATAAATCATTACTTTTTGTTTCTATGATTTTCATCATTTTTTCAAGATTAATGTTTGATTCAATTTGAATTCCTATAAATTTCCAATTGTAATTGAAAAGCTTTGATGCCAATAAAAGACCTAAAAACGATTCATTTAAGGTACAGAGAATATATGGGTTTTTTATTTTTTTTGCCTCTAATTGAGCTTTAAGTTCTATTCCTGCGTTAATATATGCCAGTGATTTTAAAAATATTATTTCCTCGTTTTTGTGAATCAAAATAGGATTAAAATTATTCTTTTTTAAATCTGATTCAACACGTTTTGTGTAATCATCAATATTTGATGACCAAAATTCATCTAATGAATGAACCTCATTCGAAAAAAGCTTACAAATTAGTATATTTCCTGAAGAATGTTTATGTGCGGCATTTTTAGTGATAAGAAAATAATCTAAATCATATTTTTTAGATATCATTGATCCTACAATTCCATCATTTGAATGATAATCATTAACATTTAATATGGAGTTATAACTATTTGATTTTATATAAGGTAAAATATATTCGTAAAATCTTACCTCTTCACCTCCTAAAAAATTTGTATGATCATCTCTTTTTACATATAAATTTTGCAAACCAAATTGTCTAGCTATTTTATCTAAATTTTGAAGAGGAGTTATATCATTCAATAAATTGCATTTAGGTATCGTTTTATATTTTTTTAAAATTTTTGACGTATTCATTTTAATAAAATATCTTTATCAGAAAAAATTTCTATAAAATTGCCAGAATTTATAAAAACTATTTCTTCATTTTTTTTAATTTGATTATTTTTTATCTTTTCCATTAAGTAGAACATGGATTTGATGGAAGAATTCATATCTAATAACAATCCTTTAGTATTTGCGAATAAAATAAGTATTTTCTTATATTTTTCTTTTATATTTATTTCTTTATTTTCTTTGATAATTTTTATATTAGAAAGATTAAAATCCAAATTTATTTTTAGATGTTTAAATGCATTTAATATCTTTGTTTTGATGTCTTTATATTTAATGCTTGAAGAAGTATATGTAAAAGTCCACTTTAATTTTCTTAGCTCAGCATATAGATATAAACCTAGAATAGTATCAGTTTCTGCAGACCAAAAATTTGGAGATTCCAATCCTAATTGTTTAACTTGTTCTTCTATTTCTATACCATAATTTATGTAAGCTAATATTCCTGCTAAATTAAATATTGATTGTTCATGAATTACATAAGTTTTAATGAGATCTTTTTGCTTATCTTTAGTAATTTTATTAATTAATTGTTTTGAATATTCTTCAGGGGATTTATGCACTTTTGCCCCATATAATTTAGAAATAATGTAATTGGAATCATTTAGATCACTATTTGTTTCAACTATTTCTATTTTTAAATTATGTTTTGAACATAAAGACGTTAAAGTTGTAGACATATTAACATTATTTTTACTCAAATAAATAATATCGTTAAATTCTTTTTTATTTATATCTCCTAAAATGTATTCTAATTTTCTTAATTCAGTACCACTTGTATTATAATTTACTTGATTTTCATCTTTAAAAAATATTTTAAAATCTGAAAACATTTTTTTATCTTCAAGAATTTCGATTGAAGTCGAAGTATGTATTAATTTTATTTTTGGGAAATCAATGATTTTTTTTATTTCCTTTTTTGACAAAGGATCTTTTTTTATTATTCTTTCCATATATTCCCATTGAAATTTATATAAGCCTTGTCTAAAGTTGAACCTAATCCATGGTTATCACTCAGAATGTAGTTTCCATTATTAATAGATTCACTTGGCAATAATAATTCTTTTCTCCATTCTACTTCATCAATGGCATGCTCAAGTGGCAAGTGTGCTTGAATTGCAGATGTTACATGTGCCGAAGTGAGCAATGATATTGGACCAGAAGGGCAATGCATAGAAATAACTTTTTTACCATTACTTAATGCTTTATATAAATTTATTACTTCAGTAGGGCCTCCACAAAATTTTACATCTGGCATCACAATATCTAAAATATTTTCACGAATTAATTTTTGCATAATTTCATTTCCGTAAGCCATTTCAGCTCCTGCTAAAGGTATTTTTGAATAAGATTTAATTTTTTTTGTTTCTTCTGGAAACATTTCAGGATCCATAGGCTCTTCAAACCATGATACATTTCTCTTTATCAATTCATCATGGACATAAAAACTAGAATCTAAATCAAATCTAGAATGACAATCAACCAATAATTTAGTTTTATTGGAAATAACATCTGATATGCCTGAAAGCCTTTCCAATCCAACGATGGCTTCTGAAGGCAAACAATTTTGCGTGTTGAATGGTGCTTTACATTCATCAAAAGGTGCACATTTTACTGTTTTGAATCCTCTTTTTACGGCAGAAAGTGCTTCATTAGCAAAAGTTCTTGAACTTCTTTCAACAGGACCATTATTATCAGGGAGTAAAGATCTATTTATATTTGCATATAATTCTATTTCGTTAGAAAAATTTAAATCAATATTAGAATTAATACATAAAAATTTTTTCAAACTCATTTCCATTCTTCGTGAAAACAAATCTAAGAAAGCTGAACGTATACCACTTATAGCTGTAGCTAAAACTAAACTATTTGTTGCTTTTAGCTCGTCATATTTTATATATTCAAGTAGTTGTTCTTCATCATTTAATGTTTGACCACGAAATTTATTTGACAATTTTGCTACTAGTTCAGAAACAGAAGAATTTAACTGAGTGTCTGTTATTTCTGAAATTCCTGAAATATTATCATCAGAAATAAATTCCATAAACTTCCATTCGGTTTTGCCTCTAACTTTTATTGAATAAAAATTTAGATCCTTTATCCTAACCCATGACTTATCCATACTTACTCAGTAATTAAATTTTTTTCTTTAGATCTAAATTTTGAAAATTTTTCAGATGTAATAAATTCATCTATATTGATCTTATCTCCGTTCAGTAAATTAGATGCATTAGCTGCTAAAACAGATGCGATAGAGTTTATAGAATTTTCATAATTGCATCGTAATTTTGATTTATCATTTGAATCCATAGCCTCGACAAAGGTTCTAATCATTTTATAAGTATTTTCAAATTCCATCATAGGTTCTTTACTAGGATTTTTGGATATAATTTTTCTTAAATCTTTTAAATCTGGTTTATCTGATGGTGGCCAATCTTGATCTAAATACTCATAAGCTACATAGTCATCTTCAAATTTTACTGTTGAGTGAGTAGTTATTATATATTCATAGTTTTCGGAAAAGAAAGATTTTGCTGGTTTTGTGTATAACAAATTAGCTACACAACCATTTTCAAATCCATAAACTACAGAATAAGCTATGGGATTTGATCCTTCTTGATCTTGAAGATTTTCAGGTCGTTCTGTGTAATTTGCTTGAACCCATTTAATATCAGAATTAGTCCAATATCTCATAATATCTGTATAGTGTATTCCGTTTTCAACTATAGAAGTGCCTGACCATTTTTTATCAGCAGTCCAAATTCTGTCAGATCTTCCTCCTAGTGTTTCTGTTTTGGTATGTTTAACTCCATGACCCTCTACAGCTCCCAGTACAGCCATTGTAATAGCCGCAGTCCATTTATTTGAAAGGTATTTTTTTATATCTGTATATCCATCATCATATCTCATTTGAAACCCGACAGTGGAAATTGTATTTGAACTGTTTATACTATCATTTTGTTTTAATATTTCATCCAAAAATAATGATTGAGGTTTTTCTGCAAGAATACCAATAGATTTTTTTGCAGCTAATTCTATTTCTCCATTATGCTGATTCGGAGGCATGGCAAATATTATGCCATCTGAGATATTATCATTTATTAAATCTTTGGTATTAGAAAATTTTTTTATTTTTGAAACATCTGAAATATTTAAAGTTTTCGATATTTTTTCATCAGATAAATTTTCTTCGAATGGATCTGCAATTGCTGCAATTTCAATTAAATCCTCATCTGACAATCTCCCTAATGATTTTAGATGAACCATTCCTCTTTGACCTAATCCTACTAAAGAAATTTTTAATTTACTCATTTAATATCCTTTCTTTGGATCACACACATGTAATAAATTTTGTTTATTTAAATATCTTTTGACATTATCTATGAAAATTTTTCTTCTTCCTTCGTACATTTCAGGAGATAATGCAGAAGCATGTTGAGAAATTATTGCGTTGTCAATATCCCACAAAGGAGAAGTTTGAGGCAAAGGTTCTATTTTTGTTGCATCTATTCCAGCTCCAGCTAAATGTTTTGAATTGATTAGTTCAGACATATCATTTTCATTTACTATTCCACCTCTAGAAATAATGATTATATAACTCCCTTTTTTCATAAATAGTAAATTTTCCTTTTTTATATAATCATCAGTTTCCTTAATAAAAGGCGCAGATATTATTAACCAATTGCATTTAGTGAGTGTTTGATTTAGGTTATTCAAGGGACTTATAGAAATTTCTTTACCTTTAATTTGATCGATTTTTGGGTCTATTGCATATATGTTCATGTCAAATGCAGACAATTTTTCTCCAATAGATCTACCTAGTGCTCCATACCCAAAAATACAAACATTGGAACCTCTTAGTTCTACAATTTTTGATTCCCATTGATCAACATCCCATTTTTTATTTTTTTGATCATCAAACAATTTTTTATATGAATGAGCTAAACTTACCATCATTCCTACTACGTGTTCAGCCATAGGAGTTACATGCGCCAATGGAGCATTAGTAATGGTAATATTTTCGTCAATCAGGTGCAAATTTTTAACAATCTTATCTATCCCAGTGCCAGGGCAAGCAATCCATTTCAATTTTTTGGCATTTTCTAATATTGATTTGGAAGGGAATCCAAAAAAAACTTCTGAATCCGAGATGTGTTTTTTTTGTTCTGATTCTGTAAATGCTTCAATAAATTCGCCATCAGGGAATAAATCTTGTAATTTTTTTGTAAAATCTTTTCCTAAATGATCACTCCCAATAATAAGTTTCATATTATTGTTTCCATGTTAAAATTGGGTTCCTTGCAGCTTGTGCTTCATCTAATCTACCAACTGGAAGATTTTTTGGAGCTGAAGTTATTTTTTCTGGATCATTTGTTGCTAATTTACTTATTTTAATCATTGTTTCTATAAAATCATCTATTGTCTCTTTCGATTCCGTTTCAGTTGGTTCAATCATTAACGCTTCTTCAACAATAAGCGGAAAATACATAGTTGGTGCATGAAATCCTTCATCAAGTAGTTTTTTGGCAATATCAAGAGCTTTTACTCCATTTAATTTTTGTTTGTTTGCCGATAGAACAGTTTCGTGCATGCAATGTCTAGTAGAAGCTAAATCATAGTGTCCTTTTAATTTTTCTTGTATGTAATTAGCATTAATTATTGCATTCTCAGAAATTTCTTTTAATCCATCAATTCCTAGACTTCTTATATAGACATATGCTCTAAGAATTATTCCAAAAGACCCAAAAAAGCCATTAATTCTACCTATAGAATTTTCTGGACTTACAATTTTATATTTAGAATTTTCTTTAATTACATGAGGAGAAGGTAAATATTTAGATAATTCTTTTGTTACCATTACTGGACCCGAACCTGGTCCTCCTCCTCCATGGGGTGTCGAGAAAGTTTTATGTAGATTAGAATGGCAAATATCTATACCTAAATCTCCAAATCTTGTTATTCCTAATAGAGCATTTAAGTTAGCCCCGTCTGCATACACTAAACCCCCTGCTTTATGAACTATGTCTGTAATTTCTAGTATATTTAGTTCAAATAATCCTAAAGTAGAAGGTAAAGTTAGCATTAGAACTGAAGTTTTTTCATTTACTTTTGACCTTAAGTCATCTATGTCTATGTCACCTTCTTTAGTCGTTTTCACTGTAACAGATTCTAATCCAGCCATAGAAGCTGAAGCGGGATTTGTACCGTGAGCTGAGTCAGGTATTAATGCTACTGTTTTTTCATTCATTCCGTTAATTTTCTGATATTCTCTAGCAATTAACAATCCTGCATATTCTCCTTGAGCTCCAGCTAAAGGAGCTAATGATACTCCAGGCAATCCGGTAATTTCTCCTAATTCTTCCTGAAGTTCAAAGATTATTTTGAGAGATCCTTGTATATTTTCTTCAGTTTGGTTCGGATGTGATTTTGCATAACCTTCATAACTTGCTATTTGCTCATTGATTTTTGGGTTATACTTCATAGTGCATGAACCTAGAGGATAGAAATTAGTGTCTATGGAATAATTTAGAGAAGAAAGATTAGTAAAATATCTGATTAAATCTAATTGTGATATTTCTGGAAGTATTAATTCTGATCTTAGAAATTTTTTGTCTGGTAAATCAGATTTTTTTACTCCAATTTCTGGCAAATTTATTGATTTTCTTCCTTTTTTTGACTGATCCATTAAAAGTTTAATTTCTTTTTTTGACATTTATACCTTCTTCAATATTTCTATCGTTCTATTTATCTCTTCAGGTGTGTTTAACTCTGTCACAGCAAACATCAAAAGATTTTGTTTGTTTTTTGAAACATCTAATCCACCTTCAATTTTATTTTTTAATAAGAATTCATTGATTATTTTAGGGTCGATGGGGACTTCAGTAACAAATTCATTAAAGAAATTTTTAGAAATAATTTTGAATCCAGGGATTTTAGATATTTCGGTTGATAAATAATGAGCTCTATGATAGCAAATTTCTGAAATTTTTTTCAAACCTAATGGTCCCAAAGTTGCTAGATAAACAGCTACCATAAGTCCTATAAGCTGGGTACTTGTACATATATTTGATGTAGCTCGTTCTCTTCTTATATGTTGTTCACGAGTTTGCAATGTCAGAGCATAAGCAGTCTTGCCATTTTCATCAATAGTTTTTCCTATAATTCTCCCTGGAAGTTGTCTTATAAATTCTTTTTTGCAAGTTAATATTCCAATATACGGCCCACCCAATGATAAAGGGACTCCAAGAGGTTGACCTTCTGCGGTTGATATATCAGCGTTTAATTTACCAGGAGGTTTTAATAAACCCAAAGATGTAGGATAGGTATGTTGAACAAGTAGACCATTTTTTTTGTGAATTAAATTAGATAATGATTCTATATCTTCTATTTCTCCTAAATAATTTGGAGATTGTACCAGAAGGCATGCATATTCTATATTTGAAGAAAAATCCACTTCATTATATTTTAGAATTTCTATATTTTGCCATTTTGTATAAGATTTTAATATTTCAACAAACTTTTCAGAGACACTTTCGTGGACAATAATTTTATTATTATTTTTTATTCTGCAAGCCATCAATGCTCCTTCTGCTAGTGCTGTTGGACCATCATACATCCCGGCATTGCAAACTTCCATTTCGAATAATTGTGATACTAAACTTTGAAATTCAAATCCCACCTGCAAAGTCCCTTGAGATGCTTCAGGTTGATAAGGAGTATATGAGGTTAGGAATTCTCCTCTTTGAATCATTGCTTGTACAGTTGATGGAACATAATGATTATAGGCACCTGCACCAAGAAAACTTGTATTGGTATTTACTACATTATTTAAATTTGAAGTTTCTTTAAAATATTCTGTTAATTCTGGTTCAGAAAGCATATCTTTCAAATTTATATCGGGCCAAAGATTATTTTGTGGGAGATCATCTAGTAAATCCTGAAAGCTGTTTACACCAATTTCTTTTAACATTTGAAATTGGTCTTCATTAGTTGTGGGTATGTATGGTGATGCTTTTTGCTTCATTCTAAAATATTTTTATATTCTTCTGCATTGAGTAAATTTTTCATTTCATCGAGGTTATTCACTTCTAATTTTATGATCCAACCTTTATTGTAGCAATCGTCATTTATGTATTGAGGGTTATTATTTAGATCTTCATTTATCTCTAGAATTTTTCCTCCCAATGGTAAATAAAGATCAGATACTGCCTTTACTGATTCAACTTCTCCGAATTTATCAAATTGATTTAAATTATCTCCTAAAGAAGTAATATCAACATAAACTACATCTCCAAGAGAATCGGATGCATGATATGTAATACCAATAGTAGCTATATCACCTTCAATTTTGACCCATTCGTGATCTTTCGAATAGCTTAATTCATTTGGGATTTCCATCATTTTTTGCTCCTTCTATAAAAAGGTAATTTTATTATGTTTGCCTCTAAGTTTTTTTCACGTATTTTTATTTTAACTGTATTATTTACATTATCAAATTGTTTATTGATAATTCCTATTGCTATTGATTTATTAATTGTTGGAGAATGAGTTCCTGAAGTTACATAACCTATTTTCTCTGAATTTAATTCTATTTCACAATTCTCTCGTGGTATTCCTCGATCTTTCATAATTAATCCTACCATTATTTTTTTTGGCTCATTTTCCATTATTGATCTAAGATAATCATTAGCAATATAATTATCGGTTGTAGTTTTAAAAACTCTTTTTAGACGAATTTCTCTTGGATTTGATGATGGATTAATTTCGTGACCATAAAGATGTAAACCTGCTTCGAGTCTCAATATATCTCTCGAACCTAGGCCACATGGAAATATATTATTTCTAAGCAAATTATTCCAAAGAGATTCTACATTATCATTATTTGTAATTATTTCTACTCCATCTTCGCCTGTGTATCCCGTTCTTGTTACAAAAGCACTATAGTGATCTATTGAAATTTCTTTAAATGTATATCTTTTAATATCATTAATAGCATTACCAGTTAGTTTTTTAATAATATTTAATGCTTCTGGTCCTTGTACAGCTAACATTGAAGTTGAGTTAGTTAAGTCGTTAATTTCTACTTCGTAATTAAATGATTTTATCCATTTGATATCAATTTCTGAACGTGAAGCGTTAATAATAATTAAAAACTTGTTTTCATTAAATTTATAAATTATGGCATCGTCTAGAACTTCACCTTTATCGGTTATTAATAGAGTATATTTAGCGCTATTGTTTTTTAATTCATTTACATTGATAGGAAAGAGTGTTTCAATGAAGATTTTTGCATTTTCACCTATAATTTCTAGTCTCCCCATATGTGAAACATCGAATACTCCTGCTTGATTTCTTACCAACATTGTTTCCTTTATGATTCCAGTTGGGTAACTTATTGGCATTTCCCAATTTGCAAAATCTACCATTTTAGCATTGAGTAATTTATGTTGGTTGTTAAGAGTAGTTTTATTCATTTTTACCTAAATTATCTTTAAATATAATTTCTTTTTGATAAATACCTGGTAAATCAAATCTTTCAGGAAATTTATTCAATAATGGGATTGTTGAGTTCTCTTTTATTTTTATTTTACCTAAATCTACATCACAATTGAAATTTGAATGTAAAGATACGAAATAATTACCTAAACCACTTGGACTAATTAATTGATTTATAGAATATTTGTTTTTTATGATTTTGTCATAGTCTAAGTTTTCTCTAGATATGCTTTTAAGGATATCTAATATTCCTAGTTCAATAAGAAATTCTCTTTGAGACATTAGGAATATTTTATTAAAATGTATTTTATTTAGATCGCTATCCAAATCTTCTATGTCTACTTGGAATGATATATCTGAATTCCCTGGATTTCTTAAATAATTGTTATCTGAAGAGTGGTTATTTATTACTGATAATAGACCATTTTTGTTGTTTATATTAAAATATTGTTTTTCACTCATGCCATAGTCAATTGTAAGTATAAATCCTTTTTTAATGTGAGAATTTATTCGTTTGAAAATCTCATTTTCTTTACATCTTATTTCACCAGTAAAATTATTAGGTAAATTATTAATTTTGAGTAACTTATTTTCTATGCATTTATCTGAAGGCTCATCAAATATTTCTATAAAATTTTCTCCTTTTAGTTCAATGTATTTTTCAAATAATTTATTCTCAGAAATTTTAAACAGATGGTTTGGGATAGCATCGAATAACTCATTAGAAATTATAATACCTTCTACATTATCATCTAATTTATTAGCTAAAATTGTTTTTATAAGTGAATTGTCTGATTTTGCTCTATCGACTGCATTATATTTGAATTTTGAATTTGTAAAGTTATCTAAATGCTCTTTTATGTCGAATCCTAAAGTTCCATTTCCTGCACCAAATTCAGTTATCTGAATGATTTTATTTGTGTTTAGTTTATTTATTAAATAGCTTAAAAAAATTGATATTAAAAACCCGAAAACCGGATGAGTGAGTGGGGATGTTTTGTAATCTCTAAAGTGTATCTTTTCATCTAATCTTTTGGATGTGTAATATCCATCTTCTCCATATAAACAAATATTAATAAACTCTTTTGATGTAATTCTTCCAGCTTTTTTTATTTTTTTCTTTAGATAGTTTAAAGTAGAAATTTTTTATTAATCCCTTTTATCAATAGAAATATATAATTTCTCACGACTGCCAGTATAGTGAAGTAAAGGTCTAATTAATATGTTATGTCGCATCTGCTCAAGTATTTGGATGGTCCATCCTGGGATTCTACCAACTGCAAATATAGGGACAAAAAGATCTTGTGGAATTCCTATTAAATAATAAACTGCCCCTGCAAAAAAATCGACGTTAGCATGGATTCCTCTCCTAGCATAAGGTTTCATTGCTTCTTGAACAGCGAGTAAAATTTCATACCATTCTGTTTGCCCTTTTTCTTTGCTAAGTTTCTTTACACCTTCTTTAAGATGCGTAGCTCTTGGATCAGCAGATTTATAAACTCTATGCCCAAATCCCATTACCCTTTTTCTACTTGATAAAAGTTTCTTGACATGGTTGGCTGCATTATCAGCCTTTCCAACGTCTCTAGCTAATTCCATAACACCTTCAGCTGCTCCTCCATGCGAAGGCCCAGAAAGAGCTGCTATGCCTGCTGTTATAGCTCCATAAAAGTCAGCATTTGTACCCGTAACAACTCTAGTTGTAAATGCAGAAGCATTGCATCCATGGTCAGCATGTACTACAAAATCTATATCCATTAACCTAGCGGTATCTTCACTAGGTTCTTCTCCTTCAAGCATATACAAGAAATTTGATGCATGTGCTAATGTTTTTGAAGGTTCTATTGGATCAAGTCCTTTTCTCATTCTATTATGTGCCATTACTATTATTGGAACCTGCGAGGTCAGTCTAATCCCTTTACGAATTGTTGCTTCTTCAGAAAAATCTTCTCTGTCCTCATCAAATGAGGATAAAGTTGAAATGGCTGTCCTAAGTACATCCATAGGATGTGAATCTTTCACTATTTCAATTACATCATAGATTTTTTCTGGAAGTTTTCTTTCATCTTTGAGAGATTTATCAAAAACATCCAGTTGTTTTTGATTTGGTAATTCGCCGTACATTAAAAGATAAGAAGTTTCTTCAAAATTGGAATTTTCTGCTAAATCATGAATGTTGTATCCACTATATTCAAGCACTCCATTTTTTCCATCAATAAAAGTAGTTTGGGATCTATCTAAATACACTCCCTGTAAACCTCTATTTAGTGAAATTTCTTTCTCAGTCATACTTACCTCTAGTCCCCTATTTGTAAGAAAATTTGGTATATGGGTAGATTTTATAATTATTTCAATATTTATAATAGCAAAAAATAAGGAAAATCGTTAGACAATCAAATTGATAAGATTTTTTTTACAATTTTCTTTTCAGAAAGCGAACCGATGTCACCTTGTTTTCTAATTCTTACTGATCCAGATTTTGATTCCACTTCTTTATCACCAATTATGATCATTACAGGAACTTTTTGTAATTCACTATTTCTAATTTTTTGTCCCAGCCTTTCATTGGTTTCATCAATTTTTACTCTTATATCTTCATCTAATAATAACTTTGATAATTTTTTTGAATAATCAATGTGCTTATCAGAAATAGGTATGATATTTACCTGTATAGGAGCAAGCCAAATTGGTAAATCACCGCCGGTATGCTCTAGAAGAATTCCAATGAATCTTTCAATTGAACCAAGCATAGCTCTATGTATCACTACTGGTTTTTCTTTGTTCCCCTCACTGTTTATAAATTCTAAATTAAATCTTTCTGGTAATGAAAAATCCATTTGAGCAGTTCCTAACTGCCACTCTCGTCCCATCGCATCAGGGACGAATATATCTATTTTAGGCCCATAAAATGCACCTTCACCTTCAATTTCTTGAAAATCATTATCATAATTTTTTAAAACATTTCTAAGTTGCTCTTCTGCCAAATCCCAAAACTCATCTTTTCCTGCACGTTTTTCAGGTCGTAATGATAGTGTGAGGCGAATATCTTTAAAACCAAAAGTTTTGTAGGTTTCGGTTAACATATCTAAAAAGTTTTTTACTTCTTCTCCAGCATCTTTTTGGTCACAAAAAATATGAGCATCATCTTGAGAAAAAGATCTAACTCTTGTTAATCCATGAGTAACTCCGGACCTTTCATAACGATGCAATCTTCCAAAATCAGCTAATCTCATTGGCAGATCTCTATATGATCTTAAAGTAGATTGATAAATTATTGCATGAGCTGGGCAATTCATGGGTTTGAAACCCACCTCTCTATCATCAATTTCCATCATATACATATTATCAAGATAAAATTCATAATGACCCGATGTCTTCCATAAATCAGTTGAAAATATTTGTGGAGTTATAACTTCTTCGTACTCATACTTCTTATACAAAGATCTTACATAGTCAATTAAGGCATTGTAAATAAAAGCTCCATTAGGTAAAAAGAATGGATTCGCAGGACTAATTGGATCTAAGAAAAATAGATTTAAATTGTTTCCTAATTTTCTGTGATCACTGTCCAAGGCTTTTTTTCTTTTTTCTAAATAGTCATCAAGTAAATCTTTACTTTCCCATGCTGTCCCATAAATTCTTTGGAGCATTTTGTTTTTTTCATTACCACGCCAATAAGCTCCAGCAGCAGACAATAATTTCACTGCTTTAATTTCTCCTGTTTTTTCCACATGCCCACCTCTGCACAGATCTTTAAATTCTCCATCAGAATGGCTATATTCGGTGATAGTTTCCGTTTCTGGCATAGATTTTATTATTTCTATTTTATATTGATTATTTTTATATAATTTCAAAGCTTCTTGCTTAGATAATTCTTTTCCAAGAAATTTTGTATTTCTTTTAATAGATCTTTTTATTTCTTTTTCAATTGAAAATAAATCTTCTGGAGAAAATGTTTGATCTATATCAAAATCATAATAAAAACCATCTTGAATTGGAGGGCCTATTGTTAATTTAGCATTTGGATATATTTTCAGTACAGCTTCAGCAAGTAAATGAGCTGCTGAATGGCGTAAATTATTTCTATATTCTTCAATTGTTTCTTGATTATTCATTTTCTTATTGAGGGATTCCAATAGGTCTCTTTATTGAATCGTCTTTTGTCGGCTCGCACCAAAAGATTATTAAAATTATCAAACCAATTATAGGCAAAATTAAAAACAATTGCATCCAACCACTTCTACCAGTATCATGTAATCTTCTAGATCCTATGGCTAATATTGGACTTAACATAATCAAGAACCAAAATAATCCTAAAATACCAAATGATGGTCCAAATATAATGCGGTTGGCAATACTTGCCAAAATTTCTCCAATAATTGTAAATAATATAAACCACCAAAATTGAGATATAGAAGCTTTACCACTAAACTTAATATATTTATTCAGAGCATCTTGTATGGATGGTTTAAATTCCAAAATAATTTCCTTTCATAATTATTTTTGTTCATGAATATTTTATCAAAAAAGTTTTTTTATTATCAATTTAATAATCCTTCAACTTTAGTTCAGTTTGTTTATGATCTGAAAATATATTCATTGCACAATCTATGTAATAAGTACTCCAAATATGATAGTTTTAATAAATCAATATGAATGAATAATTATGAAAATAGAAAATATTGACTCTATACTGGCTGGCAATAGTCACATTGTTCGAATAACTACTGATAAAGGAATAGATGGCATTGGTCAATCTGGATGTTGGGGTTATATGGAAGCTACTGATGCGATCATTAAACAGTTCAAAGAATATTTGATTGGAAAGGACCCTCTAGATATAGAACACCATTGGCAATATTTGTATCGAATGGGTCCGTTTAGAGGTTCAGTCATTAACGGAGCTTTAAGTGCCGTAGATATAGCTTTGTGGGATATAAAAGCGAAAAATTTTTCAACATCTGTTTGGCAACTTCTCGGAGGGAAAGTTAGAAATAAAATTCGTCTTCATCTTTTAATGGGAAGTGATAGACCTGATGCAGCTGATCAAGGAACTACCCCTGAGGGATTGCGATTAAATGCTGTTGATGCAGTTAAAGAAGGTTTTACTGCTTTAAAAATAGATCCATTGCCTGATGGATATCAATCAATGACTTTATCAAGATTGATAAGTGATACTCGAGATAATGTAGCAGCTTTAAGGGAAGGCGCCGGCATAGATGTGGATATTATTTTAGAGATACATCGTAAACTTACCCCTATGAATGCAATAGCTTTGGCAGAGCAACTTATTGAATTCAACCCTTTATTTTTTGAAGATCCTATTCAGATTGACTCAATTAAATCCCAGGCTGAAATAGCTAAAAGAACTACTTTGCCTTTGGGAAATGGTGAAAGAATGCATAACATCTGGGAATTTAGAGAAATGTTTGAGATGGGAGGAAGTCAATATGCAAGGCCAGATTTGGGGCTTGGCGGAGGTATAACACATGTTAAAAAAATAGCTGCTATAGCAGAATCATATCATTCAGCTCTTGTCACACATAATTTTTTAGGGCCAGTTTTGACTGCTGCAGCTTGTAATATAGATACTTCAATTCCCAATTTTGTAACACAAGAATATTCAACGATAGATGAAGCTAAAATTAATTTAATATTTCAATCTGAATGGAAGAGGAAGGGGGGATTTATAAAAGTTCCTGATCAAATTGGGCTAGGTGTAAATGTAGATTATGAATTACTAAAGAAACAGGATTTTGAATCTCGACTACAGCATAATATACCTATGAGAGAAGATGGATCAGTTGGATATTCAGTTTGAGAAAATTTTCACTTTTTACGTATAAGTCAACCCTCCATCCACTATAAGATTTTCACCTGTAATGAATGATGAATCATCATAACTCGCTAAAAACAAAACTGCTTTTGCCACTTCCTCTGGTTTACCTTGTCTTTTAAGTAGTGAGCTTCTTCTAAATTCATCCAGAGTTTTTTCCAGATCGGTTCCCATATGTTCTATATGTTTATATGTGGCAGAAGTATGAATCGAACCTGGGCATACAGCATTAACTCTTATGCCAAACTCTGCAAAATCTACAGCAAGAGACCTTGTCAGCATTAAAACAGCACCTTTTGTAGTGTTATATGGAACGAATTTTGGACCAGCAATAATAGAACTAACCGACGCTAAATTAACTACTGCAGAACGATTAGAGTTTTTTAAAAATGGAAGACATTCTTTTGCACAGTTAGCATAACCAATTACATTTACCCTTAAAACTTCTTCCCATTGTTCTTGCGTAACATCCTCAACAGATCCAAAAGTAAATTTTGCTGCATTATTTATCAAAATATCAATCGAATTAAACTTACTTGTAGCAATTTTTACCATTTCTTTAACTTCAGAAGGTTTAGATATATCAGAATTTATGAAGATCGCTTCACCATTATTTTGGTTTATTTTATTTAAGGTTTTTGTACCCGAATCTTTATTAATGTCTACACATACAATTTTTGCGCCATTATTAGATAATTCAAGTGCAATTGCTTCCCCTATCCCTTCTCCGGCACCTGTAACTATGGCAACTAAGCCATTAAGTTTTTTCATCGAGACCTCCAAACATAAAATTTTACTAATATTCTAATCATTATACGATTATAAAAACTCTTTATTTGTAATACCAACGTTAGCTAATTTCGCTCCGCATAATCAATATAATGAGTATTTTCAACTGAAGATATTACAAGCTTCTGTTTATATGAGATTCCTTCATTAAAATATTCACTCTTGAATTCTTCAATATCTACTTTTATATTTTCATGATTAACACCGTTTAACAATGCTTCTCGGATCGGCCTTCCATCAAATGGAATGTCTGTATACAATCCTAATAGATGGATTATTGTAGGAGTCAAGTCTACATTGCCTGTTGGAGTAGAGCACACTAGTCCTTTTTTAAAATCTGGGCCAAATGCGCCAAATACATTATTCATTTCATGCTTGCTAATTGAACCGTGTGTGCCAAGGTTTTTATCTCCTCCCGCACTATAAATCATCCCTTTATAACCCGCAATATTTTTTTCTGAATTCCATTGGAAGGACATTGTCACATCAGGGCATCTAGGACCTTCAATACCAATCAATTCAGCGGGTAGTAAACCTTCTATCTTGCCTGTATTTGAAGAATAGAACATCGGGCCACACCATTCAAATTGCATTAAAGTTCTGGCTAATTTTGTGGCAAGCTTATTTTCTGAATTTTCAACATAAAAGAGGACACTACCTCCATTTGGAGCTATAAGGATTTTATCATCCTGTTCATTTTCTAATAAACCAACTTTTATTAATTCTTCCTTTATATCAATAACACCTTTAATAGTCGAATATCCATGATCCGAAATTATTATTACGTTAGCATCTTTTGAATTTTCAATTTTACGTATTTTACTAATTAAATCTCCGAAACATTTATCCGCATATTTAATAGCTTGAGTCCCAAGTTTATTCCCTACACCATCTGCATGATGTGATTTATCGGGTTCTGAAAACCAAATAAGACCCACAGTTGGATTTATTTTAGGTATAACATATTTGGTCATTATATCCACGCAATGCCTTAATCTTTTCTCATTTGGTATGCTTTCTGATGGCCAATCACCAACTGTTGATTTTAATGTTTTTTCTAAAGAATAAGGAAGTGTGAATTCTGGATTAACAACTGCTCCTCCATTCTTATGAGCATTAGGATTTTGTAGGAATGAATTACCTGTAGTTCCCGCACCCACAGCGACAAATTTTTCTCCAAAATTGTTTAGAATATCTCCAAGATTTTCAACATACAATACATCCCCTAGTTTTTTACGTATATTTTCAAGCATAGGTTGCATTACTGAAAAAACTAAATCTGGATCAAAGTCTCTCATCACAACACTATTTGCTGCAATACCATGTGAGCCTGGATATCTTCCTGTAAACATCGATGTTGAATTAATTCTTGTCACAGAAGGATAGACTGCATGATGATTAGTAAATGTAACACCTTCATTTAAATACCCATATAAATTTGGCATTAAATCTTCATTTATTTGACTTGGTTGTAATCCGTCAAATGATACTACTAATATTTTCATAATAATAAAATAACATATTTTACTTATGGGAAAGAAGAAGAACTCCAAACTCTTGCATTATTTTAGGTCTAATCAATAAAGTAGTATAATTATTTAGATATTTTATTCTAAGAAATTATAAATAATGAAAACTAATGAACACTTCACAAAAAATCTACATTTTATTACTTCCGTTCCTGATAAATTTGATAAAAATCAAAAATACGGCGTTATAATTTTAATGCATGGTTATGGTGCAAGTATGTATGATCTTGTAGATATAGCACCTATTATTAATGATACAGATTACATATACATTTTTCCGAATGCTCCTATTGAAATTGATGTAGGTTTTGAAAAAAAAGGATACGCATGGTTCCCAATTGAAACGGTTGATATTTCAGCTTCAGATAAACTTCTAAATTTAACAATCAAGGAAGCATTGGCAATGTTTGAATACAATAAAGAAAAGTTATTTATTGGAGGATTTTCTCAAGGAGGGATGATGACTATCCACAGTGGGATATCATCAAATATTGCATACTCTGGAGCAATAATTTTAAGCTCTAAAATTCTTATAAATACTTCTCTTGATATAGATATTAATAAACCAGATAATACTCGAATATTTATGACCCATGGAAAACTAGATACAATAATTTCTATTGAAGAAGGTAGAACAACCCGAAAAAAACTAATCAATTTAGGATTTCATGTAGATTATTATGAATATAACATTGGTCATGAAATTAATTTAGAAATTTTATCTGAATTGTCTAAATGGTTATAAGAATTGTATTATAATTTTTTTATCATTTTTATATGAGGAATCCCTACTTCTAAAAAGACTCCTCCTCGTTCAGAATAACCGTGATTTGAATAAAATTTTTTTACATATTCTTGAGCCTCAAGAATAATATGTGTTATATTTTTTTCTAGTGCTTTTTTTTCCAAAAAATTTAGAATCAGACCTCCTATGCCCATCTTCCTGTATTCAGTTAGTACTGCCATTCTTCCAATTTTTCCATTCTTATTATCTAGAGGAATTAATCTTCCAGTAGCAACGGCTGTATGGTTTATAAGTACTAATGAATGAATACATATCTTGTCCAAATCATCTAGTTCTTTATCAAATGGAACTGATTGTTCTTCAACAAAAACTTTTGTTCTTATCTTTAAGCATTTTGATATTTCTTTCTCTGTTTTTGCTTCGATTATTTTGATCATCTATTTACCTTGAAAACTTTGCCACCCAGATAATTCCATCTAAAATAAGACAATGAGATACAACTTGCAATAATCCCAGTAAAGTTATGAATGAAAAAATAGAAGTTTTTATATTGAAAGTTATATTTAAAAACCCAAATGCAGTAAATATTAAAATTGATATGGCAGAAAAAGCAGTAACCACCAAAGAACCTACTGATACATACCAAAAAATTGAATTTAAAAACTTAAGATACATCAATATTGTTGGCATCCAAATAGAAGCAGAAATCAAAAAAATTATTACTGAAAAATTCAAAGCCCCAAATAAATTAATAGATTTATAAAAATACAATTCTTTAACATAATTCTCTTCTACTAAACATGAATAAATAATAAAAGTAAAAAATATCATATATCCTACCGCACCGAAAAGCATTGAAATAACAAATGTTTTTCTTAAAGATCCTTGTACACCTCCCCACAAGGATTCACTATATTCAGAAAATTGAGTAATACCTACAAAATATGAAGATAAAACTAAAATTCCCAAAAATATATTTATCAATATAAATGAACTTAAATATGACAATTAATACTCCAACATTTAAATAATCTTTTTAGCAATCATATCGTTAACAATAAATTCTGCGTCTTCAGCAACACCAATAAATTGTGCTGACTTTGCTGAATGCATCCATTGAAGACCCATGAAATATAATCCTTTATATTTGGTAACTCCTCTTTTTTGAATTGGAATTCCCTTTTCATTCGTTATATCTAACTTAATCCAATTGAAATTATATCGAAATCCTGTTGCCCATATTATGCATTTAAGTGACTCTGATAATGAAATTTCCTTCAAAGATTTTATTTTTGTTCTGTTTATTCTATTATCATAATTTATTCTTTTAAAAGGCATTTTTAACCTTTTTTTCAATATGTAATCATCAACATTCTTAGACCAATTAATTGCGTAATTATCAGAAAATTTAAGATTTTCATATAGATCATTATTAAATACTATTTTTTTGGATGAACAATTTTTAACTGAACTACATAAATTCAAACCTTTTTCTGCAAGATCCATGAGATTTATATCATGACCACCTTTACTACCAGATGTATGAGCACTACCTTTCCAGCGCTCTTCAAAAGGAACTTCTTCGACAGTTTTATCAAATAAGCCCATCGTGTAATTCCACCAAGAAGAATCTTTCCCTCTATAATTCCTTGGTCTTCTTCCACATTTACTTACGGAAAGCCAAACTTTCCTTCCTGAGTCCATTAGATCTTCAACTATTTGAGCTCCAGATTGACCTGATCCAACAACTAAAACTCCTCCTTCTGGTAAGTTTTCACTATTTTTATATTCTGAAGAATGGATTTGATAAATTTCTTCATTTAGATTTTCTTTAATACTAGGTATGTATGATTCTCCAAATGCCCCTGATGCAACTATAACGGTATTTGTTTTGACAGTTCTTTTAGATGTAACTATTTTATATATATCTTTTTCTTTAACTATCGAATCAACATTTTCATTAATATATATTTTTGACTCTATATAAGACGCAAATGATTTAATATATTCTATAGTTTGTGTTTTATTTAAAAATCCATGTGGATTTTTTGATGGGAAACATTTGGTTCCAAAGCCAAATTCTGGGATCTTGATTGCCCAATTAGGATTCACTAAATGAAAATTCTCCCACCTTTCATTTATCCAGGTATTAGCTATTTCTCCTCTTTCTAAAATAATATGAGGAACATTTTTTCTTGACAAATAAAAACTGATACATAATCCTGCTATTCCAGCTCCAATAATTACCACTTGTGAAGTTATATTATTTTTATTTTTCATTCTCAATGCATAATTTTGCAATTTTATTAAGAGCATTCCACTGACTATTATTCATAGATATATTTGGAGCAGTAAGTAAAGGAAATGCTGATTTGTTAAACTCAAGTTCAATGCTATAACCTGAGAAATTTTCGTGTAAGCTTTGAACTTTTATATTACCTAATTCCATTGAAAGTGCATTGATTTCTGAATCTTTTGTGAACTTATCTGCTAAATTTTTTCCATTATTATTAAATTTCCAATCAATGAATTTAACTTTACCAAAAATAGGGAATGATTTTTTTCTTATTGATTTTACCTCAGTATAATCTTCTTTAGAATTTGAAGTTGGTGTGGGTACTGCAAAATAATTCCACCATCTTGGAGGATCATTTTTACTACCCCATTTTTTTATTATGTTTATATATTTGATATGAGAATCTGAATTGATTTTTATAATCCCTAAACTATTCCTATGCCATGGATTGAATAGCTTTTCTTCTACAATACCTCTTTCAAGCATCTCACATTCTAAACCTATACTTGAAAGTATTTTGTAAAGTTTATCTCTAGTTTTATCCCTAATAATCTCTTTTAAGTTCATAATTCATCTCAAATTTCTTCATAAACTTTCCTACTTTTAAACTGGTGGGCGATACAGGACTTGAACCTGTGACCTCGTCGATGTCAACGACGCGCTCTAGCCAACTGAGCTAACCGCCC
>CEWI01139583.1_pt1 | contig 34872 bp, 30 predicted proteins | sample 531271 | NCBI WGS metagenome assembly CEWI01 (sample SAMEA2622499, study PRJEB7988) | marine metagenome | biome: marine biome (ENVO:00000447); feature: mesopelagic zone (ENVO:00000213); material: "saline water (ENVO:00002010), including plankton (ENVO:xxxxxxxx)" | depth 350 m | reverse complement strand
TTCGATACACATAAAGAAAAATCTGAAATATCTTTAAAGTCTAATTCAATCACACAGCTAACTAACAACTATGAAGAATGTGTCAAAGATTCTGACATAATCCTTGTTGCGACGCCTACATCTTCTATATATGAGGTTTTTGAAAACATAAAGGATTATTTATCCAAAAACGTAGTCATCATAGACACTTCTGATACTAAAAGAGCGGTAAATCAATGGGCTAATGAGATTCTTCCCGAAATAGGGATTATAGGTATAAATCCTTTTAAAAAGAATCAAAGTTTTGAAAATATTTTTTGGGGTGTTGTAAATTATGATAATTCAAATAAAAATACATATGAAGTTGCTTCAAAATTAATTGATGATTTAAGTGGCCAAGTTATAAATATAGACATTATGGAACATGATAGCTTTTCAGGATTGGTAGAAACAATACCAATTATTTTAAGTTCTGCTTTAATGAATTTGTCAAATGATAGTAAAAGCTGGAAAGAAATATATAGGTTCATAGGGAATAGGTTTAATAAATTTACAGATTCATTGGATAATGAACCAATTAATTCTTTTTCATCAATTCTAACTAATAGCGATATGCTACTTGAATGGATAAGGATATATATTACTGAATTACTTAAATTAGAAAAAATGTTAGAAAATAACTCTGAAAATGATATCGCTGATTACATCCAAAAAAATTGGGAAAACAAGTTGAAAATAATGAACAATATTGATCCTAATGCAAGTCAATCAGCAACAGATTTCATTCCTTCTGCTTCTGAAAATATTTTATCTCTTTTTGTGGGATCAAGAGCAGCAAAGTTTTTGACAAAAACAAAACCAGCAGTTGAAACAGATAAATATGGCTTTAAAAAGAGAGTTTAACTCAAATGGAATTTTATTTATATAAATCTAATTCACTTAGAGGTGAAATAACAATTCCTCCTGATAAATCAATGTCTCACAGGGCAGTTATGTTTAATTCACTTGCTGCAGGAAAAGCTAAAATATCAAATTTTTTAATGGGGGAAGATTGTCTCTCAACAATATCAGTGTTAAAGAAATTGGGTTCAAAGATAGACATTGATAGTGCGCAAAATGTTATAACTTATGGTCAGGGAATGAATTCACTGAAAGAGCCAAAAGAAATCTTAAATGTAGGTAATTCAGGGACTACAATACGATTAATGTCAGGGGTATTAGCAGGAAGAAGATTTCGATCAGTTTTAGATGGTGATGAATCTATAAGAAGAAGGCCCATGGGAAGAGTGGTTAAACCTTTAAAGATGATGGGTGCAAATATTAATGCTAAAAATAATAATGAAAATGCACCTATTGAGTTTAGAGGTGGAGAATTAAAAAATATCGATTATGATATGCCTGTGGCTAGTGCTCAATTAAAAAGTGCTCTTATTTTGGCTGGTCTCAGATCAAAAGATGGAATCACAATTAATCAACCAGCTCTATCAAGGGATCACACAGAAAGACTATTAGGTTTTATGGGAGCAACAATAAAAACAAAAGGTTTAAAAATTCAAGTAAAACCATCTAATATCAATGGAGTTGATGTAGTCATACCTGGTGATATATCAAGTGCTTCTTATTGGCTTGTTGCTGGGTGTATTCATAAGAATGCAGATTTAACAATAAAGAATGTTGGAATCAATGAAACAAGATCAGGAATCATTAGTGTTCTAAATCGAATGGGAGCTAATATCAAGATGTCTAATAAACTTGATTATTCAGGAGAACCTGTGTGTGATATTAATATCTCAACTAGTAATCTAAAAGCTACAATAATATCCGGTGAAGAAATTCCTTTACTAATCGACGAAATTCCAATAATTGCTTTAGCTGCTGTATTTGCTGAAGGAGAAACAAAAATCTCTGATGCAGAAGAATTACGATATAAAGAATCAGATAGAATATCTTTGACAGTTGAGTGGATGAGAAAAGCAGGTGCAGAAATAGAAGAACTGAAGGACGGTATGATAATACAAGGAAACGGTAAAATTACAGGAGGAAAGTTCTCATCACATGGAGATCACAGACTAGCCATGACCCTAGGAATTGCAAGCTTAATATCTGAAAATCCAATTGAAATAGAAAATCCAGAAGTGTCTAATGTTTCATATCCAAAATTTTGGGAAACATTAAAAATAATAGGTAATTAAAATTGATCGAGAAAAATACAGCTAATATTTACGTTATTTCAGGACCATCTGCAGTAGGAAAAGATACAATTATTGAGAATTTACAAAAGTTAGACAATAATTTTCATTTTGTTGTAACAGCTACAACTCGGAAGCCAAGAAAAACTGAAAAGGACGGAATAAATCATTTTTTTTATTCTAAAAAAACATTCAATAAATTAATTCAAAATGATGAATTAATCGAATGGGCAAAAGTCTATAAAAATTATTATGGAGTTCCTAAATCTCAGATTTTCGAACCATTGAAAAATAATATAGATGTTTTGCTACGCGTTGACGTTCAAGGAGCAAAAAGAATAAAAGAATTGATTCCTGGCGTTGTTTTAATATTTATAAAACCAGAAAAAATAGAATCACTTAGAAAACGTTTGATCAAAAGAGGCGTTAATACAACAACGGAAATGACCACTAGATTAAAGACCGCAGAAAAAGAAATTCAAACATCTGATTTTTTTGACTTTATTGTTGTAAATAAAGATGGAGATCTACAATACGCCGTAAATAAAGTCTTAGATATAATTAAAGATAATAAAAGTTAAACTTATTTTCCTTTCAAAAATTAATATATAATAATGATGAATTTGATAACAAATAAAGATGTAGGAAATATTTTAAGATATTATTTGATTCCAAGAACCTATTAAGAATTAGATAAATATTCAGAAAAACTCAAAACGCCTAATATAAATACAGTTTAAATGAAAATAAAAAAAATATTATTATCACCACAAGAATTCAAAGAGAGCCTTTCTGGTATAGAAGTGGCAAAAGCTATGAAACAAGGGATCAGAAATGTGGACAAGAATGTACTCATAGAGCTTTGCCCTGTAGCAGATGGAGGAGACGGGACTTTACAAACATTAGTAGACATAACAGAAGGAGAACTAATTAAACAACAAGTACGTAATCCATTAGGAAAAATAATTGATGCTGAATGGGGGAAATTAGGTGATAATAAAACAGCAGTTATAGAGATGGCTAAAGCTTCTGGACTTGCTTTGTTAAAGGAAAATGAAAAAGATCCAATGAAAACATCAACTTATGGGACTGGAGAATTATTCAGATCAGCATTAGATCATGGAATAAGAGATTTCATTATCGGAATTGGAGGTAGTGCAACTAATGATGGAGGAGCTGGCTTTGCTTATGCATTAGGAGCTAAGTTTTTAGATATCAACAAAGATATTGTGATACCAAATGGAGAGTCTGTTGGAAAAATATCTTATATAGACACATCAGGATTAGATAAAAGATTACAAGAAGTTAAAGTCATGGTTGCTTGCGATGTAAATAACCCTTTATGTGGAGAAAATGGAGCATCAAATATTTTTGGGCCACAAAAAGGAGCAACTGCAGAGACAATAAAAATCTTAGATAAAAGCTTAAATCATTGGGCAAAGATAATAAAAGATCAAATGAGAAAGGATATTCTGAATGTTCCAGGTTCAGGTGCCGCAGGAGGTTTAGGAGCGGGCTTAATGGCATTTACAGATGCAGAATTATCAAGCGGATCGGACATTGTACTTGACTATTTAAATTACGAAAAAAAGTTAGAAGGTGTAGATTTAGTTATTGTTGGAGAAGGCCAGACTGATAAGTCTACGCAATTTAATAAATCCCCAGTTGCAGTATCTATAAGGGCAAAAAAATTCAATATTCCTGTAATTGTCATTTCTGGATCTTTGGGAAAAGGATACAGTGAATTGAAAAATGTAGGAATTTGTGCATTTTTCAGTATAGTAAATGAACCTATGGATCTACAATATGCAATAAATAATGCATATGAATTGATAGAAATTACTACTCAAGAAATATATAAAACTATCTCTCTATAAGAGGAGGATAATATGTTTAGAGACAAAGTAGATTTAGTTATTATAGGTGGAGGTATTATTGGCTTAGCGACTGCCAATGAAATAATCAAAACAAAAAAAAATATAAAAATTCTTTTGGTTGAGAAAAGTTCTGAGGTTGCTTCACAACAATCTGGACATAATTCTGGAGTAATACATTCAGGTATATATTATAAGCCCGGTTCATTTAAAGCAAAGTTTTGCGTCGAAGGCAGAGCTTCTATGACAGAATTTTGCGAAAAAAATGACATACCTGTTTGGACATGTGGAAAATTGATTGTTGCTACCAATAAATCTGATGTAGAAAGAATTGACAATTTATATCAAAGGGGTACAGCTAACAAAGTAGAAGGTCTTAAAATTTTAACTCCTGAAAAAACTAAAGAGATTGAACCTCATGTTCAGTGTTTAAAAGCTTTACATGCACCAAAAACAGGAATAGTAGACTATGTTAAAGTTACAGAAGTATACGCTGACAAATTTAAATCCGTGGGAGGAGAAATCTCACTTAATACAGAAGTATTAGGAGCAAAAATAAAAAACAAAAAACTTATCATACATACTAACAAAGGAGATATAGAAAGTAATAAAGTTATTAATTGTGCAGGATTACATTCAGATAGGATAGCAAAGATTTTTGGATATGATGCGAACTTAAAAATAATTCCATTTAGAGGTGAATACTATACTTTAAAGAAAGAAAAGGAATATTTAGTAAAAGGATTAATATATCCTGTGCCTAATCCAGAATTACCTTTTTTAGGAGTACATTTCACACAGACAATGAAGGGGTTTGTAGAAGCTGGACCTAATGCAGTTTTAGCAACTAAAAGAGAAGGCTATAGAAAAAGAGATTTTTCATTAAAAGATTCATTCGAAACATTTACGTATAAAGGTTTTTGGAAATTACTTAAAAAGGATTGGCAAACAGGATTATGGGAAATTAACAGGTCATTAAGAAAATCTGTTTTTCTAAAAAGTTTAAGATTACTAATCCCTGAAATTGAAAAAAATGACTTACAAGCTGGAGGATCCGGAGTAAGGGCTCAAGCAGTTGCCCCTGATGGATCCTTAATTGATGATTTTAGAATAGAAAGTTCTGAAAATGCTATACATGTGATAAATGCCCCTTCTCCTGGTGCCACATCGTCTCTAGTTATTGGAAAACATATTTCTAAAATGGCATTGAAAGAGTTGAATTTGTAACTATTCTTATTCAATTAAATAAGAATCAATAAGGAAAGATAAAGGTATTATTAATATAAAGAAAATTATAATTCCAAATCCACCAGAAACGAGAGCTGAAACAAGTGCAGCTGCAAGAATCATTAAGCATAATATTGGATAACCTATTTTATCGTTTTTTATTTTCATAAATACTCCTTGTTTTGGCGGGAGAGAAAGGGAATCGAACCCTCCTTGATACAAAGATCAATCATAGTTTTGAAGACTAGAAAATTCACCAGAAAATACTCACTCCCTAATCATTTAGATTATACTACAGCGTTTAATTTTTCTTCAAAATGTTGTTTCCCAACAGCTCCAACTATTTGATCAACAGGTTTCCCATCTTTAAAAATTACATTCATGGGAATTGATCTAACAAAGAATTTTAGAGATAGATTAGGATTGCTATCAACATCAACTTTGGCGAATAAAACCTTACCATCAAATTCTTCAGCAAGCTGATCTAATGTAGGAGCAATCATTTTACAAGGGCCACACCATTCAGCCCAAAAGTCAACCATTACAGGGATATTTGATTTTTCTACCATTTCTTCAAAATCTGACTCAGTTACATTTATTGGTTTTGACATAATTATTTCCTTTCTTTAGTTTTTATATATTTTTACTTTTTTACACTTTAACAACGGAACCATGGATGAAAAATCAGGATTTTCAGATGCTTCTAATTCAGTAACCATGTTGGCAAAATAATCAATTTTTGAAATCATTCCTTGTACGGTTCCATTTAAAACAATACTACTTTGAAATTTTTTTCCTTCAAAATCTTCAACAGTTATTTTTGAATTCTTATTAATTTTATATCGTTTCGCATCATCAGGATGCATGCTTAATAAACTATTTGTAAGAATTTTATTCTTCCCGTTTTCTTTTTCAATTAATATTTCTTCTGGTCTATTTAAGATTCTACCTGGTGAATAAATCATGTCCTCATTATTGTATTTATTCTTATCTATTTCAGAAAAAATAAGAACCTTTTCAATATCAGGTTTTTTAATAAAATCAGAATCATTATTTGAAATTTTTGATAGGAGTAGTGAACTTTCTTTTTCAATTAGAATAGATTTTGTATCATATAATTTTTCACAGATTTCTGTCACACCTAATAAATTATTATTTACATTATTAACCATTTTAGGTGAAATTTTAATTTTTCCTTCATTATTAATTATTGTTGATTTTTGTTCAGAATATGTTTTCGTAGGAATCACATAGTCTGATAATTTGAAAAATTGATTTTTCAAGTGATTAGCATATATTAATAGATCCAGCTTATTTCTTATTTTATCGAAAGGTTTATCTGAAATTAAATCTGGGCTGACACCATCTCCAAATAAAATCAATGCTTTGATTCGGCCATCATCAATTTTTTCAAATATTTCTTTTGTTGTAATTGTTTCAGATTTTTTCAAAGAAGCAATTTGATGAAAATTTGATGTGGCCAATCCATAAAATGTTGGATAAATACCTTTTCCAAAACCTTTAACATTATCTGTTATGATTGCCAAATTTATTAAAGAATTTACATAGTTTTCTGTATCAGAATTCTTTATTACATCATCTCCAAATATAAAAGAAGTTCTAGTGGATTTAGCAATCAACCTAGCAGATTCATAAATTATATTTTTTGGAACTTGAGTTATTTGTTCAATTTTATTTATGTCAAAATTCCATAAGTAGTTTTTGAATTCTCTCACATTATCCATTGATACATTTTTACAATTTTCCATAGCCTCATCAAATACAATTTTATTTATTGCATTTATTATTAAGGTTTCTGTACCAGGTTGAGGTCGTATCCATATTTTGGCATATCGAGTCAAATCAATTTCTCTTGGATCTATTACAATTAATGAAGAATTTTCTCTAGATGCTTTCTTTATTGGTAAAGATAAAAGGTTATTGTCTTCAGTTAAGTTAGAAGATACCACTAAATTACAATTAGAATTTTCTAAATTCCAAACTAAATCAGTGGATGATAAAAATCCTAATCTCTTTTGTAGAGTATTAAAGTAATTTTTATTATTATAAAATGCCGTAGAAATGTTTTTTGTATCTATTTTTTTTGCCAAATTTAGTAGAGAAATATTATCTTCAAAGGAAAATCTGGGCGAACCGATAATTGCAATTTCTTCTGGTTTATATTTTTTTAAATTACTATTGAGTTCGTTAAACAAATTATCATTAGTCGTAGATTCTAATTTAATTATATTTTTTATATAACTTTTTTTTATACGAGAGCTGGAATTAGGATAATCATAACCAAATTTTCCTTTGTAACATAATTGTCCTCTTGTATATTCTGAAGATAAATCACCTTTAAACCTAATTAATTTGTCATTTTTATTTACTTCAACTAATGCATCACAACCACCAGAACAATTGAAACATGATGCAGAAAATTCTGTATTTGATTTTTCCCATTTATATTCTCTTTCAACTAAAGCTCCAGTAGGGCAAACATCTATGCAAGCTCCACAAAATTCACACCCAGATTCTAATAAAGATGTCCCATTTGAAGTTCCTACCAATGAAACTCCGGATCTGGAAACTAATGATAACGCAGAATCGATTCTGATTTCATCACAGACTCTTACACATCTTGCGCAGACTATACACAAGTTATAATCTCTATCATAAAAAGGATCATCAGTGTGAATAGGTAAGTCCCTTCTATTATAATTTAAAGGAATTGTCATATCTAATTGAACAAATCTGGCTGTATCTTTTAGTTCACATCTTTCATTTTTAGGACATATTGTACAACGATCTGTTACAGATACATGTCTTTGACATATATCTTGTGGTCCACAAAGTTCAATTCTGTGACAGGTTAAGCATCCATGAGGATGTTCACTCATCAGTAATTCTACAACACCTTTTCTAAGATCATTTACTTCATCGTTGTTACTAACAACATTCATTTCCGGCGCTGCTGGTGTAGTACAAGAAGCAACAGTCATCTTTCTACCATTTTGTTCAACTTCCACTAAACAAGCCCTACATGCTCCATAAGGTTTCATTTTGGGATAATAACAAAGATAAGGTATATAGATATCATTATCCATAGCAACTTGTAAAATAGTTTGATCTTTTTTTATATCAAGTTGATTGCCATCTATATTTATTTTTGGTTCTTCTGTCAAAATTATTCCAATTCACCGGGTCTAGTTCTTGTTGGAGTATACATTTTTTCCAAAGGTTTGGAATTATTATATACTGCAGTCATGATTTCTTGTTCAAAATATTTCAAAGCAGATGATATTGGATTAAATCCTAATTGTCCATGACCACATAAAGATCCAATTTTCATGCTATTTCCAATACGTTGTAGAAGCTTTAAATCATCTGGTTTACTTTTTGAATTACATAATCTTTCCAAAACATCTAGCATATGGGTATTCCCCAGTCGACAAGGGAAACATTTTCCACATGATTCAAATTGATTAAATGCTACAAGATTTCTTATGAGATCTACAACAGAAACTGATTCATCACAAACAATAATCCCTCCTGAACCTAGTATTGCTCCTGTTTGCGACATTTCATCAAAATCTATTTTTGTATCAAAAGCATCTTTACCTAACACACCTCCTAAAGGCCCTCCAGTTTGTAACATTTTAATATCTGAAGAATTTGATCCTCCACCTCCTAAATCAGTAAGGACTTCATTAATGGTCATTCCCATAGGTATCTCATACATTCCAGGTCTTTTAAGATGTCCAGTTAAACAAACTATGGCTGTTCCTGTAGATTTTTCTGTACCAGTTCCTTTAAACCATTCCGATCCTTGTTTTATTATTTCGGGGACATAAGAAATCGTCTTTACATTGTTAATATTAGTTGGCTTTTTCCAAAGTCCTGAAGCAGCAGGGAATGGAGGCTTAAATCTTGGTGTAGATCTTTTTCCTTCAATTGCTTCCATCAATGCTGTTTCTTCTCCTGCTACATATGAATCACCTGTTAGAGAAACTTCCATTTCAAAATTAAAATCTGATCCTAAAATGTTCTTACCTAATATCCCATTTGTATAAGCTTCTTTGATTGCTCTTTCTACAGCATTTATTGGAATATCATGTCCTTGTCTTATAAAAACATATGAATGAGTGGATTTTGTAGCATAACCATTGAGGATCAGACCTTCAATTAAAGTATGAGGATCTGTTTCTAAAATACCTTTATCATTGAATGCTCCAGGATCGCCTTCTTCAGAATTACATAGAACATATTTTATTGGATCAGTACTTGGGGCTAGAAAACTCCATTTTAGACCGGTTGGAAAAGCTGCTCCTCCCCTACCTCTAAGGCCAGAATTTTTAACCTCTTCGAGCACATCTTCAGGGTTCATTTCAAACAAAGCTTTATTTAATGCACTATAACCATCTTTTGCAATGTATTGAAAAAGATCACCTGGAGTAATTTCTCCAAAATTTCTAGTAGCTATTCTTAGTTGTTTTGAAAATTGGGGTAAATCATGAAGTTTTGGAATTTTTGTTGAAATAGTTTCATTTGATTCATAAGCAAAACAATTTTCTTCATAAAAATTTTCGCTATTTTGATAATGATCAAATATGTCGTTTGCAATAGATTCAGTCATGTTGCCATAATAGAATTTATTATCATTTTGATGAACAACAATTATGGGCTCTAAATACATAAATCCCATAGAACCAACTTCTAAAATAGTAGTTTTATCATTCGTTTTAGATAGTAGAGACTTTAAAATTTCATCAGCACCTAGAGCTTGTCCAGAAGTGCCTGTTTGTACCTTTATAACCAATTTGTTTTGATAAAGTTTATCAATATGAGCTTTAGCTTGATCTTTTAATTGTAAATATTTTTCAGTCATTTTATTTAGTTAATTTATTAATCAATTGATCTACTTTGTTCTTGGTCATCTTACCATGCATTTTATGATTAACAGCAAAAACTGGGCTTTGTGCACAAGCACCTAAACACGTAGAATACCTTAAGGTAACTTTGCCATCTTTGGTTTCTCCTTCACCGTTAATCTCTAATTGATCGTGTGCTTGGCCGATTAGTTTTTGTGATCCACTAATATGACATGTAGGGCCCCAACAAACATCCAATGTATTATTTCCAGGAGGAGTAAATCTAAAATTAGTATAAAATGAGGCAACGCTCCAAACATCATTAATTGTTACTTTGCAATGTACCGCGGTTTCTTCTATTGCTTCTTCTGGTAAAAAATGCAAAGAGTCTTGAATCGCTATCAAAGAAGACAAAACTGTCACGGTTTTTCTTTTTTGATTAGAAATGATTTCTCTAATACGAATTCTAATATTTTCAGAATCACTTTTATTTTTTGGCAAATACACTCCTGAATTCTTCAAATTTAATTCTAGCAATAGTAAATATCAGTAACAAGATATTTAAGGGTAAAAAGGAATTATTTACTTTTTAGATTTTTAGCAATTTTCATATCTTCTGAGATATCTCTTAAAATAGTAGGACTAACTACAAGATCTTGAACAATTGTCCTTTGTGGCATTCTCATACACAAAAGTATAGCTTCTGCAATGTCCTCAGGTTGCATCATACTTGCTCTTGCTTTTGCATCAGGAGGAAGAGGTCTATTATCTAAAATAGGAGTATCTACTTCTGCGGGATAGATTGTACAACTTCTTATACCATACTCTCTTAATTCTTGTCTCATAGCTGTCATCATCGCTGCTACAGCAGCTTTGGCTGATGAATAAGGGATTCCACCCATTAGACCTGGAGTTATCGCTGCCATTGAAGAAACAGTTACAATTGTTCCTTCCTTATTTTTTATCATATTAGGAAGGATGGCTTGAGTTAATCGATATACCCCTTCTACATTAACATTAAATACTGATTGCCAATCTTCTTTATCAACATATCTTAATGCTCTAACTTTACTACTATGACCTGCATTATTAATTAAATATTGGATGTTTCCAAATTCTTGTATAGCAACATTTGCAACGTTTGCTGCTGCATCTCCATCCTCTAAGTCTGCAGATATATATGCCCCCTTCCCTCCAGCTTCTTCAATTTCTTTAACAGTTTCTATCAACAAGTTTTCACGTCTACCAACGATAAAAACATTAGCTCCCATTTCTCCTAACATTTTTGCTGTTGTTCGACCGATTCCAGTTCCTGCACCTGTTAAAATTACAGATTTATTTTTTAATGAATCCATTAATCTCTCCTTAAAATTTAATTAATTTGTTTACCATTATTCACCATGCGATCCTGACAACCAATCACCGTAAACAGGGTATTGAATACATATAAATTCTATATATGCAGGTTGTCCTTTTTGGTTTGCTATAAGTGCTCTTTCAATCGCAGGAATTATGTCTTTAGGTTCAAATATTCTTTCAGAATGTAATCCCATTTGTTTGAGTACTTTAGACATATCTACTGAATCGTAATTTAAAACTTTATGAGTATAGGGATCATGACCTTCACCCCAAAATCCAGGACCATATCCTGAAAATCCTCCATTACTAATATGTAGAACAGTAATACCAATTTTCTCACGAACTGGAACCTCTAGGTTACCAAGCATATATCCTAAGCCAGCTTCCCCTGTCACAGCAATTGAATCTCTATCAGGAAATGCGATTTTTGCTGCCATTGCTGCAGGTAAACTAAATCCTAAAGAAGAAACATTCCCCCAACCCAAAAAACCTCTGGGGATTAATGTTTGGTAAACGGTACTAAGTTGATCTCTTGTATTACCGGATTCATGCGTTACAAATGAGTTTTTAGGATCTAGAACTTGCATCATATCAGCATAAACTCTATATGGATTTATTGGAGTATCCAAAGATGATAGGGCATCTGAGTAAATATCATCATCTTTTTGGCGCTCAATTTGAATCTCTTTTATTCTATTAGGAGAAGAAATGCCAACTCCAGAGGTTTTTGTTTCTAATTCAGTAATTAAAGACTTAAGTATTAATTTTGCATCCCCTAACAAAGCATGTGTTGTAGGATAGATTTTGTTTAAATGGTTCTCGTTTATGTTACAAACTATAATTTTTTTATTAGTTGCATCAGGAATTGCATGCGAAAATCTTCCAGGTGAAAGACTAGAGCCAACAGATATAACAACATCACTTTTTAAAATATAGTGTTCTGTATGTTTTCCTCTTACTCCCAATGATAATGGATGATTTTCAGGAAAAGCTCCTTTAGCCTTCAATGTGGTAACTACAGGAATATTCGATAGTTCAGCAAAAGCTAATAATTCATCAGTTCCTCCAGAATATAAAATACCTTCTCCAACATATAGGATTGGATCGGTTGCTTGAATAATAGTTTCTAATGCAATTGAAACGTCTTCGGAATCTGGAACACTTTTCCAAGTTTTAACAGTCCTATATGGATCTAAAGTTTCATCATATTGAGCAGCTGGATTAGGAACTGCAATTATAACAGGGCCTGGAGGTCCATTACGTAACATTGAAAATGCTCGTCGCATAAATTCATGTGTTCTTTCTGGCACATCAATATACCCATACCATTTAGAAACAGATTTTAGACTTGTAGTAACATCAAATTCACTATTTTCAGAGTTACCTAAAGGGACTCCATCTGTAATGCAAAGGACTGGAGAATTGTCTTCATATGCTTGCGCTAATCCTGCATATGCAACTTGAAGACCTGCAGCATTAACTCCTCCTTGAACAGTACATACCCCAATATTTTTTCCAGACGTAATTCTAGAGAAACTATCAGCTAATGCAATAGCATAACGATCGTCACGCATCATAATCATAGGCATTTTTTCTTTCCCCAAGTAATTATTCACTCTACAAACTGGAAAAGTAGATACCCATTCTATTCCTTCTTCTTTCAAAACTTTTGCTATTCCAGTACCTACATCAATCATTTATTTTCCTTTCATTATTAATTTTGAAACATTTTCACCTAAATCCACAGAGTAATTTGTTCCTCTGTCTTCGGGATAAATTTGCGCTGTATTAGCACAATATAGACCATTAACAGGTAATTCTATAGGTATTTTATATGAAGAATAATTAATTGGAATAATAGGTTGAGCATAATTTATTTTATTAAAACGATGTTCTATAATCCAATCTTTATTAAATTTTGAATTTATTTTTTTTAAATATGGTTCATATTCTTTATAAACTTCATTGAAATTCTTTGATAGGAGCGGATGATCACCTTCTACATAATTGGTTATATAAATAATATTATTATTGTTATATCTATACTTTGGAATAAGATTTGTATGTTCTATAACTCCTAGAAATGGGAAGTCTTTTTCAGCTATGCTCAACCAATAATAGTTTGATAATTTGTATTTTGAAACAATTATCATCACCACAGCAGCCATATAATCTACTTTTTTAGAATTAATTAGAATTTGATCAGGAAGTTTTACAATTTTATTTAAAATATGATAAGGAACAGTAGATATTACTGAATCAAATTTATTTGTTTTTTCTTCTGTTGAATTTTTAACATTTATAGATTCTACTTTATTATTCTTGATATTTATTTTGGTAACAATATGGTTTAATTTTATTGATCCATTGTTACTTTCAATAGTTTCTACCAAAGTTTCTATTAAACTTTTAAATGAATTTTTTGGATAGCATAATATCTCTTGAAATTTATGATTTCTTGAAGCAACTCTAGTTTGTAATTTTGACCAAAACCAAGGAAGTGAAATTGTTTTATAATATCTTCCGAATTTTCCTCTCAATAATGGTTCAAAAATAATTTCGAATGTTTTTTTTTCTACTTTATTTTTTAACCAATCATAAGCAGTTATGTTTTCCAATTTTTTCCAATCTCTTATTAATTTCAGCCTGAGAGATATTAATAAGAGAGAGAATCTCTGTTTCATAGATAAAGGTCTTAATTTTAATATATCTAATATAGTTGTTGTAGGCCATATATTATTTTCGGTATAAGTAGCTACTGAAGATTTAAACCATTCTAATTCATCGGAGATATTAAGTTCTTTATAAAGTGTTAAAATGTGTGAATCAGATACAAATAAATGATGATATGCTTTTTCTAGATCATTTCCCGATATTTCCAATGTAGATGCTTGCCCACCATTAAATGAGCTGGCTTCGTATACAACTACTTCGTGCCCATTTCTTGTAAGTCTATAAGCAGCAGATAATCCAGTAATTCCAGAACCTATTATTGCTATTTTCATAAATCTTTTTTAGATAGATAAAATTTTTCTAATATGATAATTATAATGCCCAAAAAAGTGATTGGTATCCACAGCACTAAATGAACAACAATTATAATCGATCCAGAAATCACAGAATTTATACCAAAAGCGACCAGAGTTAAGGTGCCAAAAAATTCAAAATTACCAATATTACCAGGTAATGAAGGGATAATTCCAGAAAGATTCGTAATAGCACATACCATGAGAATTATAAAAAAGAGATTAAATAAGTTTATATTATCAATTAAATTGTAGGCAACAAAAAAATATACCCCAGATTCAATTAACCAAATCGAAATAGACAAAATAAATATATAAAAATACAATTTAGAATTTCTTTTAACTAGAAAGAAAGAAAAAAGAGTTTTTATAAACATAAATATATTTTCGATCATAATTTTATAAATAGAAAATCTTTTAAGAAAAAAAATACCTATCATAAAAAGACAGAAAAGTATAAAAAGATATAAAAATGAACTTACGTAATCAAATTCATACACTTCAAGAAATTTTTTATCAACAAATATCAAGCTTATTAATATAAATATAAGCAAAGCTAAAACATCAGTGATTCTTTCTGTTAAAATTGTAGAAAGAATAGAAACATAATTAGTTTTTTCTCTCAAATTTATTCTTCTTGCTCTAAATAATTCTCCTATCCTAAATGGTAAAATGTTGTTTGCCATATATCCTATTATTGTTTCATTTAACATATTAAATTTATAATTATTTAAAAGTTCTAAATATATAATTTTCCATCTTAGATATCTTAAAATGACGGAAGTAAAATAAATCAGGGAAGCAATTATAAAAACAGAATAATTTACACTAAAAATATGTTCCATTACCAAATTGAAATCATTTATTAACGTATATAAACCTATAGCAAATAAAACTGAAAAAATTAACGAAATGATATTTGATTTGTTTAAAATTTTATTCAAGAGACTTAAACTCTTTAGATTTATATAAAATTGCGTCTGAACTACCTAGATTGGAGTAAAATTTTTTAGAAATAAAAAAATCTTTAATCATTACTCTTTTATCATTATTTATAATTATTTCAAATATTTTATCAAAAGTTAAATTCCTATAATTATGTTCAGGAAACCATTTTCGATGTGAATAAGGTCTTCTAATATCATAAAAAGAAAGTGTTTTATCAGAAATCTTGTCAATTTGGTTTTTATTCATTAATAAAACATCGACTTCATACTCAATATTATCTACTGAAGAAGAGTCAAACCAAATAACATCTTTGAAATTTCTAAGGTACCACATCCATGGCCATGCAAATCCATCAGAAGTATCAACAGCAACAGAGATATTTGACGATTTGTTTTTAACATAATTTAAATTATTTAATTCTTGTGAAATATAATGTAATTCTGAAGAAGTTTGTGTGTATATCAAAAGATCTCGTGGCTCATCAGAATGTTTAAATAAAAGCATATTAGTTGTTCGTACTGTAAAGATAGAGAATATGATGAAGACCACAATAACGAAGCTAGTAATAAATAAATTAGGTTTAATTCCATATCTAAAATATGCGAACAAAGAAACTAATATTATAAGTAAAAAAAACAAAAAGTCATAATATATACTTTGAGTAGAATTAGTGTAATCAGAAAAAAATAACCTTAATAAGAAAAATAAGATCAAGAATGATGCAAATAATATAAATAAAAGAATTTCCTTGTTTATTTTAAGTATGTTTTTTATATTATCTGATAAGAAGATCCCAGTAATAAAAATAAATGGAATAGTAATATTAACGATTAACCAAGGCATTTTTTCTCCTGCTAAGGTGAATGCTAATAAAGAATAAATTGAAATAAATCCAAAATATTTTTTTGTAAAATCACCTTTATACAAATAATAAAATGCTACAGGTAATCCAATAATAAAAGATAAGAATTCATATGATAAACATAATAAAAAGTAATAATATATAGGCTGGCTACCACGAGCAACTTCTTGTTGAGAAAGCCAATATCCTAAGGATTGCCACTGTCCAGATATAATACCACTCGGATTTATAAAAAAAGAGGTGAACATCAACACATATATTGTCAAAAAGATAATTGTTGAATTAATCCAAACTTTTTTATCCAGATATAATCCGATTGATAAAGAAATAATACATAGTATTGCAGTAATTATTAATGACAGATATAAACCATTCCCTATGGGTAGCCCTGGAGGCATAGACGGATATCCCTCAGGAGCAGCAAGTATAAGTCCCAGAGATGATTGAAAAATAGCAATTAATGGTGCAGCTAATGGTAAGGATACTGTAAATAAAATTAAGAAAAGTTTGGTATGGTTACTTATTTGTTTTATTGAAATTTTGGACATTAAAACAGACAAAATATCTCTGTAAGAATAAGCAAAAAGAAAGAGTAAAATTCCAAAAAGATTAATATACATAGTTTCCTTAGTAGTAAATCCAAATGATAAAGAAGCAATTGATAAATACAGCCATTTGTTGTCAGAAGATTTTATATATTTAATTGTTGAAATCATAAACATAATAAAAAAAACAGCAATAAAGATATCATTTCTTGCGAACCTAGAGAAATACGCAATAGAAGGAGAAAAAATAAGCATTAAAGAAATAAGAAAAGTACTCAAACGACCTAGTTCATTTCTAAATAAAAATGGTAAGAACACAACCAATAAACCAAAAATTGCAAACGGTAATCTTAAAGTTAAATTAGAATCTCCGAATAACCAAAAAAAAGAAGAAATGAAATTAAAGAGAAACATCCCATGTGTAAGAGGGTTATGATGGAAAATATCACCTAATGAAGTAGTATATGCAAAATAGCCGTGTAGACTCTCATCATGATGAATTGCTCGATCAGTAAGTTTATAAAATCGATAAAAAAGAGTAGTTGATAGCAGAAATAAAAACGTTATCAAATCTAATTTATTTATAAATAAGGTTCTAATTTTCTCAAACATAATTCTATTTTGTCATAAAAAATTTATATTCTTTATTTTCAAAAATTAAATCAAAGGATTTAATAAATTCATTTTCATCATATTTATTTTTTAAAATATCACTTTTAGAAAGTATCAAATATTTTAAGTTATATTCACTTACAAGTTCCATATTGTTATTTGGATCTTGATAAAACAATTCGATTTTATCTTTAAGGTCATTGATGGCCGTACTTGACCCTCTCCACTGAATTTCATGATTAGGCCATCCTAAAATAGTAGCTCGTCCCGTAGATGCTGAAATTAAATTTGATTTAGTATAAGCTCTTCCAACCGTTTCTAAAACAATATCTTCTGTTTGAGTATTATTTTTAATAAATGAAATTAATTCTTTTTCCTCATCTATAAGATAAGATAATCCGTCTAATCCCCTAATCCCTTGATGTTCTTGAAATCTAGAATTAAGTGCTGATATACTCCACCAAATGCTAGGAACAATAAATATTAGAAATACAGATATAAAAATAAGTGATGTTTTTTTTGATAAGGATAAATAAACTTTATATAAAAAATAAACAGAAAAAATTGATACTAATAAATATACAAAAAAATAAAATTTAAAAACAGTATTCATTCTGTTGTTGAATGAATCAACTATAAAAATAAATTCAGTTCCATATACTACCAAAATTCCCGACAAAATAGAAATAGCTATAGTTAAATCTAAATAATTTTTATTTTCATATTTTTGTTTGATAAAAACGATGAATATAGAAATAATCAAAGAAAAAGAAATTATAATAAATACATAATTTAGAAATAGTTCTACATTAAAGACTTTAGTTGACACTAAAGTCAACAATACAGAAAAAAACACAAAAACAATTGAATTTTGCAATAATTCTTTCTTCAAGAAACCATTCCTAAATATTTTAATAAGAGAAAATAATAATATAGGTGAAAAAATCAAGGACCAATATATTATCAAATGAACCATTTGAGAAGATACTTTTACAAAAGATATAAATGGAAATTTAAGTTGATTAGAAGGGTTCAAAAATAATATTACAATAATCCCAATCAATAAAAGTGGTAGACATTTTTGGATAATACTCTTAATAAATACCCAAGGTTTAGTTCCAATATAGTATTCGTAAAAAAGTAAATTTAGGAAAAAAAGCCATAATATGGGAATAAGGTACCAGGGATTTATTAATATTGTGAATAAAAAAATTATAGTTAGTTGAATTATTGACAAATAGTTAAATTCATTATTTTTATAAGCATTTTTGAATATAAAAATTATTAAATATATGGACAATAAAACAAAAGGAATAGCCAAAACATGTGGGTGTATATCACCCAAGATTACTGAAAATGCAGGAAATTCATTAATAGTGTAATCACTTAATATAAAATCGGATCTGTTATAACTTATTATTCGAGAAATAGAAAACCACCACCAATGATCATCAGGCCAAAATAATTTAATCTTTGGCAAATTATCAATTCCATTTATATCAATAAATTTATAAAAAGATATATTTCCAATTGATAAATGACTCATAAATTCTATAGAAGAGGCAACGGGAGATAAGAAGAAAATAAAAATAAAAGAAAATATAAAGAATAAAATAAAGTTCTTTTTGATCTTTAAATGATCAAAAAGTAATTTTGTAAAATGAATAAGTACTATTGCACTATAAGATATTACTGTAGGCAATATGAAATTATATGCAACATTTGATTCTAACAAGAGTATTTTAGGTACAGAAGAAAAAACAAAATATCCAAAATAATAATATTTTATATTCTCATTGTGGAACCATAAATCATCTGGAATAATACTTCGCATATCCATAACAGAAGTTAAAATCATTAACTCCATGATTTTTTCAGTGTGTAAAATGTCAGGATTTAAAAACCTAATCACTAAAGTTAAAAGAAAAACAATGCAAAATATTAATATATTTCTAAACATTGAAATAGAAAAAATGTCAACAAAAGTATCTTTTGAAATAAAAAAATGTATCGTGGACAATATTAATAAAAGCAGATATGATGAAATCCACAAATATTGTAAAGGAATAAAATTGATAAACAAAACAGAAAATATAGTTCCTATCAAAATGAACAGAATAAACCCTAAAAATAAATCAGGAACCTGTAAGAGTTTATTTTGTGATAAATATTTGTTAGATACAAATCCTGGAATGAATAAAAGGATAAATAATATTAAACAAAGAAATGTATATAAAAAAATCATAAAATATTAAAATTATTTAAAGCTATTTCAGCCGCAGATTTTTCAGCATCTACCTTTCTTTCTCCAGTAGCTTTTCCGTAGGATTTATTATTTATAATTATATTTGTTTCAAAAAAGCCTGAATTATTCATCTCTGTAATATATTCAGGCAAAGGTATTTTTCTCTCCTGTAATATCTCTTGTAATTTTGATTTTGGGTCATTAAACATTTGTTTTTTTACTATCGAATCAATCTTATAAGACATAAGTTCCAACAAAAAGATTTTAGTTTTTTGAATTCCTAATTCTAAACTACAACAACCTATAAAAGATTCAAAAAGATCGCATAAATTAGATTCCTTTATCCTACCATTATTTTTTTCTTCACCTTTACCCAAAATCATGTGTTGTTGCAAATCAAGGTCTTTTGCTAAATTAGCTAATGAAGATCTTTGGACAACTAATGATCTTATTTTTGACATATCACCTTCAGTCAAATTGGGATATTTTTCATAAATATATTCTGCAACAATAAAACTTATCACAGAATCACCTAAAAATTCTAATCTTTCATTTGATTCTAAATCAGTATTAGACAAATTTTCATTAAGGAAAGAGCTATGAGTAAAAGACATCTTTAGTAATTTACTATTAGAAAGTTCAAGTTTTTTTAGTAATTGTTCAATCATAGAGAATGTTGTTTAGGCCACGGAGGTTGAGGTTTTTTCAGTTCTCCAAAATATGTATTATTGAAAACTATATTTTTCAAGCTCTCAAAAAATTTTTTAGAATCCGATTTTGGAGGAGTAAATGTTTTTAGAAAAACTGTGTTTCCATCAGAAAATTCGATTGTAGGTGTTCCAAATACACCTTTCAATTCACCTTCTTCATGACTATCAGCAATAATTTTCAAAGAAGCATCTGAATTTATTTCTTCTTGGAATTTTGATGTAAATAATCCTAATTCTTCAGATAATTTATATATAAATTCTCTACTTTTCACATCTTTGTGTTCTACATGTTTTAATTCTAGTAGTTTGTGCATATATTGATAACCTGCTTCCTTAGATATAGATCGGGCAGCAATTCCTCCTAAATGAGGCCAGATTCCACGACTAGTATAAGTATTTAAATCTTGATCCCAAGCTTTCCAACTATCTTTGTTTTCAGCGTTAACTTGCTCTAATAAAAAAGGTTTCCATTCAATTTCAAGAAAGTCAGTTTCTCTTTCTAAATCAATTAGCCAATAATTGGCTTGTCTTACCCAAGGGCAGGTATAATCAAAAAATACCTTAATTTTTTCTTTTCTTTCATTCATTAGGTTTTTTCCTTAAACTTAAATATATATAAAGGATCAAATATTATTGAATAAACACAAAACATTAATTCATAAATTCATTCAAAGTAATCCTCATTTAGATTATATTATAAGTTTTTGTAAAAAATTTAAAATCAATAATGAGATTGAAATTTATATAGTTGGAGGTGTGGTAAGAGATATTTTAATGTCAAAAATAAACCGTACAAAATTAGATATTGATTTTGCTATAGATGGAAATATAGAAAATTTTTCTAATAGATTGGGTTATGAGCTAGATGCAAAGATTCTACACACTAAACAATTTAACGCTTTTCATATAGAAAATAATGATTATTCTATAGACATAACTCATACTAGAAAAGAAACTTATCCTAAATCAGGGAGTTTACCTTTATATGAAAACTCCAATATAACTAGAGATCTGAAAAGAAGAGACATTTCAATTAACAGCATAGCTTTAGAGATTGACGAGAATGAATATAAAATTATTGATCCATGCAATGGAATCAAAGACATAAAAGATAAATTAATTAAAATCAATCATCCTAATAGTTTCAGAGATGATCCAACAAGAATATTTAGGTGCATTAAATTTGCTTCTCGTTTAAATTTTGGATTTGAAAGGCAAAGTTTAGATCTACTAGAAAAATCATCAAGATATTTAGATAATATATCAAATTATAGAAAAAATAATGAACTAAAAAAAATCATTCAAAATGAAATGATCAAAGAATTTCACCTTTTTATAAATAAATATAATTTTACTAAATTTTTCCCAAAAAATTTTATGAATAAAATTTCTATGATTGATAAAAAATTCTGGGATAAATCAACTATCGAAGAAAAAATATATTTCTCTATTTTCGAAGATAATTTGGATAGTAAGTTATTGTTTGTTACAAATCTAGGATTATCAAAACAATCCAAACAAAAAATAATCTATATAGAAAACATAAAACAAAGTATTATCAATAATGAATTGAAGATAGGAAAGGAAAAGGAACTTATTTCTAACATATATCATTGTCTATAGCAAAAGATCTATGTTTTCCACCCCATAAAAGTGCTCTGCTTGCTAAACGTTGTCTATGAAATATATATTGTTGAGCATAAGATGATAAATTTCGAAATTTTTTTCTGGCAAAATTACTAGCAAAAATTGGATTCGTCTTTTTAGGTAATCCGTACCATTTAATTAATCCTGAAAGAACATGCCTATCAACAGGGAAAGAATCTTTTTTATCTAGTGAATAAGCAAGGATACAATCTGCTATTTTTCTTCCTACTCCATGAATTTTCAATAATTCATTTAAGGCAATTTTATATGGTACTTCTTTCAGATAATCGAATGATAAATCTTCATTTAAAATCATGTCCGCAGCATTAATTATGTACGGTGATCTAAACCCAAAACCTAATTTTCTCAATTCGTCTTCACCTAAATATAATATATCTTCTGGTTTTGGAAAAATTCCACCTGACACTTTTCTTAATTGAGTCATATGTTTTTTTATCCTTGGCAAATTTGAACAAGATGAAGTTATAAAACCTATAGTTGCTTCCCAAGGATCTTGTTTTAAAATTCTTAATCCAGGATATTTTTTTATTACAGGAGAAATGATTTCATCGTTCAATAAAACTTCGAAACCTTCAATTTTCTTTGCAGGTTCACCTAAATATTTTTGCAATCTAAAAGTAAAATTATTATCAAAATTATCAGAAAAAACAGTTACACATATTTTATTTTCCTTCTGTTCTAAATGCAATTTTATATCTTCAAAAAATCCTTCAAATATGATGTTCCCTCTTTTGGAAATATCTTCCCACATAAAAGATTGACCAGCATCTAAAGTGTTTCTTAAATCTATAGTTTCTTCAATATCAAATATATTTTTGATTTCAGTTATATTTTTCATAACTAATAGAGATTAATATTGGACATATAATACTTATAACTATCATAGAAAATAAAACAATGAAGAAAATGTGTTTATAATTAATTTTTTCTATAAAGTTTACGATGAATGAAAAAACTATCATTAATAAAAATATTAGAAAGCAAATAAGTAAGTAATTCGTTATTTTTCCATTAATTTCTGGAAAGGTATAAAAATAAAAACCAATTAAAAAATAAATGAACCCATAATAAAAGAAAGATGACAAATTGATTAAAATTAGACGTCTTAAATCCGTATAGTTTTCTTCTTTTTCAAAAAATAATATTTTATAAACTGAATAGTATGACGAGAAGAATAACCAATTTATCAACATCAAAATTAATACTAAAGCAAAAATATACATTATAAATTATCAACTACAATACATTTAACTTCTAAATTAGATTCAATTTTCTTCTTCCAAAATGTTGCAGAATTATCATTAAATATTGAGTAATACGTTGGTCCAGCACCAGTTAAATTCAGAGAATTTAATTCTAAATTTTTTATTATGTTTTTAAATGATTTTAAAGTGGGAAATATTTGTAACGCCGAGCTTTCCAAACCGTTAAATAAATTGTAAGATATTTGTTTTTTTTCTTTTATCATAGAAATTGTTTTCATAGTTCTTGATCCATCTGAATAAGTTGAAACATTATCATAAATTGTAGCTGTTTTTTGATCGAGATCAACGTTTGGGCATATTAGTAAAATTTGATTGAAAGATGGTCTAGGAATTTCATGTATTATTTCACCTCTTCCTTCAACAATTGCAGTATTATGTGAAATGAAAAAAGGAACGTCTGAACCAAAATTAAGGCCTATTTTTTTCATTTCCTCAGTTGTTAGTTTCAAATTCCATAATTTATTAATGCCTTTAATTACGGATGCAGCATTAGAAGATCCTCCTCCAAGTCCAGAGGAATATGGTATATTTTTCTTCACTTCAATCCTTATAGGTACATTTTTATATTGTTTTTGCATAAATGACACAACTTTTTTTATTATGTTGTCATTTTTTTCTATGCCTTCTTGCAAAATTTGGTTTTCTTTTGATTCTTTCAAGGAAATATAATCATTAAGGTTGATTTTTAATAATATTGAAACAATTTGATGGTAAGAATCGGGCCTTTTATACAATACTTCTAAACCCAAATTTACTTTTGCACAGCTAATTTCATTAATCAACATAAATTTTTTTATAGTTTTTATATAGGTTTCCCCACTGGGAAAGTGTTAAGTGTTGGGGTCTCAAAGAATGATCTATGTCTGTTTTATTCATTAATAATTTAATTTCATTATTATCTATTTTCAAGCCCATGGAAACAGAATTTATAATCTTTTTTCTTGGGTTGGAAAAACCTCTTCTTACAAAGTCAATATAATCATGTGAGATTTGATTATTCGAATGTGGTTTTATCAATACTGTCATCGAATCAACTTTAGGTATAGGCTTGAATTCGGTAGGTTTAATTATCAATAATTCTTTTACATCTGCAATTGACTGTACTAAAAAACTCAAAAAAGATTTCTTTCCATCTGAAGCTGTAATTTGTTGTCCTACTTCCTTTTGAATAGTAAAAATCATTTTTTTTATGTTTTTTTGGTTTAGAAAATTTCTTATTATTTTATTAGATGCATAGTAAGGTAGGTTCCCTATAATGGAGCGGTCTTTATCTCCAGTAATTTTAAAAAACCTTGCATCTTCGTTAATTATTTTCAAATTATAATTTCTATATTTTATCTTCAGTTTTTTTATTAAATTAAAATCTATCTCTAATAAAGTTAATTTATTGTGATAAATTAATAAATGGTCAGTCAAAGAACCATTACCTGGACCAATCTCTATAATTTCATCATCTTGACAAAAATTAGCAAGTTCAACTATTTTTTTTGCAATTGAATCATTTATAAGAAAGTTTTGACCTAATATTTTTTTCATTTGAACATAATAGCTGAAATTACAGTTATAATAATATATATAAATGATATCAAACTCAAAAATAAACTGGGCAGTTATACCATGCGCAGGGCTGGGAACAAGGTTATTACCTGTTACTAAAACTGTCCCCAAAGCAATGATTCCTGTAGCCAATTATCCTATCATTCATTTTGCGGTTAAAGAAGCCATGTCCGTAGGGATAGAAAATATTCTTATAATAATAGGAGAAGGAATGGACTCAATAAGAGATTATTTTTCTGAAAACACAAAATTACCAAAATTCATTTCCAATAACGGAAAAAATGAAAATAAATATATCGATGAAACCTTTTCTGACTCAGCTAATATAAGATTCTTATTACAAGATAAACCCTTAGGGGTAGGACATGCAATCAAGCTAGCAAAAAGAATAATTAATGAATCTTCTTTCGCAGTTATATTACCCGATGATGTAATATTTACCAAAGGAAATCCAATTTCACAATTAATGAAAATATACAATCAATTTGGTGGGCACGTTATCGGTTTAAATAAAATAAAAAAAAGCGAAGTCGAACATAAAGGTGTAGTTGAGTTTATAAAAGAAGAAAACAGATATAAAATTACAAACTTAATTGAAAAGCCTAAACTTTCGGATGCTCCATCAAAAATAGGAATTTTAGGAAGATATATTTTAAATCCAAATATTTTTGATCATATAAGTGATAATGTAGAAAATGATCAAGAAATCAATTTAACTGAAGCATTACTAAGGGCAGGTGAAGAATCGGAGATTTCAGGTGAAATATTAGAAGGTTTCCATTTCGACACTGGTAATATCGAAGGATTAATAAAAGCCTCATCTTTTTTTCTCAAGAACCATAAGATTCTTGAGAAAAATTTGTAATTTATCAATAAATAGTACTACAATTTCAAAACTGCCATAAATGCCTCTTGAGGAACTTCAACAGACCCAATCATTTTCATTCTTCTTTTTTTTCCTTTAGCTTGTTGCTCAAGTAGTTTCCTCTTTCGAGTTATATCTCCTCCATAACACTTTGCCAAAACATTTTTTCTTAAAGCTTTTATGTTTTCTCTAGCAATTATCTTTCCTCCTATAGCTGCTTGGACTGGGACCTGAAACATTTGCCTAGGGATCAAGTTTTTAAGTTTAGCAACCAGATCTCGGCCTTTCAAGGATGCGGAACCTTTTTCAGTAATGAGAGATAAGGAATCGACTTTTTCATTATTGACCAATATATCTAATTTAACTAAGCTTGCTTTCCTTTCTTCAATGATTTCATAATCCATTGAGGCGTATCCTGAAGAGCAAGATTTCAATCCATCAAAAAAATCAACAAGAATTTCTGAAAGAGGAAAAAAATGAGATATCATCACAATTTGAGATGATAGTTTACTTTTATTCTGTATATAATCTATTTGTCCAAATTCTCCACGTTTAGTAGATAGAAAATCAACAATTTTTCCTATATATCTATCGGGTGATATAATATCAATTTTTACCCAAGGTTCTTTTATAAAATCTATCAATTGTGAAGCAGGCCATTGAGATGGATTTTGAATTTTTTTTATATCTCCATTTTTTAAATAAACTGAATGAGTAACACTGGGAGCAGTAGTTATCAATTCTAAATCATATTCTCTTTCCAATCTTTCTTGAATTATTTCCATATGCAACATCCCTAAAAAACCACACCTAAAGCCGAATCCTAAAGCGGCTGATGTTTCTGGTTCATATACAAGACTTGGGTCATTTAAATATAATTTATCAAGTGCTTCTCTTAGGTCTTGATATTTATCAGAATCTATAGGATATAATCCTGTATAGACTGTTGGAATTGATTCTTTGTAAGCAAATAAAGGGGTTGTTCCTTTATTTGCTATATTTGTTATTGTATCTCCAACTTCGATGTCTTTTAAATTTTTTATACCTGTTTCTACATAACCCACATATCCAGTATCAAGAGTTGAAATAGATTCATGATGAGGTTTTAGATATCCAATGTCTATAGCATCATGTTCTGATTTGGAATTATGAAAATATATTTTCTGCCCTTTATTTATCGATCCACTTAGAATTTTTACATATGCAATGGCACCTTTGTATGTATCATATTTTGAATCAAAAATTAAAGCCTTTAGTTCATTCGAATCTCCTTGGTTTTTTGGAGAAGGTATTTTTTTTGTTATAATCTGTAAAAGTTCTAAAACACCAGTTCCTTGTTTAGCAGAAACTTTCATAATTTCATTTTCAGCAAATCCTAATATTTCCGTTACTTCTTGTGTGACTTTTTCTGTTTCTGCTAAAGGTGAATCAATTTTGTTTATTACTGGAATTATTACAAGATTTTGATCTATTGCTTGATAAACAGTAGAAATGGTTTGAGCTTGAACTCCTTGTGTGGCATCAATCAATAATATCGCACCTTCGCAAGCAGCTAATGATCTTGACACTTCATAAGTAAAATCTACGTGTCCAGGAGTATCAATCAAATTGAATACATAATTATCTCCATTGAAAACATAATTAAGTTGTATAGTTTGAGCCTTAATTGTAATACCTCGTTCTCGTTCTAAGTCCATAGTATCTAAAACTTGATCTTGAAAATTTCTTCCAGGTATTGTATTTGTAATTTCAATAAAACGATCTGCCAAAGTGGATTTGCCATGGTCGATGTGTGCTATTATTGAGAAATTTCTTACATTCATATTTCATTATTAAACATAAAGTTTTTATTATTATATTCTAAAATACTAGAATTCTATAAGTTAAATTACTTGCGATTATACTCACCTTTAAAAGAAAAGATTTATACTAAACATTTAGTTAGATCATTTGATGAATTTAATCCAACAAACCATCCTGTGGTAATGTCCATGGAGCTCGAACGGAAAAAGGTCTAGGAACTTTATTTGTATCTATCATTTCGACATCAATAATTGTTGGCCTTTTCGAATTTATACCTTTTGAAACTGCTTCTCCTACTTTTTCAGGATCAGTTACTTTCAAACCTAAAGCTCCATAAGATTCAGCCATTTTTACAAAATCAGGATTTACAAAACTTGTTCCATAATCACCAGACCAATCTAAAGACAAATCTCTTTGAACATTTCCGTAATGGCCATCATTGAAAACTACGCATACAACATTGATACCGTACTTTACAGCAGTTGAAAGTTCTTGAACATTGTACATAAATCCTCCATCTCCAGAGATTGAAACAACTGGTGTTTCTGGTTTTGCAACCTTAGCTCCTAAAGAAGTTGGATAAGCCCATCCAAGATTTCCCGAATATCCTGAATCTAAATAACTCGAAGTTTTATATGTTTTCCACCCAGGTCTTGAATAATATCCTAACTGTGTCATATCCCATACTGTAATAGTATCCTTAGGCATTCCTTCTCTCAGAGAATTTATAATCTCATGTTGGGGATGTAATCCTTCAACACCAGAATTTAAAATTTTTCTTATTTTAGCTATATTTTCTTTTGGAGAATCAAATTTTGTTCCTCCCATAGCTTTTATTTCTTCACTTATTCTTTCAATTGCTAATTTAGCATCCGATAAAAAACTTAATTCATCTTTGTGAAATCTTCCAAATTCGCTTTCATCTATATCTATATGAATTATTCTTGTATTTTTGGCTGCAGGATATCTTAAAGCAAATCTTGAGCCTATAACAATAATCAAGTCAGAAGTTTCAACAAAATCTTTAAGTTGACCCTCTCCACCTAAAGCAGCTCCCAAACTATGAGGGTGCTCATCGGAAATTACTCCTTTTGCTGCTGCACTTGTTATAACGGGAATATTTGTCTCTTCTGTAAATTTTATCAATGCTTCTTCAGCTTGAGATCTAATTACTCCTGTTCCTGCATAAATTACAGGTCTTTTTGACTTTAGGATTAAATTTACAACTTCAGAAACAGGTTGATTAATAGGTTCAGATCTAATATATGGACTAGATTCAAGCAATTGTACTTCTTCACTTTCTACCATAGTTTCTGGAGGCATTTCTATTTCAACTGGCCTGGGTCTGCCATTTTTCAAATGATTAAAGGCTTCTGAGACGGCAGTTGGAATCTCATGGGGTCTTAGTACTCTTTTCTGAAATTTTGTAACTGGCTTAATTGCTTCTAATTGATCATTAACTTCATGCAAACCACCTAAATCTTTCCCAATAGATGATCTGGGTACCTGTCCCGCAATCATTAATACTGGAGACGATGAAGAATAGGCTGTAGATAATCCAGCAGCAGCATTATACAATCCAGGACCAGGAACTACCATTGCGACCCCAATTCCTCTACTGGCTCTTGCATATCCATCAGCCATATATGATGTTGCTTGTTCATGCCTTGGAACTATCATTTTGATGTTAGGATTTTGTTTTATCGCATCAACTACTCCATACATTTGTACTCCAGGTAAACCAAATATAATCTCCACACCTTCTCTAACAAGTGATTCGATTAATGCTTCTCCTCCTGATAATTTCGACATTAATTTCTCCTTTTTATTACCACAAATCTATTATTCTTTCAGCCATCACCATCACTGTAGCATTAGTGTTTGCTCTAATGCAATCAGGCATTATAGATGCGTCTACAACTTTGATATTTTCCAATCCAATTACAGCTCCATTTTGATCGACAACCGCCATTGGGTCGTTACCCATTTTACAAGTACCACTACTATGGTGTCCGGTAACCATTTTATTATATAACCATTTTTTAAGTAAATTATCATCTTTTATTACAGATATATCTGGCGCGTTAATATTGGAGACATGTTTTTGAAACTCCTTATGGTTTCCAATCTCATTTAGAATTCGAATTCCTTCCATTAATCTAGCAGTGTCATTCTCTGTGCCTAAATAATTATAAAATAAATTTGGATATGCACTAGGATCATGATTATTTAACGAAACTTCTCCAGCACTTTCTGCTAAATTTAAAGTCAAGTTTGCCTTAATACCTTCAGGTATCTCAGGATTTCCCATTAATCTTGTTCCTGAACCCATGTAAACTATCATGTCATTTTTCCATTGAGAATTTTTTGAAGTATATCTCAAAGCTACTTTTGCCCTTGGTTCATTTGAACTAGGTTCAACAAAAGAATCTCTTGTTTCCCATGCAACATAGGTCATAGGATGGTCTCTTAAATTCATTCCTACTCCAGGTAAATTTAAAACTGTTTTAATTCCATAATTTGAAAATTTATTTGGGTCTCCAACTCCAGAATTAAGTAAAAGTTTAGGAGATTCAATAGCTCCAGCACAAAGTATAATGTCATCACAAAACAACTTGTATTCTTCTTTATCTGTAATAATTTCTAGGCCGATTGCTGTATATTTGTCAAATAAAACCTTTTTAACATAAGAATTACTCTTAATGTTTATATTAGGTTTATGACGCACATCTTCCAAATAAGTAAGTGAAGTACTTTGCCTAACTCCATTAATTTGATTAAAAGCTAATGGTCCAACACCTGTAGAGTCCGGCTTATTGTTATCAGGGCAATCTTCAAAGCCATAATCAATACATGATTGATAAAATGCATCATGTACAGGATCCCATTTCTTTTTTGGAAATCTTTTTACTTTCATATAACCCTGTGAGCCATGATATTCGTTTTCTCCATAGTCAAGATCATTTTCTAGTTTAAGAAAATATGGTAAAACTTCTTCAAAAGTCCATTTATCATTCCCAAATTCAGCCCATCTATCATAATCATCCCTTATACCTCGAAGAAAAATTTGAGCGTTTATAGATGATGATCCACCAATAATCTTACCTCGTGGTATTCTTATAGTCGGACCTCCTTTGGTACTTTCTGCTCTATACGACCAATTACTTGGATCAGCGTCATTAGAAGCAGTGGTATTCAAATTTCCGTGACCATAAAAAACATTCTCTGGTAATGAATCGATAGTAGGATAGTCATTTCCAGCTTCAATAACAAGAATGTTCCTTGATTCATCTTTTGATAAACGATTAGCAATTATAGAACCCGCTGATCCGGAACCAATAATCACTGTATCATATAAGTTATTCATTACTACCCTCCACATATTCAAATAGAGATTCTAAAAACCAAGCAGTTAAAGAGCCACCTCTATTATCAAAACCATTTTCTCTTTTTCGTATTAAATATTCTTCTATAGAATCAAGGGAGCCTGTTCCAGTACATGAATCATGAACAATACCTGTATCTTCAACTCTCGAATCAACAAATTTCCAAGCTTTGATCGCCATTTCTAAGTACTCTTTAGGCAGAATCCCCATCATAATGTCATTTATGATACCATAACCAATCATACTGGTAACAGTTAGCTCTTCATATGATTCATCATTATCTATAACTTGTCTCCATGCTCCATTTTTTGTTTGTAATTTTTTTAATGAATTTATGTGTTTAATGTGTTTCTGAATTACATTTCCTTTTCTTACGTGACTATCGGGAATATATTTAAGAGCTTCTACAGCTCCATAAATAGCAAACCCATTTCCCCTACCCCAAGGATATTCAGCTATTTTTGAATGTATATATATACCATCTTCTCTTTGTAATGGAGAATCCAATATGTGAGATATCATAAAATCTAAATAAATATCTTTTGATGTGTATTTATAAGCTCTTCCCAAAACCGCAGAAACAAAAAATTGATCCTCGACTTGTATATTAGGATCTAATATAGGATTATTTTTATCAACAAATGCATCAGCTTGATCAATTATTGGTTGTACATGATTTAAATTTTTTGTTATTTCATATAAATCATCTAACCAAATCAAACCAGCTCTATTATCATTCCTCCAATTATGTGATTCATCGTTAATTCTATTAACTACTAAATCAGAATAAGTCGAAAGTGCATATTGTTTAGCATTAGATGGATATCCTAATTTTTCAATTCTTAATCGCGCAGAAATTCCCACCCCTTGTGTATAAACTATGGTTTCAAGATTGTTACCATACTCATTACAAAGGGTTATGGTTTTATCCAAAAGTGTGACTTTATCAATTTTCATATGATTTCCTGTATTTTTTCATCACAGAACTTTATTACTTCCTCTGATAATTCCTTTGCTTTTTCAGCATCTGATTTATCAAAAATTTCAAAAGGTGAACCACTTATAGTAAAAGATGGATATCTAGTTGAATATAAATATTTATCCAATATAGGTCCATACGACTTTAGAAAATCAAATGTAGGATCGATAGCTAAACAATCTTCAGATAAATCCGAAATAGATGATCCCCATACTTTATCGGTTCCTTTTAAAATTAAATAAGATATAAGCGATTTTTCTGCTGCTTGTTGAAAAAGAAAACAGGAAATTGAGAATTCTTTTGCTATTAAAGATTTTGCTAATTCAAAATCATAATCTGATTGTTTTTTCCATCTTTGGCATTCTTTAAAATTTTCATTTTCCATTATTATTCAAAACCTTATCTTTATCCTGAAAAATTATTTCCATAGATTTTTGTATGACATTAAAAGTGTAATTATTTTTTGAAATAGATAAAAATTCTTTGGGCGTATATACAAAAAATCGAACATGAACAGTAGGTCTTAAATGAGTTATCCAAAATTCATCTCTATTATGAAAATGTTCATTTGTTTGTTGAATTATAAGTAAATCAAGAGATGTTTCTGGGGTGATTCTGCCCAAAGGAAAATCTCCAAATACTGCAATAGACTTTGCTCCTAACTGTGGTGCTTCTTTAGTAAAGTTGGACAATTCTCTTTCTAAACAATTTTTTCTGTGATTGGAAAATCCAAATACTATAGGCACTTTCTCACCCTACACATTATAAAGCGTTGGATGATTAGGCTCTTCAAAAATTTCATCCTTAGAAAGAGGATAACTTTCTTTTTCATAAACTTGAAGTCTATGACAACCAAAATCAGGAATATATATTAGTTTCCCGTAAGTCCTAACTGATGCAGGTGCCCTCAACAATCTCCATTGTTCTCTATTTGCCATTTCTCTTAATCGTAAAACTCTTGGACTAGACATTATATAAGTTTTACCTATTTGTGATAGAGTTGCGTCACCTATTATTTGTGTGACATATTTTCCATCTCTATCGTAGATAACTACACGGTTATTGTTTCTGTCAGCTACATATATATCACCATCATCATCTATAGAAATTCCAGCAGGTCCATCAAGTTGATTAACTTCCAGTCCTAAAGAAATATGTATGTCACCAAATGAACGCGTAAATTCACCTGATTTATCAAATACACAAATTCTATTGTTTCTCCAATCAGAAACAAATATCTCTCCCTTATGATTTATTGCTATCCCCCAAGGCATATCAAGTACAGTATCTCCCGTTTTAGATCCAATGGTAGATAAATGATTTCCATTTTTATCAAACTTTTGAATCCTGTTGTTACCAGTATCAACTACATACAAATCTTCATTTTCATCAAAGCAAATACCAGATGGAGAATCTAATTGGCCATCTCCAGAGCCATATTCTCCTATTTCAAATGTTTTGGTGTTAGATTCCTGTGCATCCGCGGTTGCTCCAATAGGTACATATCCTTTTTCACCATCGTCTTTCAAAACATAAACACAATGTTTCCCTTCATCAGATACGTATAGTTTTCCTTCAGAATCTTGAATCATTTGTACTGGCCAAGTGAACGAACCAAATACATCTAAATCTTCATCTTTCCAATTTATTCTCCTTATGTTACCACCCTCTCCATCAGCTCTTATCAAAACATACAAGATATCTTCAGTTTCAACCATATCCATACAATAAGTCGTCACACGTCTCATTCCTAATGTTTCTTTATACTTGTATCCTCCTCTTAATATTGCATATGGAGGTTGTTTTGCTGTTTCTTTAGCTTGTGTCATAAGTTTCTCCTGTTTTATTTAAATGGATTCAATTGTTCATAGTTTCCTAATACAATTTCAGTTGGATCTAAACTCATATGTTGTTCTAACAACGTTCCGTATACTCCACGATAGTCAAAGGTATGCTTAAGATCTTCTCCATTTAACCATTCGCTAGGTTCTATGGAAGGATATTCTGAGTAAAGACCTCCTTTTACTTTGTTTCCAATAATAAAAGCGCCTCCTCCTGATCCATGGTCAGTCCCTGATCCATTATCTCTCATGCGACGGCCAAATTCTGTAAATACTAACATTACAATTTCTTCTGAAGCATTATGTTCCTCTAAATCTGTTAAAAAATCAGAAATACCCTGAGATAATTCACCCATTAATCTATCATGTGCTGGCATTTCTTGTGCATGATGATCATATCCGCCATGTTGAGTATAAAATATTCTTGTTCCTAAGTTCGCAGTATGAACCCTTACAACATCTCTAAGTGCCTTAGCTATTGAATTATCTCCATACTCTACTGAAGACTTATATTTACGTGGAACATCTTTTAACATATCTGCACCAGTAAGAACTCCTGATCCTGTATTAGCTAAATAATTCATTACAACTCCCGATTCATGTCTATCTCCCATCCATTCATCTTTTGGAGTATACATTCGTGAAAAAACATCAAGGTTTGCCATCCTTTGAACATCATCTTCAATAGAAGTCATTAAACCATAATTATCAAGATTATCAACGCTAGTAGCAATTACTCCTGGAGCTGCTAGAGCTCTGGGTAATCCTTTTCCAAAACTTATTGCAGTCAAGGGATTAACACTATTAGGATCTAATTCTCTAATAACTTTAGCCAACCATCCTTCTGTTGCTACAGTATTAGGTTCACATGTATGCCATATATCCATTGCTCTAAAGTGAGACCTAATTGAATTTTCATATCCAATTCCTTGGATTATTGCCATTTTACCTTGTTTGTACAATTCCCTGAAGGATTCTGCATTTGGGTGAAAAGCAAGATCTTTGGTAAAAGGTAATACTTCTTCCTCTGTATGCCCAACGTAACTTCTAACATCATAATA
>CEWI01122157.1_pt1 | contig 39354 bp, 40 predicted proteins | sample 531271 | NCBI WGS metagenome assembly CEWI01 (sample SAMEA2622499, study PRJEB7988) | marine metagenome | biome: marine biome (ENVO:00000447); feature: mesopelagic zone (ENVO:00000213); material: "saline water (ENVO:00002010), including plankton (ENVO:xxxxxxxx)" | depth 350 m | reverse complement strand
GCACTCATGGTTCTGGAAAACATAGTCTTTCACACTATATCGAATCAGTACAAGTAGCTTGTTTCGACGAGAATGGTAAATATGCGAAGATTGTAGATATTACTGAAGGTACAGCACTTCAGGCGGCAAGATGTTCTCTTGGGTGTCTTGGGGTCGTTGTTGAGATGACACTCCCTTGTATTCCTCAATATTATGTTCAAGAAAAAGCCACATTTCGTGACACAATCAAAGAGGTGCTTGCATTGGAGAAGGAATCGCCCTTGCAACAGTTTTTTTTGATGCCACACTCTTGGAAATTTTTTATCCAAAAGCGCCTTGTTTCTCTTGAATTACGACGTCGAGGGCTTGCTGCTATTTATCGTATATATTGGTTTCTTGTTATCGATCTCGGTATGCATTTGATGATGAAGATGATTGTATCAATTCTGCGAAGCAGACGATTAATTCGGTTCTTCTTTCGTTCTATTGTGCCCTCTCTTGTATTTCAAAATTGGGTAGTGACTGATAGAAGTGACCGGGCACTTGTTATGAAGCATGAATTGTTTCGGCATTTAGAACTTGAAGCTTTTGTCGTTCGATCTCGTGTACTTGAAGCAGCTAGTTTTGTTAAGGATATTTTGCAATACGCAGATAATAGTAATCATCATCTGTCAGAATTAACCATTGAGAGTCTACAAAAAGCACAACTGTTGGACTCACTATCTTCAATTAAAGGACGCTTTACTCATCACTACCCAATTTGCTTTCGTAGGATAATGCCGGATGACACATTAATTTCTATGGCATCAGGTGTATCTGAAGATTGGTACGCAATTAGCTTTATAACTTACCAAGAACCAAGAGATGAATTTTATGCATTGGCAACTTTTTTATCAAATAGTATGTTTGAGCTATTTCAAGCGAGAATACATTGGGGCAAGTGGTTCCCACAAACCAGTGAGCATTTGAATCAACTTTATCCTAAGATTGATACATTTCGAGATGTATGTTCTAGATATGATCCAAATGGTGTTTTTCGTAATAGCTTTGTTGAGGATAAATTGGGTCCCTGGACTCAATAAACAAACAATTAATGCAAAATTGACGTTCTAATTATTTTATTCTTTGCAACATTAATTTTTGGATAAATTTGAACGAAAGATTCTATGGCACCAAATTCTTTGTATAAAGTTAAAAACATTTCTGACAGATCTTGAGCATCTTTTTGACTTTTATACAGCTTCAAAGCTGAAATTTTTTTTCTAGATTCCAATGTTATATCTACATTATGAGTGACCGATTTTTCAATCTCACTTAAAATCATATTAAATCTTTTTACGAAGTCTTCGTTTGCTGCCAAATAAAAAAGTTTCCTATTCTTATTTTCTTTTTTATAAAGATTGAATGCAGACGTAGCAGCTTTATGAGTTTCAATGTGATCGGTATGATCCGAAAAACCTGTGGGTCCAAATGTGATTACAATATCTGGAGTTACTTTCTTGTAAACATTATAAATCTGTTCAGATAAAACGCCAGGAGCCATTTTTTTTAATTCTTGATCTCCATGACCTAATTGAAAAGGTGCATTGGCTCCCAAATACTCTAATACTTTCTTTTGTTCAGTTTCTCTAAATTTCCCAAGTTTTTTCCTATGTATTTTTAAATCACCTGTTCCTAAATCTCCCTTGTCGCCATTCGTAGTAGTACATACGTCAACACTATGTCCGAGTTTAGAATATTTAATTATTATCCCTCCACAAGCACTTGTTTCATCATCTGGGTGAGCAAAAACAAGTAGTAATTTAAATTTTTTATCAATCATGCTGTTCTTCCAAGTCTATTAAGAATTTTTTCTTATCAATTCCCCCTCCGTATCCAGATAAGTTTCCGTTAGACCCAACAACTCTGTGGCAAGGAATAATTATTGAAATTGGGTTAGAATTATTAGCATTTCCTACTGCCCTATAAGCATTTGGGCGTTTAACATTTCTTGCAATATCAGCATAAGATGCTAAAGAACCATATTCTATATCTATCAAAGATTTCCAAACTGTTTGTTGGAAAGTTGTTCCTGAAGAAATATCTAAAGGTATATCAAATTTTTTTCTTTCTTTTCTGAAATATTCCTGTATTTGTTTTTCTACATTTTGAAGAACTATATTTTTTTTTCTTAAAATTTTTGGCATAGAGATTTTTTTTTCGAAAGATTGAAATGAATCAGAAAATTTCAACATTTTTAGACTTTTATTATCTGCCAATATAGAAAGGCTACCTATAGGTGTTTCTATAATCGAATAGTTATAATGCATTTTATCTCCCGTACATAAAACAATTGAAACAAATTTTTTCAACATCCATTTGATAAAATGAGTCAGATCTTTTTGGATATTTATAATCTCTCATTTTGCGATATTTCAAACATATTATACATTTCTTATGACTAAAATTATTAACATAAATTTCCATTTATAAATAATAATTTCTTTGAAAAATAAATTCTAATCGTATGTCTATTAGTATGTGGCTCTACCGCCACTCAAATCAAAAACGGCACCAGTAGAATATGAACACTCTTCACTTGCCAACCATGATACTAGAGATGCTACTTCTTCGTGTTTGATAAATCTTTTCCTAGGTATTTTAGAAAGCATATATCCTATATGTTCTTCAGTCATTTGATCAAAAATTCTTGTTTTTCCAGCGGACGGAGTCACACAATTAACTGAGATATTATAATCTGCTAATTCTTTACCTAATGATTTTGTTAATGCAATGACTCCAGATTTTGCAGAACTGTAGGCGACTGCATTTGGATTCCCTTCTTTGCCAGCAATAGAAGCTATATTTACTAGTCTTCCATAATTGTTTTTAATCATATGTGGAACAATATATTTGCAACAATAAAATACACCATTTAAATCTAAGTCAATGACTTTTTTCCAATCGTCTATTTCATAATCCCATGTCTCGATATTTGGTCCTGTAATACCTGCATTATTAACGAAAATATCAATTTTTTTGAAATCTTCAATTGACTCTTGTGTTGCATTTTTTACTTGATTTGAATCTGTTACATCAACAATGTTAATAAAACAGTTTTTGGGATTATTGATTTCTTTATAGGACTTATGAAGATATTCTTCATCAATGTCCCACATGATAACTTTTGCTCCAGATTTTAAATATCGTTTAGTAATAGCAAGCCCAAAACCTTGTGCAGCTCCAGTAACAATAGCTGTTCTTTCTTTAAGATTTATTTCATTCATATGAGTTTTCCTTTATTTTTAACCCAATTTCCCTGCTATTTTTAACCAATAATTCTATTTGGTTTTGGGTCATCAAAGTACTTAATGCTCCTGCATTTTTAACTTGAAGCAAAATACCGTTATTACGCATATAAGAAAATAAAATTTTTGTCATTTCAGTATTATTTTTAATAAAAGACCTATAGTCTCTAATGGTATTTTTATTAAAATTTATCCCAAATAGAGAACCATATCCTGTAACTTGAACTTTTAAGTCTATTTCATCAAATACTGATTTTAGTTGTTTTCGTAATTGCTCCCCTAAAAGATTCATTTGAGTATATTTTTCATCAGTAAGTGCATTCATTACTGACGCTCCTGCTTCCATGGTCAAAGGATTACCATTAAAAGTTCCTGCATGTGCAATATCATAGTTTGGGCTACTAGGATTAAACAAATCCATAATATCTTCTTTTCCACCAAAGGCACCTATAGGAAGTCCACCTCCTATAATTTTTCCCAATGTAGTGATGTCCGGAACGACATCAAATACTTCTTGAGCGCCTCCTTTTGCAACTCGAAAACTTTGAATTTCATCAAAAATTAAAACAATTCCTAATTCATAAGTAATTTCTCTTATAAATTTCAAAAATTGTAAATCTAAAGGTAAATATCCAAAATTAGAAATTATGGGTTCCATTATTATGCACGCAAGATCATCTTTATATTCATGAATTAGTTTCTTACATTTTTCGACATCATTATATGGCAAAACTATTACATCATCTAAAATACTTTTGGGTTGATAACTATATTCTGGTACGCCGGGATTAGTTTCAGAATTCAAATCTGACTCTTTGGGATAAACACTAACCGAAACGTGTTCATGAGTTCCATGATAACCTCCTTCAAATTTGGCTATTTTAGTTTTTTTTGTATAAGATCTTGCTGCCATTAATGACATCATAGTTGCTTCAGTTCCTGAGTTAGTAAATCTAATTTTTTGTATAGAAGGTATTCTATTCACTAAAATTTCGGCAAGTTTCGCTTGTCCATCTGTAGGTGCACTATATACAGTTCCTAATTTTATTTGCCTAGTAAGAGTACTAACTATTTCAGGTGGAGCATGACCTAAGATTAGAGTCGTTGCATTTAACATAAAATCAAGATATTCATTACCATCTAAGTCTTTAATATGTAAGCCATTGGCATTATCAACATAAAAAGGATAAGGATCCATCCATTGAGTGGTTCGGGTGTTTCCACCGGGCATAAAATTTTCTGAAGCCTTATGCTTTTCAAAAGATTTTTTTGTATTTTCCAAATATTTCTGGTTTTCTGATTCAAGTAACGTGTTTAATTTATCTGTCATATGAGAAAAATACTTCCAATTATTATTTTAATTTGTAGAACATTATATGATAAAAAAAAGATAATATAGAAAGTCTGATTGATGATATTAATAAAATCATGAATTTATTAATAGAATTTCCAATTTTATATTAAACGAATTAATTGAATATTATGTACCGAATAAATAATGAAGTAAATTATTTGGTGCTATTACCTCCTAATTATTTTCTCTAGCAATAAAGAAACTGCAAAATAGGAAATAATAGCTACTTATAATTATAACGTACTGTAATGAATTTTTTTGATAAGATTTACAAATCTTATCGTTATTTTTTCTTTTCTGTCCAAAATGAATATATCTCTGACTTTTGCATTCTAAACCTTACTCTAACGGGTTTTCTATTGTTTAAAAGTGATAATCCTTTCCAAGTAACCAAAGTATCTATACTGTCAGATCTTATAGGATCACAATTTGAGAAAGAAAGGTTAGGTAATGGTTCTAACGTATTTGCATCTATAATCTCTACATCTAATTGCCCTTTTGATGAGTTCACATTAATTTTTAGTGTTTCATTAGTTACATTAAATGGCTTAGTTAGAAATTCGCCTTTATTTTTTGCAGTCAGTGAAACAAAGCCATCTAGTCTGAGTTTAGCCAATTCTAATGCTCCCATATCTCTGAAATATGGACGAAATTTTTCAGGATAACTTTCTTTAACACCTCTAAATCTTGCTCCTTCGTAATAAATCCATATTTCATTATTTCTTACTATGGGTGATCCACAAACTGCTACTTGACATGTATCGTAATTTTTTCCATCCCAAGGATCAATTCCCAAAAATATTGACCGATCAGCTACTCTTTTCCATCGATATAAGTCTCGAGACATGGCCAATTCAGTTTGATTTAGACCACAGTGATTCATTTGTGGTAAGTCGGGACCAGCTGGATTGAACAATAATGGAAAACCTACATATATCCCCTCATAAGTCATCAAAGGCATCATATAAAGCTGTGCAATATAGTCTGCTTCTGAATCTATTGTAGGAGGAGAAAGATAATCAGGATCTTCAACTGCTTTTTTTATTCTTTCTTTTCGGTTTATCTGGTCAATCTCATCTGTATGGAGGACTAATTGAGGATCTGTCCATTCTAAAAAGTCCTTACTTGTTGAAAGCCATAAAGATCGGCCCCATTCAGTTCTTTTTTTTACTGTAGCAACATATTGATTTTGTATGTTGTCGAAAATCATTTGAGAAGTGTCTTCACTATAAATCCCATCAACATATGGAAACAACCATTTGAAACCATCAGGAGAGAAAGCTGGGTATCTTCTTTGGTTGTCAGAATTACTGAATAATGCTTTGTACCGACGGTTTTCATCTGGATCATTTTGATCTCTTACAATGTGATGAAAACGTCTTTCTTCAATACCTGGTGGATTTTTTTCACCTCTTCTTCTTATGAAGTCAAGTCTGGAGTGATATGCAAGATTATTTTCCCAAGATCCTCTCCATTCATAAAGACCAAGTGTTGGATATTCCCAGTTTATTCCATCAATAGAAGTGGTATAGTGATACTCTCCCCATACTGGATCAACTGGCCCTTGAACAGGTGCTTCATCATAAAATCCAGCATACCACCATTCCCATCGATTAATATCAGGGTTCCAATTTGGAGAAGAAGAACTCTGTACCAGAGTTTGTTCTTTTGATCGGTCTGGGGCTATAATCGTTCCACATTTCTTAGGTTGATGCAAAACCTTAACTAATCCATCAAGGTTTTCAATCGCATAATCATCAAGAAAAAGCTGCTTATTACTAAGAGGGTCTATAATTGTTGTCCGATGTTTTGACAATAAATTTCCTATAAAAAAAAAGAAGTTTATGTTTTGTTTCATATAAAAACAAATCTTCTAATGATTATTTTATTTGTAGAACATTATATGATAAAAAAAAACATAAAATATATAAAAGTGGAGATATATATGCCTTACGGAGGAAATGATTGGCTTGAATTAACTAAAGAGGAAGCTATTGAACCAGAAATCCCCATATGTGATCCTCATCATCATTTTTGGGATTATAAAAATGAACGTCTACCCTACCAAAGATATCTACTTCAAGAACTTATAAACGATATAAATACTCACAATGTTCAATCTACAGTTTTTATAGAAGCAAGGGCAATGTATAACGAGAATGCATCTGAAAATTTCAAACCTGTTGGAGAAGTGGAGTTTGTACAAGGGCTAGCGGCAGCAAGTGCCAGTGGGTTGTATGGGAAAAGTAGAGCTGCTTCCTCAATAATTGGACATGCTAATTTGAACTTAGGATCAAAAGTAGAACCAGTTTTGGAAGCATTAATTGCAGCAAGTCCAAATAGATTTAATGGAATAAGACATATTGTGGCTTGGGATAAAAATAAAGAAGTTGCAACTACTCGTGTCTATAACCTTGAACAACAAATGTCTACAAAAAAATTTATTGAAGGAGCTAAAGTTCTAAACAAAATGGGTTTAACATTTGATTCTTGGATGTATTTTCACCAATTACCACAACTATTAAATTTAGCAAAACAAATTCCTGAGCTTCCCATAATTGTTGATCATATAGGAGGATTGCTTCAAGTTGGTCCTTACGCAGAAAGAAAAGAAGAAGTGATTGAAACATGGAAAAAAAACATTTCAGATTTGTCAGAATGTCCAAATGTGTCAATAAAATTAGGAGGGTTAGGAATGCCAATTACGGGGCATGATTGGCACCTAAGAGAAAAACCAGTCGATTCAGACGAATTATCAGGACAAATGAAACCTTATCTAGATTATTGTATTGAAAAGTTTGGACCTAATCGAGGAATGTTTGAAAGCAATTTTCCAGTAGATAAAGTGTCTTTTTCATATAGTGTTCTATATAACGCTTTTAAAAAATATTCCAGAGATTTCTCTAAATCAGAAAGATCAGCCATGTTTCATGATACTGCTGCAAAAATTTATAACATAAAATAAATTGAGGTGAAAATTATGGAATACAATAAAATTCTTAGTCAAATAAAATCAGGAAAAACCGCCGTAGGACTTAACATACCTATAAATTCTCCTCATTTGGTTGAATTTTTTGGATCAATGGGTTTTGATTGGGTTTTTATAGACTGCGAACATGGCTCAATGACTGATTCTGAAGCAGAAAATATGATAAGAGCTGCAGATTTATATGGAATTGCTCCTGTTGTAAGAGTACCAGCAAATGAACCATATCTGATTTTAAAAATGTTGGATGCTGGAGCAAAGGGTATAGTAGTTCCACACATTGATAATGTTGAAGATGCAATCAAGGCAAGAGATGCAGCTAAATACCCTCCTTTAGGAAAAAGAGGATCTAACTATGGAACAGGACGAAATAATAAGTACGGATCTTTAATAAAAAAAACTGAAGAATATTATAAATTTGCTAATGATAATACAATTCTATTTGCTTTAATTGAATCACAAGAAGCTGTTGGAAATATTGATGAAATTTTATCAGTTGATGGCATTGATGCAACATGGCTAGGACCATCGGATATGGCTTTGTCTATGGGGCTCCCAGAAAAAGAAGAAATAGACGTAAATCTTGAATTAGTAGTCAAAAGAACTATAGATAAAGGGAAAATTTCTGCAGCAACCCATTCAGGACCTAAACTTTTTGAAGAATATGAACATTTCCATAGATTGGGATCAAGAGTATTATCAATAACTGCTCTTTCTCTATTACAAGAGTCTGCACTCGAATGGCAAAGCAAGATTAGAAAAATCAAATAAATATGACTTCAAAAGAAATTATTCGAGTCAAAAAACTAATAAAAAAATATGACGACTTTATTGCTGTAAATGGAATAGATTTTAGCGTTAATGAAGGTGAAATATTTGGATTGTTGGGTCCTAATGGTGCAGGAAAAACAACTACTGTAGAAATATTGGAGGGCATAAGAACTCAGACTTCTGGAGAAGCTTTGATAAACGGTATCAATGTTGCAAAAGAGACAAAAAAAGTCAAAGAAATCATAGGAGTTCAACTTCAGCAAGCTGCATTTTTCGACAAGTTAACTTTAGTGGAAATTATTGAGATGTTTGGAGTTTTCTATTCGGTAAAAATTGATTCAAAGTCTATTTTAGAAAAAGTCGGACTTCAGGATAAATTTGGATCATTTTATAAGCCACTCTCAGGAGGTCAAAAACAAAGATTGTCTATTGCAGTCGCCCTAGTCAATGATCCAAAAGTACTTTTTTTAGATGAACCAACAACAGGTTTGGATCCTCAAGCTAGAAGGAACATGTGGGAATTAATAAAAAATATAAGATCAGAAGGGAAGACAATGATTTTAACAACACATTATATGGAAGAAGCAGAAGAATTGTGTGACAGAGTAGCAATTATCGATGCTGGAAAGATAATTTCTATTAATACTCCAAATAATTTGATATTGGAACTTTTAAATTCAGGATTTAAAGGGGAACACAAAATAAAAGAAGCAAACTTAGAAGATGTTTTTCTTAGCCTTACAGGTAAAAATTTGAGGGAAAATTAATGAAAATCTCTTTTGCAATTGCGATAGCAACTATGAAAATGTATTTTAGACGATCACAATCATTATTTTGGTCTCTGTTTTTTCCTGTTGTATTGATGATTGGGTTAGGATTCTATGGATTTGGAGAATTTTCACCTTCTAAATTAGGAGTAATTGATAATGCAAAAAATCAATATTCCAAAGAATTAATCAAAGCAGTGTCAGAAAAAAAATATATTGAAATTGAAATAAATACTAGAGAAAAGTTAGATAAAAAAGTTTTAGAAGGAAAAATTGACAGTGTATTAGTTATACATGATAAGTATAATCACAACAATAAAGAAAAGATAACCCTTGAATTTGAAGAATCAAAAGAAATTATTGCCCATGCATTTCAAGATACTATAAACTCGGTTATAGAAATAATTGATTCGAAAAAAACAAACAATAATACTCAAAATCTCTCTACAAAAATAAAAAATAATAGCAATCAAGGGTACAAAGGATTTTTAGTTCCAGGAATAGTCTCATTAGCCATAATGCAAAGTGGGATTTTAGGAGTAGTATTTACCTTGATAAGCTATAAAACTCAGGGTGTATTAAGACGCTTACAAGCTACTCCAATATCTTCAGCTCATTTTTTAATAGGTCAATTAGCTAGCAGATTAGTAATTATAACAATTCAAACTATTTTATTATTTATTATTGGGATACTAGTACTAAAAATCAATATAGGGCAAGGTAGTATTTTAGCCTGGGTTAATATTCTAATATTCTCTTTACTTGGATCAATTCTTTTTTTGATGATAGGGCTAGCAATATCTGGAGCATCACCCAATGAAGATTACGCTGCTCCTATTGCAAATTTAATTACTTTTCCAATGATGTTTTTATCAGGAGTATTTTTTGAAAATGATGTTTTACCTTCTTGGATTAAAATCATTGGACAAAACCTACCATTGTCCCCTCTAGTTACAGGAATGCGTGAATCTTCACTTTATGGAACAAACACACTAGATTTGTTACCAGAATTAGGGCTTATAATCCTATGGATAATAATTTGTTTTATTATTGGAATAAAGACTTTCAAATGGGAATGAACCAATTAGGAAAAAAAACTCCTAGGGTTATCTATCATAATTTTTTTTATTGATTTTTCACTCACTCCCATTGATTGCAAGAGAGGTATAAATTGGTTTTTTATAAATAAAAAACCTTCAGGATTTGCGGACAGTCTCTCTTGCTCACTTAAATTTGAAATTAAGGATTTATAATTCCAGTCATGACCAAGCATTATTTTATCTTCTAAGCCCCTATTAATTAGTTGAAAAGTAACATCTGCTCTCTCCTTCCAATCAGGGTTTCTTCCCGGTAATCTATCTAATCCAAGCCAGGCACCATGTTGTATAATATCTTCCAAATAATCAACATCCGTTGAATCATTACTATGACCTATATAAACTTTATTTATATCTACATTTTCAGAATTGAAAATATGTATTTGTTCAAGCCCAACTTTATTTCTAGCATACGAATGAGTTGATATTGGAACTCCAGTTTGCTTACAAGTTATTGCAGCTGCTTTCAAAATAATTTCACCTTCTTCAGTTATTCCTTCAGAATCATTTGCTACCTTAATTATTCCTGCTTTTATTTGCGTTTGATCAATACCTTTATTTATTTCATCGATATATAATTCTGCGATTTGGGATGGCCGTAAATACCAAAAAGATCGAGGGATATCTCTCCAAGTTCCAGTAGCACAAATTATATTGACATGAGAATTTATAGACACTTCCCTTAATATTTCAACATCTCTACCAAGATCCATAGTAGTCACATCGATAATTGAATCTATCCCTGATGATTTCAGCTTAATAAATTCTTTAGTGGCTCGAGAAATTAAATCATTTTTATCAATTAATTTAGGGTAAGAAATTCCTAATCCAGCTGATGCTGTTAATACATGTTCATGTGAAAGCGTAAATCCTAAAGTATTTATATCTATAGGACCTAATACTGAATTGATAAATTTAGATTTTTCTGTCTCTTGCATCTGAATTTATTTTACCTGATATATCCCCATTTGCATCTATCTTTATTGCATGAGGATATTTTGGAGTTACTGTACACGCATGCCCTGGTTCTGCCAAAACATAATCACCAATATTTAAGGTTTCACCATTCAATTTAATTACACCGTGCTCTTCATTTTGGTGAACCAGAATTGCATTGGGTTTATCTATTAATTTTAGTCTTTTTTCTGTGGGAGGATCACAAGAAATGGCTTTCGCACCTATATCTATAGTTGCAGTTCCTTCGAGTTCATCATTATCAACTACTTGACCTAACACTACTCCAGCAATTTGAAAATTTAATTCTTTTTGTTCCGCATTTGTTGCATCCCAATAGATCCACGTTCCTGGTGAAAGTTTAATATCTTTTTGGTCAAGATAAAAATGAAATGACCAAGATCCTCCAACTATAATATCGTAGGTTTCGAATTTATAAGCTGAATAGATCTTTTCTTGTAATTGTCTTATATCTCTCAATGTTTGCGCCGCAAGATTTGATCTTTCTTTGTCATTATTAACTGCATGCATATGCCCATCATAAGCATGAATTCCTCGCAAATCTAAATTACTTTTACTCATAATAAAATCAAGTAAATCATCTAGTTCATTTATAGAAATCCCTGTTCTATGCATCCCCGTATCTAAATCGATATATACTCCGTGGATTCCTTCTAAATCATTCAGTAATTCAACGTGATAAATGGATGAAACTATTGAAGAATAATTTGTTTTGGAAAATTTATTTATTATCTTTTGAAGTCTTTGGGCTTTGATTTTTGAGGCAATTGGATAAGATAAAATCAACTCTTGAGGTTCACATTCTCCTAAAATTTCTAGTTCATTTATAGTTGAAGTTTTATGTCTAGTAATTCCTCGATCAATTAAATGATTCAACATCTCTTTAGACTTATGCGTCTTTGCATGAGGCACTAATCTATTAACATCTTGAACCATAGAGATTAATGTTGAAATGTTGTGATTGACTTTTGACTCAAAAATCAGGTGCTCAGGTGTTTCAAAGTTTTCGATATTATTGATTTTGTAATTTGTGAACATTTTTTTAGCCTTTCAATATTAATGATTATTTAAATCTGCTTCGCTTAGATGTGGCTTGATTAACTCTACCACTTTATTTAATGTTTCTTCAGGAGTATCTACTGTTGTATCAACTTCAACCTTAGGACCAATATTACTTTTATCTACAAAATGTTTATATTCAGCCATAACTGCAGGGATATCTTCTTTTTTTAGGGGGCTATTAGAATGTTCAGGGTTTCTTTTTAATGAATCCATTCTTTTTTCAATAATTGACGTTTCTGCTTTCATATGAACAGTTATAATCGGATCAGATGTGATTTGCTTAATCCTGTTTTCAATTCTATCGAAAACTACATTTTCTCTATCGAAAGTTTCACCATCTAAGCCATAACCATAATATCTTCTAGCTAATACAGCTTCCTCGATGTGAAAACCCACAGTTAAGTCATCTCTTTGAAAATAATGATGCAAATGATAATACATATGATATCTGTGATACATTTCTTTTAGCTTTGGTGACAAGTTTAAAATCTGTTGTTGTTCTTCTGAAGTTGTATCATCCGGATGTCCTGATGTATGTGGAATTTTCATATGATCATGTAGATTATTATCATAAAACGGAGTTCCAGTAGTTTTAACTTTCCATTCTTTCATTAAATTTGCAATAGTAGTTGTTCCAACATATTCTATTCCCGACAAAATTATTTTCATTCTCATTCCCTACTTTTATATTAATTTATCAAGTTTAGTTTCATCTAATTCAAATCCAAGTCCTGGTTTATCATTTAAATGAATATGTCCGTCTTTGATTAAATATGGTTCCTCTAAGTAATTATTATGTTCAGGAATAAAAACATGGGAGTGTTCCAATCTATAAAAATTCGGGACAGAACTTACTACATGTGCGGCAGAAATCAATTCTATTGGTCCACCCGGAATAACGTGAGGTGTTATAGGAATATAATATGCCTCAGCCATTGTAGCAATTTTCTTTATTTCTGAGATTCCACCCGTCCAGATAGTATCAGGCATAATATAATCTGCAAGATTATTTTCAAGGATTGGAATAAAGTCTGCTCTAGTATAAAGTCTTTCTCCAACACAAATTGGAGCATTCGTATTTTCCTTTACTTGTTTTAAAGCGTTTATTCCTTCTGGTGGAACTGGTTCTTCAAACCAAGTTATATTAGATTGTTCAAAAAGATTATTAGATAGCCTAATAGCATTAGGTACATTGTAATGTCCATGAGCATCTATCAAAATTTCAAAAGCGGGACCGACCACTTCTCTTACTGCTGCAACAATATCGTATCCTAATTGTTCTCCTTTTTGTGATATAAAGCCATCTTGATACATAGTATGAAATTGTGTCATTTCTAGAAATGGATCGAGTTTACATGCACTGTGTCCGTTTTCAACTAAATTAGCTTTCGCAGCCTTTGCATAATCTTCAGGGGTCGAACAATCTGGAAACCAAGCATTACAGTAAAGCCTTACTGGATCTCTATATCTTCCTCCAAGTAAATCATATATCGGTAGTCCACTTACTTTCCCTTTTATATCCCACAAAGCTATATCAAAACCAGCGGTTAATGAAGTTGTAAATCCTCTAGACCCCATATAAGAAAAAAGACGAAAAATTTTATTCCATAACCGATCAGTATCCATTGGGTTTTCACCTATAAGATTTTCAGATACTTCTTTGATAGCAGTAGCCATAAAATTTTCACTTACTGCTACAGAAGAACCTACTTCTCCCCAACCATGAATACCTTCATCTGTTTCCATTTTTAAAAATACCCATTTTCTACCCAATTTGCTTTTGGATGTTTGTTCATAATCTGCAGCATATGGAGTAATTTTGGTGATTTTCATATTTTACCTTCAAGATACTTTTAATTAGATTTTTATTACTGGTTTATGTTATCAGAGAATTAAACATTGTGTTATGATCCGGAGATTATACACCGAGGAAAGACAACAATCATCATTTGTTATTTATCCATGTTTCATACTCTTTTTCAGTTTCATTTGACCAAGCTATTCTAGGATAAAAATCTTTCAATTCTCCTCCTTCTGATAATTTCTTTCGAGCGAAGATCTCCCATTCTGCATGACCTGAAGCATTTTCTGCTAATTGCTCGGCCAAGGTCTTTGGAACAACTACCGCACCATCATCATCCGCAATAATAATATCTCCAGGGTTTACAAGTACCCCTCCACAAGCAATTGGGATATTTACAGCATTAGGGAATATTGAAGTCTGTGTATGATAATTAGGAGTAACACCACGAAGCCACATCCCTAAATCTAGATCTCTAGCATTAGTAAAATCTCTAATAGCTCCATCAACCACTATACCTGCACCTCCTTTTCCTTGAAAATAAGTAAGCATCATTTCTCCAAAAACTCCACTTCGTAAATTTCCTCTTGCGTCTACTACCACTACATCTCCTTCTTTGGCTAAGTACAACGCATGTCTATGGTATTGAAGTTCAGGATCCATCTCTTGATTATCTTGAAACACATCTTCTCTAATAGGCAAAAATTGCAAGGTTATTGCTGGACCTGCTATTACTTTACCAGGAGTCCATGATACTGGGCCTTGTATGAAACAATCTTTTATTCCCAATTTATTTAGTTCACCTGAAGCAGTGGCTGTTCCTACTTTTTTTAATTTTTCAATCAATTCTTTTTGTGGTCTTTCTATATTTTTAATTTTTTCAAATTCACTTTTATTCATTAAACTTTCCTTTGAATATTTGAAAGATTTGTTGTTACAGTTACTATTAAACAACTAAATAAGAAAAATTCATAATGGAAAAGAAAAAAAATATACTAATTTCTTCAAATGGTTCATCAATTGCCAAAATACTTTCGAATTGTCTAGTTTCACACAATATAAACTTTATTAATGACAAAGATTTAATTTATTCAAATTCAAAGGAACTGGAAAAACTTTTTGAAAAAATAGATGTTTATGTTCATATAGGGTTTAAAGGGTTTTTAGCAAAAGATGAAATGGAGCTTATTGATTATCACACTAGAATAACGTACGATTTGCTTTTTGCTGCAGGGAAAAAAAATGTAGAAAAAGTTATATCTATTTCTACTTTGGAATTGTACAAAGATTATGAAGCCAATCTTACTGTTAGTGAAAACTGGGAAACTAAATTTCCTTTGGATCAACCAGAACTTTTATGTGCAAATTTATCAGAAAAAGTATGTAAAGAATTCGCTAGAGATCAAGTATTTGAAGTAATAAATCTAAGGCTAGGAGATCTGAGAGAAAATAGTGATACAAGATTATCTGAAGAAAAATTTAAGAAAAGCATTAATTTAATGGTAGATTTAGATTTTAGTTCAGAAGAGTTAAAACAGACAAAAAATCCTTTTAATTCTGCGAGAAAGAAAGGCCCTAACTGGATTAATTTGCACTTACAAGATACATTTGAAGGTCAAAAATTTTTAACTAATAAAATTGATAATTTGATAGGAGTTTGAGTAAAATGAAAATTCTTATATTGGGAGGAACTGGAATGCTGGGGCCATGGGTTGTTAAAGCATTGAAAAACAAACATCAATTATTACTAACAGATATTAATGAGCCTCCGAAAAAATATCAAGGTGACTTCTTAAAATTAAGCGTTGACGATATAAATGGTGTGATAAATGCTGCTGAAGGCATGGATTGTATAATCAATCTTTCTGTATTAAGACATGATAGAAAACTCGCATTTGATGTTTCTACAAAAGGAAATTACAGCATGATGAATGCTGCAAAAATTCATAATATTAAAAGGGTTATAAATACCGGCCCGCACTTCCAAATGTTAGGACAATCATATGAGGAATGGGATTTTAATTTAAATCCAGAAATGCCACCTCAACCAGGGACTAGGCTTTATGCAATAAGTAAGTTTTTGGGTCAAGAAATAGCAGAAAGATATGCAGATTATTTTGGAATAAACCTCATAACTCTTCTCTATTACAATATGAGACATCACTACGATCTTACCACTCCAAATGAAGAAAAAGCAGTTTTACACAATGATATGGTTCCTTTTACTACGTCTTGGATTGACTGTGGAGAGGCTGTAAGATGTGCAGTTGAAATAGACAAATCAAAATTACAGTCAAATTCCGAAACTTTTTTTGTAAGTCCTATGCCTCCCCACAATAAATTTAATAGCTCTAAAACTTTCGATATTTTAGGATGGAGACCAAAATATTCACTTGAAAACTTGTGGACTAAAAAAATTAAAAAATCAAATAATCATGTTGAAGATTCGTATTAACTCCAGGAGGAACAAATGAATGAATTTAAAGAATCTATCAAGTCAGCTTTAAATGAATATTTTGAGGGATTACTTAAATGTTTAAACGGACTTACAGAACCAGAGTTATATTGGCAACCTTCTCTAGAATCAAATCATATTACTTGGTTGGTATGGCATATGGCTAGAGTCGAAGACAGATGGATTAATTTTATTGTTGGAGGTAAAGAAACTGTTTGGGATAAAAATAATTGGAATGAAAAATTTGGAGTAGATCAGGAAGATTATGGTAAAGGATACAATAAAGAAGATATATCAAAAATGCCAAAAATGGAGATGAAGAAATTACTAAATTACTATAACGAGGAGAGAGTTGAGATTTTTAATGTAATAGAAAATTTAAACTCTGACGATTTGAAAAATTCATACACTTCTCCTTCGAGAGGAAAGGTCACAGGCAAATGGATTTTGGGGCACGTAATAGTTGAAGAATCACAACATTTAGGCCAAATGGCATATATAAGAGGTATGATAAGAGGTTTAAACAAATAGAAATTTAAATTCTCAAAATTCTTATACCATAATACATTTCTAAAATTAATAAAAAGAACCCTTGAAACAGAACTCCAAATCCATGGCCTACTGAGGAATCTCCATTTATAAATATCTCAAAAATTAAAACTATTGCAACTGATAAATAAATCAAATCTAAAAATGAGTTAAATAACAATATTTTCGCTAATTTTTTTGAATTTTGTTGTGATTTTCTTAAGATTACAAAAATTCCAATTAAAGAATTCACAAGACCCCAAGCAAGAAATTGAGTCCCGATCCCTCTAATAAAGTCATTATTAAAATAAAATAATGTTGCACCCATCAATATAGATATTAATCCCCAACCAAGCAAAATTATAGAAAATTGGTTCTGTACAAATATAATTTTCTGAGTATTATTGTCCATATTTGAAAAATTAATGTTTTAATTATTTAATATTATTTTAATAAGGAATTTGTTATGAAATATAGAAATTGGCCAAACGTTTATAAAGATTTGGGTATAAAACCAATTATAAATGCACAAAGCTGGGTTACATCTTTAGGTGGAAGCATTATGAAACCTGAAGTAATTAAATCCATTGAAGAAGCAAGTACGGTATTTGTAGAACTTGAAAAATTAAATGAAGAAGCAGGAAAATTTATTGCTAAAATATGTAAATCTGATGGAGCAATGGTCACAAATGGTTGTGCATCTGCTATTGTTCTGATGTCTGCTGCTTGCCTAACAGGTACCGATATTGAAGAAGCAAAAAAATTGCCCAATAAAGAACATAAAAGAAATGAAATTCTTATACATAAAGGTCAAAGAAATAGATATGATAGTGCTTTTGAAATTCCAGGATCTAAGTTAGTAGAATACACAAATGAGAATCTATTTGACAAAATAACCGATAAAACTTGTGCTATTGCATATGTTGTTGCTCCATTTTTTGACAAAGGTTTAGGAATGAAAAAAACTATTGAAATAGCACATGAAAAAGGGTTGTATTTCTTAGTCGATGCAGCTGCAGAGCTTCCTCCTAGAGAAAATCTTTCTAAGTTCATAGAATTGGGAGCAGATGGAGTGGCCTTCAGTGGCGGAAAGGGTATCGGAGGTCCTCAATCAACGGGAATTTTGGCTGGAACTAGAGAGATTATAGATGCAGCATTTATTAATAGCTTTCAAAATCTTAAACCTGAATGGTCAGGGATTGGACGACCCATGAAAGTTTCTAAAGAAAATGTCATAGGATTGATAACAGCAATCAAGCTTTTCATTGAAGAAGACGAGAGCACGGAAAATAAACTTTGGTTGGGAAAAGCAAAATCTCTTAAAAAACAAATTCACCCTAAAAAAGGAATGGTAATAAATATTGAAAATGATTATCCAAATAGGCAAGGCTCAAATACTATTTTGTCTTTTCAAAAGGAGAATTATGAAGGGCCAACTACAAAAGAAATTAGGCAATTCTTAGAAAATGGAGAACCAAAAATTTTTGTAGGGAAACATAATTATGATGAAGAAATCAATATTGTTGTTCATAGTTTAAATGAATTTGAAATAGATATAATCGCCGAAAAACTTAATGAAATTTTATAAATTTACTTATTCTTAAACCTTATATAAAGTTTTTCTTTATTAGTCAGTAATCCCACATATTTATCAACTAATTTACCTTTATGAATTAATACAAAAGTCGGGGTTGAAGTTATCTCATATTTTCGAATTAAATCAGAATAATTTTTATCATAGATGTCAATTTGAAAGGTAGCAAATATTTCAGAGTATGATTGTTGAAAGTTTAAAAATGGTTTTTCACTTATTACACATCCCATACAGTTTGGTGAATAAAATTCTATAACCATAGGTTTATCAACGGATAGAATAGAATTTATTTCTAGTGAATTTGTTTTATTTCCTGGTTCAATAAGAATTTTAGTGCTAATAGATATCACTAATAATAATACAAATACGGATAATAATATTAATTTATTTTTACTTAAATAATTATAAAAAATTATAGATACAATAATTGGAAATAAAAAAGTAATAATATAAAGAGAATTATGATTTATCCAATGAAACATACTTTGTTGTTTTGTAATTTACAAATTAAATTATAAATGAAATTTAAAAATATCTATTACTTAGAAAATATTATATTTCATCGGATTCCCATAAAGATATTATCGATCTTATATCACCATGATTAAGTTCATTAAACTTTTTTTGTATTTCTAGAAGAATTTTAGTGTCCATAAAAGGTATATTTGCCAAATCAGTAATAGGAAACATACATATAAGTTTTCCTATTTGTTCTATATACGGAAGAATTGAGGTTTTTACTTTTTCATATCTACGACTTTCAGAAATGTTAAAATATAATCTTTTATCTAAATTTATGAATGTTTCAATTGAATCATAAATGGTACAAATACATTCAAAAATTTTTGTACATAGATCTAAATCCATCCTATCTGAATAAATTGAAGAAGAGGTAAATGACAATTCAGTGATGTTGAAATCAATTTCATTTGATAATTCTTGAAACTCTTCAGCCGTTAGGTGTTCGTCTTTTAAAAGAATAAAATTCTTTCGAGAATATTTACGAATTATTGATTTAACTGTATCTGAATCTAAATCTGGTTTATTAAAATTAATTTCCATTTATTAAGCCTGTAAAATAATTAATATAGAAATCATTATAAAATTTCATTATGAGAAAAGTAGCTTTTATAACAGGAGCAAGTAGATTAAAGGGAATCGGAGCATCTACTGCATTTTTATTTGCAAAAAATAATTATGACATAATTATAACCGGAACGAAAAGAGATCAAAAATCATTCCCAAAATATGAAAAGGATATCAATTGGACCGGAGTAAATTCTTTGGCAAAAAAGTTAGAAAAATTTGATATAGAGGTGTTACCAATAGAATTAGATATTTCCAACGAAAATGAAGTAGAATCAGCATTCAGTATCATTATAGAAAAATTTAATAGAATAGACGTTCTTGTTAATAATGCTTCAACGGGTATAGGTGAAGATAGAGTTCCAGTAATAAATTTAGACAATAAAGAGTTTATGAAGGTTATTAAAGTAAAATTATTTGGTGCTTTTTATATTACAAAATTAGTATCTAGATACATGGTTGATAGCAAAATTGAAGGATCAATCATAAATATTTCTTCAACCGCTGGAAAATCTGGAAATGCTAATATGGCTGCGTATAATGCAGCTAATTTTGGTTTAGAGGGTTTTAGTCAAGCGTTGGCAATGGAGTTAGCAAGCAGAAATATAAGAGTTAATTGTGTAGCCCCTGGACCAATACGAACCTCTCGATTAGATAAATTAAGTAAAAAAAACCTTCAAAAACTAAAGAATACAATCCCATTAAAAAGAATAGGTGAAGATTTCGAAGTGGCAGATTTGATATATTTTCTTGCATCAAATAAATCAAAATATATATCAGGCCAGTCAATTAATATAAATGGAGGAATCATTACTGAAAGATAAATTACTCCATTTTTGATCCAACAAATTTGGAAATAGCTCTAGCAGTAGGATCTGTGTGAACATTTACTATAGAAGGAAGGTTTGAATTTATCGCTCTTTCAATTGCTGGTTTGATTTCTTCGGGTTTTTCAACTAATTCACCGTAACCTCCCATCGATTCTGCAATCAAATCAAACCTAGTAAAACCTAACTCTCTTCCCGGTTTTCTAATTCCTTCAACTCTTGCTGTCCATCCTTCATTGTTAGATACCACTATTACAATTGGTAGATTGTGTCTTACAGCGGTATCAAAATCTTGAATATTCATTCCTAATGATCCGTCGCCATGTAAAGAAAATACCTGATTATTAGGTTTTGCTATTTTAGCTCCGATTGCGTAAGGCAATCCTACCCCCATACATCCGGTTGGGCCCGAGTTGATTGAATGTCCCGGTTTGTAACAAGGAATACTTTGTCTACCATAATGTAATATTTCATTTCCATCTATACTAATTATTGACGAAGGATCCATGACTTCTCTTAATTCTTTACATAGTCTTAAGGGATGAATCGGAGATTGGGAAGATTCTTCTAAAGGCTTTACTTTTTCTAGTCTAGATTTTTCAAGTTTTGACAAATTATTTCTCCATGTTTCCCATTGATTTGACTTTATATTTTGTTTTAATAATTCTTCATTTAATTGATTTATTACATTTTTGCAATCCCCTACAATTCCTAATGTCACTTCTCTATTATGTGCAATTTCTTCCTCAAAAATGTCTACCTGTATGATTTTTGCGTCCGGATTTATTCTATTGCCATAAGTCATAATCCAATTAAATCTTGTTCCTAAAACTAAGACAAAATCTGTTTCCCTAAAAGCACTAGATCTGGCTGCAGGATAGGAAAAAGGATGATCATCAGATACTATTCCTCTAGTCATTGGGGTCGTATAAAATGGAATTCCAGAATTATCTATTAACTGTTTCAATTCACTTGATGAGTCAGACCAAAAAGTGCCTCCTCCTGCAAGTATAATTGGAGCATTAGCTTTTTTTAATAAATTTATAGATTTTGAAATTAATTCAGGATCACCAATAGGAGATGATTTTTCAGAAGATCTAGTGGGCTGGTTTAAATTTTTTTCGCTAACTTTTTCATATAAGACATCTTCATTACAATCTATATAAACAGGTCCAGGCCTTCCGGATGTTGCAATTCTGAAAGCATGAGAAACTATTTGAGGGTATTGTTTAGCGGAGGTAGGTCTAAAGGTGGCTTTAGATACCTTTTCAAAAATGGACAATTGATCTATTTCTTGGAATCCACCTCTGTAAAAATCTTTCAATGGTCCTGCACCACCCAAAGTGATCATAGGAGCACAATCAACGAAAGCATTATATTGTCCAGTCAATAAATTTAAGGTTCCTGGACCTGAAGCAGCTGTTGTTACACCTGGTTTGCCTGTTACTCTAGTATATGCGTGTGCTGACATTGCAGCAGCCTGTTCGTGTCGAAAATCATACGTCTTTATTCCAAAATCTTCAGAATTATTTATAATTTCATAATTTGGTCCTCCCATTAGATAAAATAAACACTCTGCACCTTCATCTTTAAGCGTTTTTGCAACCAAATAAGATCCATCAATCTCAGGCATAATTACTCCTCATTAATTAATTTTTTGGCATCTTCAGGAATCATCATAAGATTTTTAAAATAATCTTTTATTTTTACAATATCTAATTTTCCTAAGTTTGTCATAATTTTATATGCATTCTCATAATCTAACAAACTTATCTCTTCAGGTTCAACATCACCTTGTTCATTACCATTATGCCAGTTACGCAAAGGTAATGCTAATCCTGTAACTGAATATCCAAAAACTGCAAAAGCGGATGCTTCACATCCACCTTCACTCATGAGTTGTCTTTGATAAGCAAAATTTACATCTCTTCGTAATATTTCTTTCACAGATTGTAATAGTACAAGTTCAGCTTTATTGTCAAAAGTTGTTAGCCGATCTCCAGTCCTTATTATTGGACCTTTACCGAAATTTGCTCCAGGTAATTCACTACTAGTTTCAATAGAAATAATTATAGAATTTTTGCTGATCAATTCATTAGCTGCAATTAATCTTGCCCCTATAAGTCCTACTTCTTCAGCTCTAGAGAAAATAGCCTTAAAAGAATATTCATTAGAACTTTTATTTAATTTATTCAATGTTTCAATAATTAGAGCACATCCAGCCAAATCGTCGGCCACAGGAGTTACAATTCTTTCTCCAAAATATTTAGTTTCTGGTAAATCAAATACGGCAAAACTTGGTAATTTAATATTTTCAGATTCAGATTCAATTAAAACAAACTCTGAAGTCATCCATCTATAATTCTTTGGGATTTTTGTTTTTTTATTTTCTTTAGAATAAAAATTTATAATTTTTCCTTTATATAAATCAGATTTATTTGAAATTATTTTTACATTCGTTTGATTGGTTACACAATTTTTTGGTAACCCTCCTAGAGCTTTTGCTAAATAAATGTTCTTTTTATGTTTAGATATGATTTCAAATCCCGGATGATCCGTATGAGATATAAATACTATTTCATTTGGAGTTTTACCATTAACTTCAGCAAAAATATTTCCCCAGGAATCTTGGTGAAATTCTATTTTATAGGAATCAAGTTTAGTTTTTATGTATTCCAAAATTTTTTGTTCATAAAACGAAGTTGTAGGGAGGTTCGATAGTTCCCTAAAAGTATCTAATAGTTGATTTGACATAGGTATTTTTTTTCTTTTTATTTTAATTTATATAAAAACAAGTAGAAAATGTTATTTTTTATAACTAAATGGAATATATTTTTAAAAATAATTTTATACGATATATGCAATTAGAATAAATTATATGAAAACAGAACATGAATACGAAAGGATTATAAATGGCTAAATATAAGGTAGTATTTCTAGGGCCTGAAGATGACAAATTAGAATATGAAAGAGCTGAAATGGCAGATCTAGATATAGAATTCGTAAAAGCAAATCCAGCTTCTGAAGGAGAAGCAATGGAGGTTGTTAAAGATGCAGATGCAATTATGAATCGAGCAGGTTGGGGTAGTGAACAATTCATCAAGTCCACTAAAAAATGTAAGGTATTAGCAGTATATTCACATGGGTTTAATCATATTGATGCAGCAGCAGCTACGGAACATGGAATTATGATAACAAATGGCGCAGGTATGTGTGCAGAAGAAGTCTCTAATCAAGCTGTTACTTTTGCTTTAGCACTTAATAGACAAACAGTTCAATATACTCTGCAATTAAGGAATGGAGGTAAATGGAACGCCTCAGAATTTAGTCCAATAGACCCAATAGATGAACAAACTCTTGGTATTATTGGATTTGGAAATATAGGAAGACAAATTGCTAGAAAATTGGGAGCGTGGAGAATGAAAACTTTGGTATATGATCCTTATTGTCCTCCATGGTTAATCAAAGAATATGGAGTAGAACAAGTATGGAATTTAAACGATATTTTTAAAAAGTCTGATTATGTAGTCACAATTGTACCTCTTAATCCTGAAACCCACCATATGATTGGAAAAGAACAATTTGACCTTATGAAATCAAGTGCTTATTTCATTAATGTTTGTAGAGGAGCTGTAGTAGTTGAAAAAGAAATGATTGATGCATTAAACAATAAAAAGTTTCGTGGAGCTGGTTTAGATGTCTTTGAACAAGAGCCAGCAGATCCTAACAATCCATTGTTCAGTATGCCCAATGTAATAGTTGCTCCACACGTTGCAGGTCAATCTACTCGTTCGGCCTGGTTATCACGAAGAAGAGCTTCTCAACAGGTTGCAGCAGTATTAAGAGGAGAAAGACCAACTGCTCTTCAAAATCCTTCTGTTACATCTCAATTGGAAATGCTGAAAGCAATGCCTGCAAATAAACCTGTTCTGTAGGGAAAAATTTTGCCAAGGAATCTATTAATTGAACAAATAACAACTATACGAAACCCAAGTTATCCAAAAATAATTTGGGTTTTGATCAAAACAAATGATGGACTTGAAGGTATTGGAGAAACTTCATACGATCCAACTACGGTAGAAGCGTTCATTATGGGAGAGGGTTCTAATTATCTTTTAGGCAAAGATCCTTCTAAGATAGATTTGCATTGGGAAAAATTATCTAAAGTCGGAGCACATATAAAAATAGGTAATTCTGGTGAAATGAGAGGATTATCTGCAATAGATATGGCTCTCTGGGATCTAAAAGCTAAAAGACTAAAAGTCCCTTTGTATGATCTATTAGGAGGATTATCAAGAGAAAAAATAAAAGTTTATAATACTTGTGCAGGATATTCTTATGGAGTTAACCGCGCTGGTTCTAAACTACCAGGAGATATAGACTACCAGAAAGATCAACCCTATGAAGATCAGTATGCTTTTATGAATGATCCCATTGCATTAGCTGAAAGCTTACTAGAGGATGGTTTTACAGCAATGAAAATTTGGCCTTTTGATCAGTTCGTTCCAAATAATGATGGAAATATGATTGATCTCGTTGAATTAGAAGAAGGATCTGAACCATTTAGATTAATTCGAGAAAAACTTAAAAGCAAAATGGAAGTTATGCTTGAATTACATTCATTTTGGAATCTACCATCTGCAATAAGAATCGCAAAATCAGTTGAACCATATAATCCATTCTGGATAGAAGACCCTATTCCTATGGATAATTTTGATACGTTATATCAATTTAAAAAATCAACTTTCATTCCTACAACTGCATCTGAAACCTTAGCTAGTAGGTGGCAGTTTAGAGAGATGTTCGAAAAAAGGGCAGCAACAATATGTATGTTTGACATATCTTGGGTAGGAGGAGTTTCTGAAGCTAAAAAGATTAGTACAATGGCTGAATCATATAATATACCCATAGCAACTCATGACTGTGTTGGTCCTGTAACTCTAGCTTTCTCGATTCAGCTCTCATTAAATGTTCCTAATACAATAATTCAGGAAACTGTGAGGGCATTTAATAATACATGGTATCAAAAAATTGTTAGTAAAGTACCAAAAATTGAAAACGGATATGCTTATGCAAGTGATGATTTTGGATGTGGTGTTAATCTGTCTGATGAATTTCTATCAAATAAAGATACAGAGAAAAAAGTTATAGTTTTATAAAGAAAATAAATATAGGAGAATAATATGACAAAAATTGCAGATCCGGTTCAACTTTTCAATTGTCCTGGCCCTAAACCTAATGGTTTACAGGCATCCGAAGAAGGTCTATGGGTGATTGATCAAGGAAATAATTATGTTTATCTCTTAGATTGGACAAATGGTAAGACTATAAAAAGTTTTGAAACAGAAACAGTTAAATCTTCAGGTATAACATTAGATGACGAGGGAAATATTTGGATAGCATCTACATATAATTGTAAGATTTACAAAATTGATTCAAAATCGGGTGAGACTATAGAGAAATTTGAATCTCCTGGACAAGGAATGAATGCTACAAGAGAACACGATTCTGAAAATTATCAAAATACAGGAGATCACGGATTGGAATGGAAAGAAGGTTTACTTTATGTCGCATCTCCTCCTTCACAATATATACACGTCATGGATCCAGAAAATTGGAAAGAAATAAGTCGTACAAAAGTTCCTGGATATAGAGTACATGGAATTGCTTGGTCAAAAGAAGAAGGATACATTTGGGTAGCAGATACAGCAATGGGAATTGTAACTAGAATAAGACTTTCTGATTCTAGGGTTTATGATAGTTTCAGAGTTCCTCATCCTGTACAAGTACATGGAATGACCATCAAAGACAATACTTTATGGTACTGTGACGATAGAAAGCCTATTGGAATATTAGATGTGAGTATGGAGCCTGAATTTTAACATGTCAAATAATGAAAATTTTGGAAAAGTAATGACTGTTTTGGGCACAATTGATCCTCTAGAAATCGGTATTACTTCTACACATGACCATATATTGATAAATTTTGAAGCTATACTAACAGAACCTATTAATCCTAAAGAAAAATCCATGATGAATAAAAAGCTTTCATTAGAAAATATGGGATGGATAAGATTCAATTGGGCATCTTCAAAAGATAATTTGGTTTATGATGATGAAAACTTAGCTATCAATGAGTTAAATTACTTTAAAAATGCTGGAGGAAAAACTATTGTTGATGTTACAAATATAGGACTCGGCAGAAATCCAATAAAATTACAAAGCATAAGTAAAAAAACAGGTTTAAATATAGTTATGGGTACAGGGTATTACGTTGAATTAGCACAAAATAAGGGATATACAAAAGATGGTATAGAAGGATTGTATGAAAATATTATTAACGATATAAAAATTGGTGTAGATAATTCAACAGTTAAATCTGGAATCATAGGTGAAGTAGGCTGTTCTTGGCCATGGACCAAAAATGAAAAACTTTCAATGGAAGCTTCTGTTTTAGCTCATAAGGAAACAGGATTACCATTATTGATTCATCCCGGAAGGAATCAAATTGCCCCTTTGGAAATAATAAAATATATAGATGAATTAGGAGCTGACTTAGATAATGTAGTAATGGGACATATTGATAGAACAATTTTTGACAATACTATACTAAAAGAAACTGCAGATACTGGTGTCTATCTTAATTTAGATCTATGGGGACATGATAGCCCTTTCTATCCACTTGCACCTGAAACATATATGCCAGGCGATCATGAGAGGATAAATATGATCGAATTTTTAATAGATAAAGGATTTGAAGATAAAATACTACTAGCACATGATATCTGTACCAAACATAGACTCAAAAAATTTGGTGGCCACGGATTTGATCACATTATTAACCATATAATCCCTTGGATGATAGCTAGAAAAATTGATAAAGAAAATATAACCAAAATGGTAGATACTAATCCCACCAAAATGTTAACCATAAAGTAATGAGCAAAATAATATTATTGATAATTATAATATTTATCTCTATTTCTTGTGGAAATAATGATAAATTTATCTCTTTATTTCTTATAACAAATGAAATCAATATAGGTCAGAATAGAATCGCCCTCTCAATAATAGATAGTGAAGGGACAAGTTTAAAAGAAAATATCGAATTATCATATAAAAAATTAGACAAAGAAAATAGAAATAAAATAGAAAATTTCAATGTAGTTAATTGGCCAAACAATAAATATGTTTTAATTACTAAAATTAATTTTCCTTCTGAAGGATACTGGGAAATTTATGCTAAAGACAAACACAATAATTTAACTAATAAAGCTACACTTTTAGTTAAAACTGACAGTAAAGTTCCATTCATTGGAGACAAAATTTCAAACATAAAAACACCAAATACAAATTTATCAGATATAAATTCTATAACCACTGATCCTACACCGTATAAAATATTTTACAAATATAGTCTAGATGATGCTTTAAATTTAGATAAACCAATAGTTATTTTTTTTACAACTCCTGGTTTATGCCAAACAGGAACTTGCGGTCCGCAAATTGTAGAGATGAAAAAATTATATGAAGAATTCTCGGACAGATTAATCTTTATTCACGTTGAAATTTGGAGTAATTTTGAAGAGATCAAAAAGGAAGGCAACTTATCTGTGGGCATAGTAAATAAAGCAGTTGAGAGTTTTGGGCTAGAAGATGAGCCTTGGACTTTCTTGATAAATTCAAATGGATTTATAGTAGAAAGATACCAAGGATTTACGAACTATGAGGAAATCAAAAAAGACATATTGAAAAATTAATGCCCTAATATTTCTAATGTATCTAGAATTTTTTCACCATTAATATTTTTGTATTCAACTATAACATTATCTGCGTTAAGCATATGTTCTTTCATATGTGAAGGTGAAAAATGTGCATCAAGCTGCTTAATAATCTTAAACTTTTGTATGATTTGTTTTTCATTTATCAGTTCAATGTAATCTATATTGTAAAAATCATTTGATTCTATACTATAAATTTTTCCTTCAAATGCTAATGTGTTAGAACAAACATTTAGAAATACAAAAATTGACAATAAAATATATATAAAGATTTTATTCATTATTTAAAGAATTTAATAATAATTTTGATTTTTCTAACATCAATGAATTCCTGGGGTTTTTAGAGATTTCAATGGCTTCCTCTAAGTCCGATTTTGCTTTATCAAGTTCATTTATTTGTATATATAACACCGAACGTTCATAAAAATAAGAAGCTCGAGATCTATCCATAATTATTGCTTTATTAAAATCAATTAATGCATTTTCATACATTCCATTGAACCTTAAACTCTTAGCTCTCCAAAAATATATAGAAGAATCATCTGGTGATATTTGAATAGCTTCTTCATAATAATTATTTGAAGTTACAGTGTCACCTTCGAAAGATTTTATAGCTCCCAAAACAATTAAGGCTAATGTATCTTTTGGATCTATTGAATTAGCTAGGGTTGCATCTTTTGTAGCTTTATCAAACAAGTTTAAATAATAATTTACGAGTGCCCTTATTGAATAATGAGTCGAAATATTAGAATTAAGTATAATAGCTTTATTCAAATGTTCTATTGAGATTTCAAGATCTCCTTGCATAATTTTAGATTCTGCAAGTCCTTCCCATGCTTTAGAGAAATTTGGTTCAATATTAAGTAATTTTTCGTAAGATTTTTCTGCCTCTTTATATTTTTGTTGTTTCATTAAATTTTGTGATTTTAAGTACAAAGAAAGTGATGCTTCTGCAGAATAGACATTTGATGAATTATCATCAAATAAAACATTTTGTTCCTCATTTTTTTCGCAAGAAACAAAAGAAAAGATTAATAATAATAAAAGAAACTTCATAGTAAAAAAATCAATTTTTTAATATATTCTTTTTCAGATTTATACCCACTTTTTATATCAACATCTATGTCTAACAATAATCTCAAACTATTTTTTAATCTAACTTCATCAGTTTCTTTAGATTGAGCAATGATTTTGTTAAATGCATAGTCAGAAGAAATTTGAATCTGACGTTTTATATCGGAATAATCAATCTTCATTTTAAGTAAATCTTTGGTTATCAAAATAAGTCTAAATTGTCTTGCGATCATATTTATAATGTTGAAGAAACTATTTCCTTGTTCAATCAAATTATCCAATATTTTAGATGCCTTCAAATTGTCTTTTACCATAATTGAATCAATCAATTCAAAAATGGAATCTTCTTTAATTCCAGAGACCATTATTTCTATGTCATCAATGACTATATTCCCATCTGGATTATAATTACTTAGTTTCTGCAATTCGTTATCAATGTACCTATAATTACTTCCCAGCAATTCTACTAATTTATTTATTCCTTCGTTAGAGATATTTAAATTATATTTCTTTTGCCTTTCTATGATCCATTTTCTATTTAAATCCCAAGAACCTCTACCAGAAGGTATATTTGACAAAGTAATTTGACATATATCATTTAATTTAGCAAAATAATTCTTTTTTAAATTTATCTCTTCTTTTTCAAAAAAAATTACTTCATTTGTAGAGGGTTTGTTTAGTAGAATATCTATAAAATTTTCCCAGTTTTTTTCTTTAGTTGAATTTATTTTTGAAAGTAAATAATTAAAAATTATCAACCTGTTCGTTCCAAATAAAGAAATTGTACAAATATTTTCTTTGAATTTATTTTCTGTTAGATCATTAGTATCAACGACGTTTAAATCAAATTCAGATATATTTTTTTGTTCAACAATCCCTTTTAGAAATTGATTTGAAGAAAATTCATCATTACCATGTAATAAGTTAATCAAATCTTACCCAGTTGTTTATAAATAATTATTACTTTTTAATTTAAAATAGATATATAAATATGTTAGACAAATAAAATGAATAATTTTGTATTAATAATACCAAGATTGATAATTTTCATAATCAATTTGATTATAAGTCTATTTAATTTATCGATTCCATTTTCTAAAAAAATTATATTTTTGGTAGGTATATTTTATGTAATTTGGCCCTTTGATCTAATAAGAGATCTAATACCTATACTAGGACAAATAGATGATCTGATTGTTTTCTCACTTTCATCTCTAATCTACAAGTATCTATTAACTAAAAACGAGTATAAGTCTAAAAAAGACAAAGATGAAAATGAAAAAATTATTGACGGAGAATTTAAAAACTTAGACTAAGAAAGTATATTTATGAGAATAGGAATTGTGGGTTTGAGTTTTTCAGGAAAATCTAGTTTGTTCAATAACATGACAAATAACAAAACAGATAATAATAGAGTAAATTCCATAGGGATTGCTAAAGTACCTGATATAAGAATCAAAAAGTTGAAAAATGTTTTCCAACCAAAAAAAACGACTTATTCAGAATTAGAATTTATAGATTTCAAAGAATCTATGTCAACATTAAAAGATTATTTTATACCTAAATATTTGCTTCAAGAGATGCAAAAGATTGATCAATTAATGATAGTTATTAGAGCATTTAACAATGATGCAGTTCCTCACGAATTGAACACCGTAGATTATATTAGAGATTTGAAAACCATTATGTTTGAATTAGCATTCGCAGATATTGAATTAATTGAAAAAAGAATTGAAAGATTAGCAAATGATAAAAAAGGATTGAAATCAGTAGCACAAAAAAGAATAGACGATATGATTGATTCATTGAAATCAATTCAACAAGAATTAGAGAAAGGAGTTTTAATAAAAGATATAAAATTAAGTACTATACAAAAAGAAGCGATAAAAGACACTTTCTTTATATCGAAACTTCCTATAAGTATAGTTATTAACTCATCTGATGATAATTCAGATTTATTAAATGATACATTGAACAGTATTGAAAAAATTACTGTTGAAAATGTGACAATAATAAATTCTACACTTGAAGAAGAGTTAAACCAACTAGATGAAAAAGAAGAACAAGAATACAGAAAAGATTACAAATTAGGTGAATCAGCTATAAATAAAATTACAGATATTGCATGTAAAAGTTCTCAATTGATTTCTTTTATGACAGTCGGACAGGATGAAGTTAGATCCTGGTCAATACAAAACGGAACAAATGCTGTAAATTCTGCAGCAAAAATTCACTCAGATATCAAAAAAGGATTTATACGAGCAGAAGTTATCAATTACAATGATTTTATAGGCATTGGTTCATTAGTAGAATCAAAAAAACTAGGAAAATTAAAACAAGAAAGCAAAGATTATATAGTTAAAGATGGTGATATTATAAATTTTTTGTTTTCGGTGTGAATAAGGAAATAAATTTGAATGATAAATTAGGAAAAGTACAAAAACCTTCTGTAGGAAATATACTAGGTAAAAAAAAAGTTTATGTATGCATACTGATTCAGGCTCCAGCGGAAGCTCCAAAAGAACTTCATGATATCATACAAAAATACTGGGACGCAGTCGAAATAAATCTCTCAAATCTTGAGAAAAAGGCTGGAGTAATAAACAAGATATTTGTCGAAGGAATCCCAGGTAAAGGAGAAGATGTTTCTATGGGAATTAAAGAAGCAAGCTTAGGAGCCTGGCAAATATCAGAAATTCGAACAAAATCAGGAGCTATTTTTGAACAACTTGAAGATAAAGAAATATTATTAAAAGTCGTAGATTGGTCTAAATGTTTAAATGTTGGTTTAATGAGCCAACAAGTTGCTGATACGATTACAAATGAACTAAAAGAAGAATCAGAAAAAAGGTTAAATTATATAAAAAATTCTTTAATTAATAATATAGATGAAGGAGAGTCGGCATTAATTTTTACTGGTAATCAAGACATACAGATTCCAGAAAATATAGAAAAATTTATCATTTCACCTCCAGAACTAGATATGGTTGCTCAATGGATTAAAAAAGCTCAACAAGAAATGGAAGAAAAAATTAGGAATCAATATAATGCTCAACAAGAAAAAGAACAAAAAGACGAATCTGACAAAACTGATAGTGGTTTATGGACGCCAAATTAGATAATATTTCTAACTTAGGAATATATGTGCATATTCCTTTTTGTCATACTAAATGTACCTACTGTGATTTTAATACATATACGGGAATTGAAAATTCAATTAATGATTTTAGTCAAGCCCTTTATCAAGAAATAGAATTTTGGTCTATTACCAACAGTAATTACATTGTCAATTCAATATTTATAGGAGGAGGGACACCTTCATACATAGATCAAAGAATTATAAATAACATTATCGAACATATTAAAGGAAATTTTAATTTACATAATAAAAGTGAAATAACTATTGAAATAAATCCTGAGGATGTAACTCACCATAAGGCTTTATTATGGGAAAAATCTGGAATAAATAGAAGTTCAATAGGAATTCAATCACTAGATGACAAAGAATTAAAGATTATCAACCGAAGACACAATGCAAACACCGCGATAAATTCTTTGAAAACTTTGCAATCTATTTTTGATAATTGCTCAGTAGATATAATATATGGTTTGCCAAATCAAAGTATAAATTCATATACAAATACTCTTAACAAACTAATAGATGAGCAACCCGATCATTTCTCTTCATACTCTCTACAGGTCGAAAGAGGTACATTACTTGAAAAACAGGTGACAAATAAGAATTTAGAGGTAGCTGGTGATGAGTTGTCAGCAACAATGTATGAGAAAACAATGAAAGTATTAAAAGAAAATGGATATGAACAATACGAAATTTCTAATTGGTCATTAAAAGGAAAAAGATCGCTCCACAATATGAAATATTGGAAATTAGACCCGTACATTGGGATTGGCCCAGGGGCTCATTCTTACATAAATAACAAAAGATTTAGCATTGTGAAATCACCAAAAAGATATATAGACTTTTTTGGTCAAAAACAAAATAAAAAATCCATAAATGAAAAAATAGAATATTTGAATAATAATGGAATGTTAGATCTATATGAAAATCAAACAAAAAAAAATCATATTATTGAATATTTAATGCTTAGGCTAAGATTGTCAGATGGAATATCAAAAAAAGAATTTTCAGAGTATTTTGGCATAGATTTTGATAATTCATACTATAATAAAATAAAAAAATACATAGAAAATGAAATTTTGATCAAAAATAGTGATAGATATTACTTGTCAGAGAAGGGAAAGCTTTTTGCAAATGAAGTCGCGGAAAGTTTTGTAGAATAAATTGTTTTCAATTTGTATTGCTGGTCATATAAACCATGGAAAAACTGCAATAGCTAAAGAATTAACTGGCATCAATACAGATCGCTTACCTGAAGAAAATGCGAGAGGGATTTCTATTGAGCTAGGTTATGCAAAATACAAAATTGATAAAAAAAATTATTGTTCCATAATAGATGCTCCAGGGCATGAAAATTTTGTACATAATATGATTAAAGGTGCTTACGGTGTAGATCTGGTTATGTTAGTAATCTCAGCCAATGAAGGAATCCAAAGACAAACCATAGAACATTTTGAAATTATAAAATCTCTTGATATTGCAAACTTAATTATTGTTATAAATAAAATAGATTTATCCCATAATGAACAAATAGAAAAAACAGAAAGTGAAATAAAAAAATCTTTTTTAAATGGAAAATATAAGAAATCTAAAATAATAAACCTATCCTGTGTAACTAAAGAAGGAATGACAATCTTAGAATCTGAAATAAAAAAAATGTTCAATGCAAAAAAAACTTTTGAAGGGTTACCAGTTAGGGTACCAATAGATCGAGTGTTTTCATTACCTGGAAAAGGAACAATAGTAACTGGTACTTTACTTGGAAGCGATCTTGAAATAAATACTCAATTAAGATTGATGCCAGCAAACAAAAAAATAAAAATAAAAAAAATAGAATCTTTTTATGAAAATATAGAGAAAGTTAAGCCTGGATCTAGATGTGCATTAAATTTACATAGTATTGAAAAAAATGAAATCAAAAAGGGAGATATAATTTGTTCAGAAAATTATTTTGTAAAAGCAAACACTTTTTATGGTGAAATTTCAACAATAAATCCAAATAAGAAACTCAAAAACAATTCAGAAATAATTTTTCATAGTGGAACGAATAGGTCTCCAGGAAAAATTAGAATTATATATGAAATAAATAGTGGAAAAAAAATCTACAAAATAATATTGAAAAAGGATCTAGCAATTTTTAATAATGACAATTTTATAATTAGAAATAATATGGGAACAGTTGGTGGAGGCAAAATAATATGTGTTGAAAATCTAAGTAATTTGAATAATGAAAAATTAACCGATTATCTAAGAAATATAAATGCAGATGTTGAAAAAAAAATAGAAACTATTATTCGAGAAAAAAAGATCATTAGCATTGAAAGACTGCAAACCTTGTCTGGATTATCTAAAAACAATATATTTGATAATATTGAAAAAACAGAAATAACTACATTTCAAATTAAAAATAAGAATCAATATTTAGCTAAGAAACATTTTATAATGGAGTTATCTAAAGGAATGTTTTTAAAAATAAATGAATACCATAAACAATATCCCTTAAGACGTGGAATATCAGCCTCTATTATTAACGAAAGTATTGAAAACAGAATATCCATTACTCAATTAATTAATCTTAAAAAGATAGTTTTAAAAGAAGGAGTAATCAGCAATCTTAATTTTAGAATAGGTATCCCAGCTAAAGATAAAAGAGAAATTGATGCTTACATAAAATCACTAGAAGAAAATCCATTTAATCCTCCTACAGATAAACATCCTAACAAAGAATTACTAAATTATTTAATAAAAATTGGAGCGATAATACAATCCTCTAATAATATTTATTATTCTTTTAATTCCTTCAATAAAATCAAAGATAAAGTACTTGAACTCAATAAAAAGCATAAAAAAATCAACATCAATATTCTCCGAGAAAATTTAAAAATCAGTAGAAAATATTGCTTAGCTATATTGGATAAAATGGAAGAAGAAAAATTAATAATAAGAACTAAAACTTAGTTTATTTCTTTGGACCATATCTCCACAAAATGAGTAGATTTGAAGCAACAAATATCGAACTATAGGTACCTATTATTACACCCAGTAATAAAACTATCAAAAAATCTCTTAAAGATTGTCCTCCAAACAAAAGCATTGATAATATCACCGTAGAAGTAGTGATAGAAGTTCCCAATGATCTTGTAATAGATTCTTTTACTGATTTATTAACAGTATCAAAAAACTCTCTTGATCGGTTAAGAATCTGATTCTCTCGTATGCGGTCAAAAATCACAATTGTATCATTTACAGAATATCCAATAACTGTCAGAATGCCAACAATGAAAATAGAATTTACTTGAGATCCAATTATCAAACTTAAAATTATGAAAATACCCATAACTAATAAAACATCATGTATTAATGTTAATATTGCTGCTATCGCATAAAGGAAAGATCGTTCAATGTTTCTAAAGGCGTAGATTATGTACAGCATAACGAACAAAGAAGCTACAAATACAGCAATTATAGAATTTCTTATAGTATTTTCAGCTACAGAGCTACCCACTGTATTAGTATCAAGAGTTATAGGTTTTTCTTGTATTCTTTCTAAGAGTATTTTATCTATTTTTTCTTTACCACTATTTCCTATATCTGAAGTACGAATAAAAAATTCTTTCTCTCCCATAGACTGAACGATAGAGTTTTCAAAACCTGCTTGATTCAAAGCAAACATTATATCTTCTTGAGTAGGATTTTTATCAACCCATCGGTAAGAAATTGTTGATCCAGAAGTAAAATCAATTCCTAAAGGCAACCCGGGAAAAATCAATAGAATTATTGCAATCATCATTAATAACCCCGAAATATACAAAACATATAATCTTTTAAAGTTGATATTCAAATTTAATCTCCAAAATTTTTATTTTTCTTTACAACTGGGATATACAAATTAGTGTTACTTACAATATTGAATCTAGATACAATAACAATAAGGATCCTGTTCACATAAAAACTAGTAATCATACTGATCAAAACCCCAAGTCCCAATGTCAAAGCAAATCCCTGCATAACTGAAGTTGAAAATCTTGAACCAAACCAAAATAAAACAATAGCTGTAATTATTGTAGAAACATTGCCATCTCTTATTGATGGCCATGCTCTATTAAAACCAATAGATATAGAATTTAATAGATTCCTACCAGATAGCAATTCTTCCTTGATTCTTTCGGCAATTAGTATATTAGCATCAACTGCGAAACCTATCGATAAAATTAGAGCGGCTGCTCCGGACAAAGTTAATGTGACAGGTATGATTTTGAATATGGCCAAAACAAAACCCACATATATTATCAAAGTTAAAGATGAAACAACCCCCGGAACTTTATAATAAGCCATCATAAATAACAAAACCAATACAAATCCTATAGTTCCCGCAAAAAGACTCTTAGATAAAGATTCTGATCCTAAAACTGCATCAACATTTCTCTCTTGAACTAAAGTTAATGTTGCGGGTAATGCACCTGATCTTAATTGGATAGCTATTTCTCGTGCTCTTGTAGCATTGATATCTCTTCCATATATGTAAGCACTTCCACCAGAAATAGCTTTGTCAGCTCCAGGTGTTATGAGTTCTTCATTGTCTAGATAAATGGCCAAAAGATCTCCTGTTCTTGAAATTCTATCTGTTATTTCATAGAAAGTATCAGATCCTTCATCATCAAAAGTTATATTGACAACTGGTTGTCCAATTTCTGCATTTGTTCCTGGGGAAGCATCAGTCAAATTTTTTGATTCTAACCCAGTAGCTACTTCATTGTAGAATTGAGGATCAAAACATTTAACCAATTCCCAAACACTTTCATCCAAATCTTCTGGTTTGGTATCTCCACATTCTCTAATTCTAAATTCCAGTTGTGCAGTTGAACCAATTAATCTTTTTGCAGATTGAATTCCTCCGCTGGCTACAAAAGTATTCAATGCTCCATCAGCCTCTAAATTCACAAAATTATAATCAAGTTTTGAAAGTGCAGATACAATCTCATCGTTCATACTATCTTTATCATATCCATAGTTATTGATGGTAAATTCGAATGCTCCAAATTCTTTTGAAGTAAACGACAAGTATTCAATCTTTTCATCCTCCAATACTGCGTCTATGTCTAATTTATTAGGGAACTCTAATTTTGTCTCTCCAGTTGGTAATTCAATTCTTTTGGGAGAAAAATTGATTTTTATTACAACTTCAAGAGAGTTCATAAGAAAATTTTTTATTTCATCTATCTTTTGTTGATCAAGGGAAGTGTTAAATGTCAAAACAAAATCATTTTCTACTTTTTCAATTTGAAAATCCTCAATTCCCATTTGATGTAGTTTGTCAGTAATTAGACTTGCATCTGGGTCTTTATTACTAAAAGAAAAAGTTATTTTGTCTTGACTTTGAGATGGTATTTGAATAAGAATTTTATCTGGCGGAGAACCTATTAGTTGCACATTAGCTTCACTCACTCCAAATTCATTGACTCTTCTTTCAATTATTTTTCTAACACCTTCGGCATCTTCAACAGAAGGATTCTCTCCTGTCTTAGATTTGATTTCATAGACCAAATGCGTTCCACCAATAAGATCTAAACCTAAGACCATACCAAATATTGTATCCTTGTTTCCTCTTTCCCAATTATTAATTTTTAATGGATTAATTGATATAACCAAAGCAGCAATTATTATACAAATTATTACTATTACAATCCCTTTAAATCTAAGCAAAATCATACCTCTACATAATTAAATATATTTATACATCGAAAGAAGCTTCTTCAATTGAACCGTCTGATTTTATTTTAGACAATTCAATTTTTCTTTCAATGATTCCTTCTGTTTCTAAATCCATTTTTGTTGCATTATCTTTGTTAATGCTAACCTTATAGGCTACATCATGCCAGTGTATGTCATCTGGAGTAATTCCAGTTTTATGTAATTTCTCATGACTTTCTAAATGATCTAAATACATAATGCCATTAAGATGATCAATTTCATGTTCAATTGCCTGTGATAACAATTCTGTAGCTGAAAGTTGTATTTTTCCTTTATTTTTATCGATATATGTTGCTGATATTGATATAGATCTTTCAACAATTCCTGTAAATCCAGGTACACTTAAGCAACCTTCAGGAATCATTCTTTTACCTAGTTTTTTGTTTACGTATGGATTAAACATTATAAGAGGCTCACACTCCGGTACTTGTATAGTAATAAGTCGTACAAGACGTCCCACTTGAGGTGCTGCTAATCCTATACCTTTTGCATATTGCATTGTTTCCAACATGTTATTACTGAATTCAAGAATTTCTAAATCTATATTATCAATTTCTTTTGATTTTTTTCTCAAAATTGGATCAGGGAATAATCGAATGGGTAATATTGTCATTTGACACCAAATTATTTTGCTTCTTTTATTCTTGCTTTTTTACCAGTAAGAGACCTAAGAAAATATAATCTAGATTGTCTTACTTTTCCCCTTCTTACAACTTTCAATGAGTCAAGAAAGGGGGAAGACATTGGGATAGTTCTTTCAACTCCTACTCCTGAGGAAATTCTTCTAACAGTAAATGATTTGCCAGGAAAGACTTTTTTACCATTTATATGTGAACCTTTGATGACGTTTCCTTGAAAAGATTGAATTCTTTCTCTTTCTCCTTCTCTTATTAATAAATTAACAATCACAGTATCTCCACTTGAAAAAGAATCAATTTTCATGTTGCTATTTATTTTTCCTAAATAATCGATTATTTGCTCTTCTGCTGGAGTTTCTTCTTTAGCTTCTGATGACTTGGGTTCTTCTGCAGGAGTTTCTT
>CEWI01070139.1_pt1 | contig 41392 bp, 42 predicted proteins | sample 531271 | NCBI WGS metagenome assembly CEWI01 (sample SAMEA2622499, study PRJEB7988) | marine metagenome | biome: marine biome (ENVO:00000447); feature: mesopelagic zone (ENVO:00000213); material: "saline water (ENVO:00002010), including plankton (ENVO:xxxxxxxx)" | depth 350 m | reverse complement strand
TATTCTACAAATAACATGTACAAATTCTTGTTGAATCTCATTACCATTAGAATCAGCAAAAATAATTTTTTTATCTATATCTGCATACACAATATCGCATCCTTGAATATTTTTTTCTGAAAGGATTAAATTTTTGTAATTTTCTAATAAATCTATTTTTTCACTTAATTTTATTTTTCTTGGATCTTTTTTTATTGTTGGAGGTATAGATAACTTTGTATCAGATAAATTTTTTGAGTGTTTATAATTGTTGTTATTGAATTTTGCTAATTCTATACTTTCAGACATCCTATTTGGTGCTTTTGTAATGTCATTAAAAGATGAAAATCCCCAACCTCCATTTACGAGAGCTCTAGTACATCCGCCAACATTAGAACTGATTGATATGTTTTCTCTCGTTTTCCCTTTATATTGAATTCTTGTGGATATATTTTCTTCAATACGTATCTCTTTATAAAATTTTGGATTTTTCAACAATGCATTTTCAATCAAATTTTTGTAATCACTATTCAATTTTCTATTCTCCTAATTTGCTAGATGGTTTTATATTATTATTTATCATCCAATCGTATGCATTTATCTTTTTTTTGCCTTTTGATTTTATTCTTCCTATAATCAGTTTTTTATTTCCAATAGAAACACTAACTTCCTTCTCATCTATAAACAATATTGTTCCATTTTCTTTTTGAACATTATTTGAAACTAGTTTTGTATCATATAAATAAATTTTTTCACCTTTATACAGTGTCCAAGCTCCAGGCTGAGGGTCACACCCTCTGATAAGATTATAAATATCTTTTGAAGTATTTTTCCACTTAATTTCTTGTTCTTCACACCATCCTTCGTACGTAGCATATTTTTCTATTTGTGGTATTTTTGGAGGATCTCCATTAATTATTAAATTTATAGATTCAACAATTGCATCGACTCCCATTGGATAAAGAGAGTTAAAATACAAACTTCCAGTTGAATCATTTTCTTTTATAATAATTTTTTTTTGTATTAAAATATCTCCTGTATCAAGACCTGTATCAGGCCAAAATATGGTTATTCCAGTTTCCTTATCCCCATTTATTATTGACCAGTTAATTGATGAAGGGCCTCTGTGTTTAGGTAAGAGAGAAGGATGATATTGAATTGTCCCTAATCTCGGATTATTAATTATTTCCATAGGCACAATATCTACAACATATGCCATGATTAATATGTCAATATTTATATTATTAAAAGCTTCAATTGCTTCTTTTGATCTTAACTTTTTGAATTGAAGCGTTCTAATTTTTTGTTCATTTGAAAATTTATATAGAGGATCTTCTTTATTATTAAAAGGTGGAATAATACACAAAATTTCAGTATTCTGAATTTCTTGAATTCTTTTTGCAACTGATTCCCCAAAGGGTGATTGACCTATAATAGCTATTTTCAGTGTCATTTTATATAACTCATTCTGAAATATTTTCTAATTATGTCAAAATTATCTACTATTTCTTTTTGATTATAAATCTTGTTACTTTTAGCTTGTTCAATATGTTCTATCAAGAGGTAAGCTTCAGCTTCACTAAGTTTCTCATATTCCAAATGCCTTTTTAATACGGTAAAAGATACTCCATTTTTATGAAGTTTTGCATAAGCATTTATTAAGTTTAAATCATCAAGACTATGAACATTTAGACCTTTTACTTTGTTTGGTTTTTTTATTAATTTTTTTGATAGTAAATCATCATAAAAACTTTGAGATAAATCTAACTTATCTAGTATTTCAGAGACAGTAAACTTATCTCCGGTTTTCAATGGACTAGTGTTGATCTGTTTTTTTATAAGTTTTAAGGGATAACCTTCTTCTTTTAAGGTTTTTATTTTTTTTAACTTTTGAATATGTTCTTCAAAAAATACAGCTCGTGTTTTTGATACTTTTTGGGGAGCAGGTATTATATTTGATCTAATGTAATAATTAATAGCTGAAGTACTTACACCAATTAGTTTTGCCACTTCACTTATAGAATACTCATTTTTATTCATAGAATAAATTTTACATTATTCATTTTTTTTGGAAACCATAACTAACAAACTAGGAAGCACAAAAACTGAGGAAATCAATGCTAGAAAGATCATAATAGCCGTGAGTTGCCCAAAACTAGCGAACATTGGCATAGGTGCAAATCCCATAATGGTAAATCCCGCAATACTTGAGATAGCTGAACCTAAAAGAGCTATTCCTGTACCATTTAGAGTCTTACTTAATGCTGTTTCTGTGTTGTTTTTACGTATTTCTTCTCTAAATCTCTGAGTTATGTGTATTGAAAAATCTATTCCAACCCCAATTGAAATAGCACCTATTGTAGCTGTAACAAGATTTAGTGAATATCCACCTATGTACATTATTCCATAAAGCCAACTAACTACTAATCCAATTGGAAGTATTGTTACGAACGCATATCTAAAAGATTTAAAAGCAATTAATAATACCAAAAATGAAGCTACTGCAGCTATAGGGATAGCTCTGTATAAAGAATTTCTTGATGAAGATAACTCTACATCCCGAACAAAAGGAGATCCTGTTATTCCATATTCAGAAATATAGCTTTTATTTTGAAAAATTTTTAATTCATTTTCTAATTCTTTTCTAGCTAAAGTAGTGATATCTTGACTAGCAGAATCAGGTATTCCAACTCTAAAAACAGTGGCGTAATTATTATTAGAACGAATTAGAGTGGTTTTTATTCTACTGGGAGTAAAAATAGTTTCATCTTGATCATTTTTCAAACCTTGATCAATTAATTTGTCTAAATTTTTTTTATTTTCCTCTTTATTATTAGCTGGAGAATTTATATTTTCTAATAGTGAAATGAAGTTTGGTTCAATAATTAGTAGATTACCATCTTTATCGTGAGCTAGAAAATCTTTAGATTTAAGAGTAATCAAAAGTGATTTCATATCATCAATTGCTTCAGGTTCCGATAAATCCCCTTCAAAATACAACTCCCCCAATTCTCCTATTGTATCCCCTAGGTGATAATCTAATTTGTCCAAACCCACAACAAAATCTGATTCAGGTTTAAAAAAATCTGATACTTCAAAACTAGATTCTAATTTAAACGCAAGGAATGTTGTATAAATTGTAATAGCTGAAAAGAACAATATTGTATATATAGGTTTTTTAGCAAAGAAAACAATTAATGCACTAAATTTTTCTTCAATTTTTATAAATATATTATCTCGATTTAAACCTGAATCAACTTGGGATTCTTTAGCTTTACTAGCAAAATATAAAGGCAAAAATAAACATAAAATTATATTTGCTATTATCATTATTATTCCATAAATAGGTGACAAAACAAGAAATGTGATTACGGAACCTCCTGCTAAAGCTGCAGATCCGATAGCCTGGGCTATCCAAATAGACTTATTCTTATTATTTTTGTTGTCAATTGATTCAATTTTGGATAGTAAAAATGGAGCATAAATTCCCAACACAATATAAGCTGCAAAGGTAGCAATTCCAGCTGCAAGACCAAAATGTATAATAGATTCTGTGGCTGCTGTTACATTCGATAAAAATGCGATTGCATCACTAATAAAAGCCAAAGTTAAGGCTGAGCCTACCCCAGTGAATGCAATAATAAATTTTTTATCATAAGATATATTAGCCCTTTTTTCATTAGCCCTTTTTTCTTCCTGGTATCGTCTAATAGCATGAACTCCAAAATCAACCCCAAATGCTACCATAGCTATTGGGACGATCAAATCAGAAACTAAACCGCCTTTTAACCCAAATAGATAAGAAAAACCTTTAAGCCAAATCATTAGTGTAGATAATCCTATTCCAATTAGTACAACTGCCCAATATGACCTTAATGAAAAACCTACTATAGCAATAGCTGCAATCACTGTCAAAGTTATATAAACCGCAGATGAAAGTCCTTGTCTTTCTCCCTCTAAATTTACATCAATTGCTATCCCCCAAACATTTAAATCTTTAAGTTCATTTTTTAGTACATTCATAACATTTGTATTGAATTTTTCCTTATCTAAGGTGATTTTATCTCCGGAAATTGCTACTCTTTGAGAACCACCACCTAGTGAATCATTATCTCCTAATACAGCTATCATCATAGCGGGAGAGGTCCACCAATCAATTTCTTGATTATTTATCATTCGTTTCTCTACATTTGAATGAATACTTAAGTTTCTTTTAATATCCTTAAATTCATCCCCTTTGAAAACTTCAGAAATGATTTTTTTTACCTCATTGTTTGAGGCATCTTTTAAGGTTTTGTTGTATTTGGGATTAATAATTAGAACACTATTTACTACATCTGCGATTGTAAATATTCCATTTACTTTAAGACCTGTATCTGAATCGATATATTTGTAAAGATGTTCAGAACCAATAATTGTTTCTGGTGATAAATTTTTTGTAGCATCTTCAGCACGAAGTTTTTCTGTGGCATTGAAAATCTTGAACAAGTTTTCTTTTGATAAAATATCATCAGAATTTTTGCCTTCCAAAATAAAAAGAGCAAAATGGACTTCGTCAGAAAATTCATTAGAAATTTGAATGTCTAAATCAATTATAGGATCTTTGGGTGAAGTTGAAGCGTCACCTCGATAAGGAATAAATAAATATGACAATGTTAGACCAATTGTTATAATTACGAAAAGAAAGAAAATTTTTTTAGGATTTGCTACAAAAAATCTAGAAGTTCTTTCATAAATATTCATATTTATAATTATATTTAATTAAAAGATTTTTTATGATTATAAAATGAGAAGAATTTAAAATTTTGACTTTAATAAAAATTTCTAAAATATATTATGGTTGGCTAATAGTAGGTGCACTTTTTCTAAGTAGTGCCATTGGAGTTGGAACAAGACAAGGTTTTGGAGTTTTTGTAGATACTTGGGGTGGAGATTGGGAAGTTAATGTTTCTACTATAAGTTTGGCCGCAGCTATTGGATGGCTAGTTAATGGGTTAGCAGCACCAATTCTAGGACAAATGGCTGATAAATATGGTCCTAAGAGAGTTCTGATTTTTTGTAGTTTTGTTATATCACTAGGTTCTATTCTTGTTGCAAGTTCCTTCAATGTATTCACCCTTTCTATTTACTATGGATTCCTAATTTCCTTTGCTACAGGAACGGGAGGTCCTATAGGGATATTACTATCAAAATGGTTTAAGAAACGTCGGGGAGTTGCTATGGGTGCTGTAATGGCAGGTGGGTCTATTGGCAGTTTGTTTTTTGTCCCACTTTTAACTTTTATTACTATAAATTTTAGTTGGCAACTAGCTTGGATTATGGTTGGTTTTTTTGGATTTGTTTTAGTATTACCTTTATCAATATTTGTATTAAAAGATAAACCTGATGAAATTTTACAATCTGCTGAAAGTCAATCATATAATAATGAAACTAAAGTTGAAGATGGTCCTCTTTGGGTTGATAAATGGAGTAATGCTTATAATTCCAAACCCATGTGGCAACTTTCTATTGGATATTTTGTATGTGGGATTACCACAGCATCAATTTCAGTACATTTTATAAAATGGGCAATTTCTGAAAACATTTCTCCTTATGAAGCAGCTTTTTCTTTTTCAGTTTTAAGTGCTGTTAACGGAATATCTGTTATTGCTTCTGGTTATTTTTCAGATAAATTTGAAAGAAAATTAATACTTGGAATGGTTTATTTTGTTAGGGGTCTTGCATTTTTAGCCTTGATATTACTTACGGGTAAAATCGCACTTTGGACTTTTGCAATTGTAGGGGGGATGTCTTGGTTAGCTACTGTACCTCTTACTACTGCTTTAACTTCTGAATTTTATGGATATAAGAAATTAGGTTCTTTGGTTGGATTGATAAATATGTCTCATCAAATAGGTGGAGCAATAGCTGTACTAATATTTGGTATGATTTATGATTATTATGGTAATTATGATCTGGGTCTTTGGGTTGGAGTGATAACTTTGATTATTGCTTCATTGGCATCATTCAGCATAAAAGAAAAACAATTTTCTTCTCGATTTTATAAACCGATAGAAAATTAAATGTTTTTTTTTAAATCAGAAGAAAAAATTGTTACAAATCATCATGGCGATTCTATAAATCCAGAGTTTGCTGAATGGATTGTGGATTTTATATCTCATCTATCACAGAATGTGTTATATGTAGTTTTTACTTTTGGAATTATTCTTTTTATAGTTTTTTCGATTTTAATTCTTTTTTTTTCTCGTAAAAATCAAAAAAAATGAATCTCCAAATTTTTTAGTATTCTATCGGCTTCAATTTCATCAAAATAGTCCATTGATTTTGCAGGATTTCTACTAACATTGGTTCGAATAATTCCTCTTTTCCAGAAGAAATATTTATAAGCTGTAACGCTATACATAAATTCGAAATTTAAGGCCTCCAACATTTTATTCCATATTTCAATTGCTTCATTTGAAATTTTGTTTCTTTCTGAATTAGTTAAAGCTAACCATAATTTTTTATGTGCTTCTACCATATGTCCTGATGGCATTATCCCATCTGCACCTCTTCTATACTCATCTATACTAAACCTTCCTCCTGCTCCACCCATTATAGATTTAATGTTAGTTTTACATTTATCTCTTATAAATGACATAACATGTCCAGGCATATCACTTTCCTCTTTCAGAAAATTTATTCTATCAATGTTATTAATCATTTCTACTAAAGCATCATTATTAATTGTTGGTCCTGCAGGAGGTTTATTATTTTGAATCCAAATATCTGTTTTAATATTTTTAGAAATCTCACTGTAAAATTCAATAAACTGATTTTTTGAAGAATGACTGAGTGGAGGCATAGCCATTATTGCTCTAATACCTAATCCTTCAGCATATTTAGACCTCTCAACTACATGTTCAGAAGAAACCCCGCTTACACCAGCAATTATTGGAATTTCATTTTTAACAACATTGACGGCTTCAGAAAGTATTGAATCTCTTTCTGAATCTGAAAGCTTAGATGCTTCTGATACATTAACAGGTAATAAAATTCCATCTGATCCTTTTTCTACCAGGAATTCAATACAAGATCTAAGAGATTTATAATCCACAGATCTATCTTCATTAAAAGGAGTTACAGGGATACTGTATATTCCAGAATATTTTTGTGTCATTTAGATTCCTTCTAATGAATATGATAAATTATATTATTACATTTTATATCTTTAAAATCTTTCAAGATATTTATTAGAAGAATAAGAGATTTTTATAAAATAAATGTTTATTTAGACATTAAATAATGGATTTGAAGGTCCAAAAGCATCAATAATTGAACCAGTTACTGATGATGAATCAGAGCTTATAAGAAAAGTACATAATTTTGCAATTTCTGAAGGGTGCATCATATTCTTATCTTTGATTGAATCTTCTCCAAATGCTTCTATGTACCCTTCAGTTAAAACAGCGCCAGGGCATATACAATTTACATCAATCCCTTCTTTTTTAACTTCTGCTGCAAGAGATTCTGTAAAGCTTATCAAACCTGCTTTGGTTATGCGATATGCACTTCTTCCAGCAGCTCCTTTTCTTCCACCAATTGAGGATATGTTTACGATTTTTCCATATTTACGACTAATCATATAAGGCAAAATCAATCTTGTTAATTTGACGGCATTAACGAGATTTACATTAATGACATTTTCCCATTCTTCCATATTAAAGTCGATTAGATTAATTTTTTCGTGGATTATGGCTGCATTATTAACGAGTATATTGATATTTAAATTAGATTCTCTAAGAAATTCTATGATTTTATTAATACCAAGATCATTCGATAGATCTGATGAAATAAAATATGAATTAACCCCATAATTTTTTAATTCATCATTAATGTCACTTAAACGGTTTTTATTTCTTCCTGTAAGAACCACATCAATACCATTTTGTGCAAAATCAATAGCAATGGCTTTACCAATCCCTCTAGATGCTCCAGTTATTAAAGCGATTTGATTTTTATCTGACATTGTTTTCCTCTGTTTTTTTTTATTAAAAAAAAGGTCTCGATAAAAGGACTATACCTACACATGATAACACTATACCTAAAATAAAAAAGAAAGTATTTATTGAAACTTTTGTTGTGAAATTAGCTCCTATATAACTTCCAATTCCTGCTCCACTACCCATAATTAATACAAGGAAATAATTTACGTTTCCATGGAAAGCATGGCCTATTAGACCTGCTATACCCATAAAAAAACCTATAAAAAGATTTGATCCTGCTGCTAATCGAGGATCAATCTTTAAAATTCGAATTATTGCTGGGAGACGAATACTTCCTAAAATAAGTCCTACAGCTCCACCAATAAGACCTATAGATAAACCAGCACTTGATTCTGCTATGATACGATTTCTGGAAAAGATTCCTTGAGAATTTTTATCTTTTACTCCAAATGCATTACTCATTTTATTATCTTTATTTTTTGATAAAAGGACGAATTCTACACCCTGCCAAAATACTAGTAATCCTGCAGAAAATATTAGGAAATCAGAAGGGACGTAAGGGGCAAAATAAGCTCCTAAAAGTGCTCCAGTAATTGCAGGTAATCCCATAAAGATTATAATTTGCTTTTTTACATTTTTTTCCTGAATATGACGTATAGTTCCAAAAAAAGATGAAATAGTCGAAGTTATAATATTTGTTCCAGCAGCAATTCTTGGATCTATCCCAAGAAGGAGCAGAATAGGGAGACGAATAGTTCCTAAAGCCAATCCAACAAACCCTCCCAAAATTCCTATAAGAAAAGATGAAATACTAATACTAATAATCACGTTTATTGATAAATCTGTCTTAAATAATTCTTCCAAAGTTTATTCCATAGTTTTTATATGTCTTGATACATACTTTTAAAAATATGATAAATTATTGTTAATTATTGCATTTTATGGAGATTATTATGGTTCGTAGAGAAGATATATTGGGAGCATTGGATGAAGGGAAGGGGAAATTTGGAGGAAAGGGAAATTTTGTCGTACAAAAAATACCTTTTCCTGAAGTTTTTGATGGTGCGGCAGTTGTTGATATAAAATCCACAGGAATTTGTGGTTCAGATTTGCACATGACCTACGATCGAACTGAAGCTGAAATAATTCCAGGAGGTCATGAAGTAGCAGGAGAAATCGTAGAACTCCCTAAAGATTATAAAGGTAATCTAAATTTGGGAGATAGAGTGGCCATAGATTGTATTGGTGCTGGAAAATCTTGTAATTCATGTTACTTTTGTCGTTATGGTCAATTTAGACATTGCATAAATCGTCATGAGGAATCAGGAGGGGGCTTTTCCAGTTTTATAACAAGAAGTCCGGATGGCTTGTTCAAAATTTCAGATGATATGGATTACAATGATGGTGCGTTAGTAGAACCTATGGCTGTTTCAGTACATGGATTTAGATTTGCTAAATTCACACCTGGTGATTCTGTAGCTATTATAGGATCTGCGACAATAGGTCTTTCTGCTATATGTGTTGCAAAATCTTATGGAGCGGGTAAAATCATTGCATCAGCTAAGTATGAACATCAAGCTGAAGCTGCAAAAAAAATGGGAGCAGATATAGTTGTTTCTTCTGAAGAAGGTGAATTAGAAGAAGCTTGCATGCAAGAAACTGATGGAATTGGTATTGATGTTGCTGTTGAAACTATTGGAGGCAGATCAAATCTTTCTTTAGCTCAAGCTGCTAGTTGTGTTAAGAAGACAGGTAAAGTTATAGTTTTAGGAGGATTTAGGATCCCTATTGAAGTAGATTTTTTACAACCAATGATTAAAGAAATAAGTTTTATTCCAGCTACTTGTTATGCAAATATAGACGGAAGGCACGATTTTGAATTGGCAGTAGATATACTTTCTAGTGGGAATCATCCTTATAAGAGTATAGTTACTCACAATTTTACTTTAGACAACATTCAAAAAGGATTTGAAACAGCCTATGATAAAAAAACAAAATCAATCAAAGTGCATATAATGCAATAATTATTTTTTTATTATTTTCATCAATCTTCTGAGAGTAAAACTCCAAACTATCAAAGAACTGATTGCAATTGAAAGAGGTTCTCCTGGTACTCCTTTTCTCCAATCTTCAACATTAGCAATGGAATCAAATAATATAAATTTATATAATTCTTCAATGGAGCCTACTAATGAGACAATTGTTATTAACCCGAACAAAATTGTACCCGCAAAAACCAGCATCTTAAAAATAATATCATTAGAGCTATCTTTTTTTGCATTTTCATTCTTTTTTTGTAAATAAACATGAACCAAGTAAATTATTCCACTTATTATTGCAGTGGTTATTCCTGTAAATAAGCTTGCTTCTATACTTCCATCATACATTTGTAATGTTTCTGCAGAAGGCTTACCGTCAATATTGCCTATAGTAGTCATTTCAAAACTAAAGCTATCGCCAAAAATCATTGCAAAAATAGCTTGAATAATTCGAGATATCCCAGCTAAGCAGAAAACACCACCAGATATAAGCCTAACAAAGTAAAAATATCCATTTAAAGATAAATCAAAACTTATCTTTACGCCAGTATTTTTAAGTGCATAGCCTATCAAGAAAATTATTCCACTTACTATTAGAACTGCGAACAGAATCCCTATAGCCACTCCAACAAAATCAAACATATAAAATCCCTTAGTTATTTTATACTTATAATATAATAATTTCTAATTTATTTCCTAGTGTATTTTCTCCTATTATTTTTCTGATTTACACATCCATTTATAACCCACATTTATGATAAAGCTTAATTTCTAAGTTTTCATAATTGTAAATAAAGATTTTTCAAATTAGCATATTTGAAAATCACAAAATAAATACTAACGTTTGGTAGAATCATATTTCTAAATCACATGAAAATTGAACTGAAAAATATTTCTAAATCATTTGGTTCTTTGGAGGCCAATAAAGAAATAAGTATTTCTATTCCTGGTGGTATTCATGCTCTATTAGGTGAGAATGGAGCCGGAAAATCTACTCTTGTAAAAATTATTTCTGGGCAATTAAATCCTGATAAAGGATCTATTTTAATATCAGACAAAAAAATTAATTTAGGGTCACCTAAAATAGCTATTAATAATGGTATTGGCATGTTAAATCAAAATCCATTGGACTTTGCTAATTTAAGTGTTTTAGAAAGTTTTCTTGTTGGGAATACCCAAAATTCATTTATATCGAATCATCGTAAAACAAAAGAAAAAATTCTAAATTTATTTGATAATTACGATATTAAAATAGATTTGAACGAAAAAATTTCTTCCTTTTCAATAGGACAGCGACAACAAATAGAATTACTACGTTTGTTATATAACGGAGTAAAAATTATAATCCTTGATGAACCTACTAGTGCCTTTTCACTGGAACAAAAAAAAATGATTTTTGACACCTTAAATAAACTAACTAAAGAAGATATAACAATAATTTTTGTATCTCATAAATTAGATGAAGTCTTTGAGATTTGTGATTCAGGAACAATACTTAAAGAAGGAAAAGTAGTTTATTCAATGAATAAACCTTTTGATTCAGATGCTATATTTGCCAAAATGTTCGATGATACAAGAACTAAAAATAAAATTACAAACATTGAAAAAAGATCTGATAAATTTAAGCTTTTTTTTGATGAACTAGATATGACCAAACATAAAACATTTTCAAATGAATCTTTATTAGATTTTGGAACAATTGTTGGTATTGCAGGACTACAGGGATCAATGAATGATAGATTAGTTAAAAATTTTTTTTCTAGAGATTTTTCTAAATCAGGAATTTTCTTTGATAATGGAGATTACATTGAAAAAAATAAACTTTATTATATGCCAGCCGATCGATTAGAGAGAGGATTATTCGAAGACTTAACCCTTAAAGAGCATTTTGCCTTAACTTATTCGCATATAAATAAATATATAAATTGGAATGATATAGCAATATATGGGGAGAAAAAAATTCAAGAATATGACATCAAGGCTAATATTACTCAAAAAGTAGACCAACTATCAGGAGGAAACCAGCAAAGATTGATGCTTTCTCTATTGCCAGAGAGTCCAGGAGTTTTGCTATTAGAACAACCAACTAGAGGTTTGGACTATAATTCTGCCAATAAAATGTGGGATATTATTTTACATAGAAAAAAAAATGATATAGCTATAATTTTCTCATCTACAGATCTTGATGAAATATGGGATTATTCTGATATTATTATTTCGGTTTCAGGTAATACAATAATGAATATAGACAGTAAGCAGAATTTAAATAAAGAAAATATAGCCAGATATGTTTCTGGCATTATTGATTAATTATGAATTTCAATGACTTAAAAATTAATTTTATAAGATTTATTCTTGCTATTTTAATTATTTTTTTTCTTTTATTATCCTTCGGGATAAACCCTCTAGACGTTACTAACGCATTGTTTATTGGATCTTTTGGTAGTTTTGAAAAAATAATCAGAACTATGCTAGTCTGGGTTCCAATTTCACTGGCTTCAATTGCACTAATTTATACATTTTCATCAGGTATGTGGAATATAGGAATAGAAGGTCAAATAATTATGGGTGCTATTGGGGCAACTTTTATAGCTCGCTCATTTTTAGGGGATAATTTTATATCTCCTTATATTCAGTTAATTATGGCTTTAGGTTTTGGAGGTTTTTGGGGTTTCATTTGTGCAATCCTAAAAGTCAAAGGAGGTGTGCATGAAATTTTCAGTGGTTTGGGATTGGATTTTGTTGCTTCAGGGATAGCAATTTATTTAATTATAGGACCATGGAAACGAAAAGGGATTGCGTCTACGAGTGGGACAGAAATTTTTCATGAAAGTTCATGGATTCCTACAGTTGGAAATTTAGATTTTCCAATTTTTTTATTCCTAATTGTAATATTAGTATATGTTTTTACTTATTTCCTTCTGTCTCAGACATCATTTGGGTTGAGACTTAAAGCAACGGGCATTAATTTTTTTGCAACAAACAGATTTAATTTTAGTTCTGAAAGATACATTATATATTCTTTTATTATTGCAGGAGCCTTAGCCGGTATAGCAGGATTTTCTCAAGTTTCTGGTTCTTATCACAAACTTGTTCCAACAATTTCAGGAGGATTTGGTTTTCTTTCTATTTTGTTGGTTTTAATATGTTCAAGAAATATTTTTTTAACATTCATTATCAGTTTTTTATTTGCGGCATTAATTGTTGGAGGGAGTCAATTACAAATAAAGTTAGATTTAGATCACAGTCTCGTTGGGATCATTCAGGCTAGCTTTGTTTTATCATGGTTGATTTTACAAAGAGTTAATTTAGAGAAAAAAATATTAAATATATTTTCAAAGGTGCTAACAAAATGATTACTATTGAAAATTCATTAATTACTGTAATTGCTTTAAGCACCCCTTTGATTATAGCTGTATTAGGGGAAACAATATCTGAAAAAAGCGGTGTTATAAACTTGTCAGCTGAAGGCACAATTATGATATGTGCTCTTTTTGCATTTGTTTTTGGGTATTTAACAGATATAGCAGTTGTGGGATTGATTGCCGGAATGATTTTAGGTGCCATTATTGCTGCATTTTTGTCATTATGTGATATTAAGTTGCGTATGGATCAAATCGCAGTAGGTTTTGTCCTCACAATTCTTTGTTCACGCTTAAGTAGCTATCTAGGTCAAGGTTATGTAAGAATAAGTGGCCCTACTCTAAATAAAATATCTATTCCTTTACTATCTGACATTCCATTTTTCGGAAATATTTTATTTAATCACTCACTAATAACTTATATTTCTATATTATTAATTCCTTCAACTTGGTTATTACTTAACAAAACTACATTTGGGCTTTCTCTTAGAGCATCAGGTGAAAATCCAAATGCTGCAAATTCTAGAGGTATTAATGTACAAAAAATAAGATTTATAGGTACATTGATTGGAGGATCTTTACTAGGTTTGTCTGGTGCTGCGTTTTCACTTTATGCTAAATACGGCTGGTCGGAAGGGCATACAACAAATTATGGTTGGATTGTACTTGCTATTGTTATTTTTGGAGGTTGGAATCCTTTCAGAGCTGCTATGGGAGCTTATGCATTTGGGTTACTTCAAGTTTTAGCGATTAAGGCTCAATCAATAACTTTAGCTTTATCACAAATTTTACCTTTGCTACCATTTCCTTTAATGATTTTTATATTAATATTTATACAATATATTAATAGAAAAGATTCATCTTCAGTGCCATTAATAATTAAATCATTGATAGGTGGAAACCAACCTGAATCATTAGGAAAGAAGCTTCCAAAGGAGTTTTAATGGAATATGAAAATAATCCTGAAATAGTTGACGATCATAATATTAAAATTTTATGGGATAAAGATACAGTAGAAAAAGCTATTATTGATATTTCTGATTCGATCACTAAAAAATTTAAAGATTTTCAGTCAATAAATATTGTTCCTATTATGACGGGGAGCATTTTATTTGCAACAAAATTATTAACTGAATTAGAAAAATACAGACCAGGTGCATATAAGATTTTTCCTTTAACTGCAAAGACTTACGGGAATAATATGGAATCACAAGGGACTACTATTTATGGATATGGATTAATTTCAGACAGTCTAGATAATGGATGTCCTACCATTATTGTGGATGATTTAATGGATACAGGAGAAACATTGAAAACAGTTATTGAAAATATATATCAGACAGTATCAAAAGATGTGTACTCAGTTGTTTTGCTTGATAAATTGGGAAGAAGAAATAATATAATTCAACCAGATTTTTCTTGTTTTGAATTATATGATGATAAATGGGTAGTAGGATATGGAATGGACTATCGAGGTAAGTTTAGAGGATTGGAATATATTGGTTATCTCGAATTTATTTAATGAAGAAATCTATTGATTTTACTTGTACAATAATGTGAATGTAAATCTTTAAAATATCACAATGGATAACGATAAAATAAATATAATTGAAAAAACAAAAAAAATTGTCGATCCCTGGGAAGACTATATAAATGAAAATTTTGATAATTTAAGCTGGATTCAAAAGAACTTTATTAGACCTTTCATAGTACTATTTTTTTCTTTAGGGTTGCTATTACTTTTTAGTTGGTATTTATTAGTTAAAACTGGACAGTGGTAAGGATTTCATCATAGATAACCTATTAATACAAATTATTATTTTTATAATTAGTGCACTCTCGACTATTTTTTTTGGGACATATCTAGCTAAATATGGTGATATTATTGCTTCTATAACTGGACTGGGTAGATTATTTGTTGGCAGTATCTTAGTTGCATTAGCAACTTCTTTACCTGAATTATCAGCGAATATTTCTGCAGTTACCTTGAATCCTCCAAATCCATCACTAGCGATTGGGAATGTTGTAGGAGCAAATATGGTAAATATGTTTATGTTAGGATTCATAGCTTTGATCTTTGGAGGAAAAGTTGTGTTAGATCAAATATCTTTTGAACAATGGTATTTAGCTTTATTGGCGTTTGTTATTACTGTAGCCTTTCTTGTTTTAGGGTTCATAAATTTACAATTATCTATATTTAATGTAGGAATTTCTTCTATTATTTTGTTAATCATTTATCTAATCGGAATGAGACTAGTTTATGTCTCAAAGTCGTTTGATGTTGAAGATGATGATTTATCTACGAATGTAAACTTAGGCAAATACCATGCTTGGATTATGTTCACAATGATTTCTATAGGAGTTATTATATCTGGTTATTTTCTAGCATTTAGTGTTGATAAGATAGCTGAAATATCTGGAATTGCCTCTAGTACTTTAGGAATAATTCTAGTTTCTATTGTTACTACAATGCCAGAAGCATCAGCATATTTTGCTTCTATTAAGATGAAAGCTGCAGATCTAGGAGTAGCTGGTCTTTTTGGAAGTTGTGTTTTTAATGTAACAATTATTTTTTATGCTGATATTTTTTATAAAAATAATCTCTTAGTCAATCAATTTGAGAAAGCTCATTATTTAGCTGGTTTTGTAGCATCTTTGTTAATTTTATTAGCGCTATTTATAGTCCTTTTTAATAAAAAACTTAATCATATTCTAAACAAATCTTTACTAGCATCTTTGTTAATAATATATTTATTTGGAATTTTTATAATCACTTCTTAAACTTCTTAAATTAAACTATAAAAACATAAAATTTCTTTGTTTTATTGAGGATTAATAAATGCTATTGTTTACTTATAAAAATTAAAATTAAAATCTTTAGGAATTAGGAATTGTTATGAAGAAATTATTTATTACATTAAGTTTATCCGTATTTTCATTGTTTTTGTTTTCATGTTCAGGTGAATCGGAAGTAACATCTTGGGAAACAAAAACAGCAGAAAGAGAAACAATTTCCAAATTTGGTATGATACTTGTTGGGCCTCGAGATGACAAAGGATGGTCACAAGCTCATTTTGAAGGTGGACAATATCTTGCAGGAATCCATGGTGCTGAAATGATAACAGTAGATTTTGTAAATCCAGCTGATAGTCCAAACCTTACGGTTGATCAGGTTGCTGAAGATATGATTGCTGAAGGTGCTGAGTTGATTATTGCAACTTCAGATGATATGAAAGATGGAATCCTTGTTGCAGCAGAAAATAATCCTGAAGTAAGTATGATATGGGCATCAGGAGATAGTGCTAAAAGCGATGGAAAAAACTATCGTCCAGATTTGATGAATTTAGCAAATGTAATGGGAAAAATGGAATATGGCAAAATGATTGCTGGATGTGCAGCTGCTATTCAATCTGAAACTGGGCATATATCATTTCTTGGACCATTGATTAACGATGAAACACGAAGACTGGCTAATGCAGCTTATCTAGGAGCAAAGCATTGTTGGAAGATGTCTGGAGGAGACAGAGATGATTTGGATTTCAGAGTAGTCTGGATTGGTTTTTGGTTTCATATCCCAGGTGTGACTTCTGATCCAACACAGGTAGCTAATGAATTTTTTGATAATGGTTCAGATGTAATTATTTCCCATATTGATACTCCTGAAGCGTTAATCGTCACTGAACAGAGAGCATTGGCTGGAGAAAATGTTTGGGTTGTTGGATATGATTATGAATTTGCTTGCGATTTAGCTCCAACTCGATGTTTGGGAGTTCCATATTTTAACTGGGGCCCTGCATACAATAAGCTAGCACATGATAGTGCAGAAGATATATTTGAAGCCACATGGCATTGGAATGATCCTAATTGGGATGATTTGAATGATCCTGACACATCACCAATAGGATTTCATATAGGTGATGCCCTGAATGATGTTGCAATGTTAGAAGAGTTTATAGATGACTTAGCAAGTGGAGACATAAATCTATATAAAGGTCCTATAAATTTTCAAAACGGAGCAGGATGGATAGTTCAAGGATCAACAGCTACAGATAATGATATTTGGTACTCAGAAATGTTACTAGAAGGAATGGTAGGAGATAGCAATTAAACTATAAAGTGAAGTCTATTACACCTCTGCCATCTTCACCTTTGGCAAGGTCGTTATAGGCTTCATTTATTTTATCGAGTGGATATTTTCTTGCTATCACTGAATTTATATCTAGCTTGCCTGACTGATAAAATTCAATGATTCTTTCAAATGTTAAATGTGGAGATACTGAACCATAATATGACCCTACCAATGTTTTATGATTCCTGACCATATCAACCATGTTTATATTTGCAGTTTGCCCTTCAGGTGCTAATCCAATAATAACTCCAGTACCACCTTTTCTAACGGAACTCATCATCTGATCTGTTGTTATTTGACTTCCAAAAGTGTCAAACCCAAAATCAACACCTAAACCATTTGTAATTTCTAGGATTTTTTTTGTAGCATTTTCAGCTTTAGAATTTACGGTGTGGGTGGCACCAAATTTGTAGCTAAATTCTAATTTATTATCCAAAATATCTACAGCAATAATTTTTGAAGCATTTATAAGAGTTGCACCTAAAATACTGTTTAATCCTACTCCTCCGGTACCGAAAACAGCAATTGTTGCCCCAGGGAAAATATTTGGTTGATTTATTACTCCCCCAACTCCTGTTGTAACTGAACAGCCTATTAGACAAGCTACATCAACTGGAAAATCATCATCTATTTTAAAACAAGCATTTTCAGGGACTATAATTTCTTCTGCGAAAACACCCAATTTTGCATATTGGTGAATATCATTATTATTTTCATCAGTTAATCTAAAAGTGCCATCATACTGTTTTGTACCAGTAATTCTATTTGTATCACAAATATTTCCTAATCCAGATCTACAAGAATAACAATAACCACAACTTGGAACGAATGAAAGTATACACTTTTCACCCTTATTAATAGAAGTAACATTGTCGCCTAAATCTTCAACAATTCCTGCCCCTTCATGTCCCAATACTATAGGCATTGGAAAGTTAGTTTGTCCTTTCATAACATGATGATCTGAAGCACATACACCTGCAGCCAACATTTTTATTTTTACTTCATTGCTTTTTGGAGGATCTTGCTTTAACTCCTTTATTTCAATTGGAGTATTTGCTTTGTATAGAACTCCTGCTTTTACCATAATTATTATCCTTGATTCTTTGTAATCCTTACAAATGTAAAACTAAATATAGAAATTAATAGTAATAATTCTACAATATTAAAAGCTATTTTATAAGAATTATAATTATCAAAAATAATTCCTGAAAAAATTGGACCTATTATAATTGGGATAGCCACAGGAGTGTTTAGAATACCAAAAATAGAAGAGTATCTTTTCAAGCCGAATAATTCAGTTGTAACTGTGGGTCCTAAAACTCCCATTGCACCTACCCCAAAACCCATAAGAGATGCACCTGCCCACAATAAAAAATAATTATCAATTAATATTAACTGTATGCCTATCATCTGAAAAACAATTACTATTTGTAATAGATATCTTGAAGGGATCGTATCACTTAACCAGCCGCTGATTAATTTACTAATTACAGCAAAAATTCCAAAAGCTGACAACATTGAAGAAGCTACCGCTGCACTAATCCCTTGTGAAACAAAATGTGGAACCATTTGTATAACAACAGTTGTTCTTGCAAATTGCTGAAGAGTCAGTCCAGTTGCTAGGGCCCAAAACGCATAAGTTCTTAATGCTTCTGAAAATTCATAATTTTTGTTAATATTTGTTTGTTTGTCATTAGATTTATTTTTTTCTGAAAAATTATGATCTTTATCATCTCTAATAAACAAAATAACAAGTAGCATAACTACAAATGTTGCACTTCCCAGTGCGAAAAAGGCAAATCTCCAACCAGAGGATAATATTAAGAAAGTAGCTATTGGTACTGATACCACTGATGAAGCATTATTACCAGCCATTGTCACACCTATCATTCTTCCACGAATTTTAGGGAACCATAAACCCATTAGTTTACCAAGAGGAAGTTGAGTAGCACCTGGTATACCTACGTAGAGTAATATGCTTGACAAATATAATTGCCATAATTCATTCATTGATCCTCTAATGAAAAATCCTAGGGTGACTAATAAAAGAGAAGAGGACATCATTTTCATGGAACCAATTCTGTCAAGAATTCTTCCTGCGAAAGGGGCTGCAAAGGAACTGGCTATTCCTAGTGAAATGGATATATTTATTTGAGTCCTTGTCCATCCAAATTCTTCTTCAAGAGGTATAACAAATGCTTGGAAAGCATATTGGACTAATCCTATTGAAACACCAACAGATAAAAATGTTGTTGCAGCAATATACCATCTACGGTATTCATATTTAAATATAGAAATGCTCATTCCCTAATTATCAAATCATCTTTAATGCTTATTCCTAAGCCAGGTGAATTTGGAACGGCAATCTTACCATCTACTACATCTAGTTTCTCATTGAATATGAAGAATTTATTTTTATAACTGCTTAATGGAGGATCATTAAGTATTTCACAATAAGGAGCATTATCCCAAGTAGATAATAAATGCATATGAGCCACAACACCTATATCGCCTCCACCGTGATGAGGAACAATTTCTTTATTGTTTTTTATTGATAGTTTACCTATTTCAATTAAAGGTGTAATTCCACCAAGGACCATTGATTCAGGTTGTAGCACATCATAAGTATTTTGATCTACCATTTGGTGGAAATCACTAATTACTGTATTATTTTCTCCTCCAGCGATGCGTGTTTTTTTCATTGAAACTAATTCTGATAATTCTTTATAGTTAAATCTTGGTCTGGGTTCTTCCAACCAGTAGCAACCTAAATCGTACATAATTTCATTCATCTTTTTAGCTCTATTAAAATCCCAAATAACTCCAGGTTGCCATGGATAACTTGATTGAGCCTGGTTAGCATCTACCAATATATCCATCTTTCCAATTGAGTTTTCAATTACTTTTTCGACAGTTTCTACATCAAGAGTTGATTCATTATGATGAAGTCTGACTTTTATAGCTTTCCATCCTTCATCAAATAATTTTTTTGCCATTTCACCTCTTTCTTCTGGATCAGAAAGGATGACTAAACTTGCATATGGGATCAGGTCGTTTTTTTTTCTTCCAAGAATTGCTGAAATAGATTTATTTTCTAATTTGCCTTTCAGATCCCAAAGAGCAATATCTATACCTGCTAATCCTCTATAAGGTATATTTCTTGTTTTATAAGTAAGATATTTAAAATGATCAATTACATCACTTGGATTTTTGCCAATAAGATACTCTTTTGAGTCATTTATTATGGCAGGATCACAGCCAGGACCAATGCCAATTTCACCATTGTCAAGTTCTATTTCAACAAAATCTGTTCCCCCTATATTCGATTTTACTTTACTACCTGGACTCCAAGCTGGTTCTACTTCTCCCAAATACTCAACTAATTTAATTTTTGATAATCTTATATCTTTTATTTTCATTGTTAAACCTATGATAAAATTTGCAGTTATTGGATATGATAGATGAAAATTATTTTAAATAAATCTAAAAAATAAACTTTTTTTACTTTGGAGGAATTGTGAAAATAAAATCTATTCAAGCATTTACTATTGAACTGAAACCTAATATCAAAACTACACCTAGAGTTCCAAAATCAAAAAATCCATTTGATATGGGCGGAATGGTGAGTCCTATGAAAAGATATCCAAATATTTCTAGATCTGATTGGAGTGCAAATTGGCATAGAACAGCTGTGATCATAACAGCAGAAGATGGTAACTGGGGCTTTGGATTTACTCTACACTCTGGTGCTACAGAATCAATAATTAATGATCATCTATCTAACCTTTTAGTAGGAAAGAACTGTATGGCAACAGAAATGTTGTGGGATATTATGCAACAATCAACTATTCCATATGGTACTTCTGGACTTTCGAGTTTTGCAATAAGCGCTATAGATAATGCATTATGGGATTTAAAGGGAAAGGTTTTAGAAAGACCAGTTTATGAATTAATAGGTGGACCTCAAAAAGAAAAGATTTTCTGTTATGCTAGCAACACTGATTTTACTTATGGAACAAAAAATAGTATTGAATGGTTTTTGGAATTAGGTTTTAAAGCAGTTAAATTATTTTTGAGAGAAGGGCCTGAAAGTAATTTAGAAGGAATTAATAGATCAGAAGAATTAGTAGCAAGTACTAGAGAACAAGTGGGGAATGATATTGAAATTGCAGTAGATGCATGGATGTCTCTAAACAATGAATATGCTGTTAGGCTAGCTGAATCTTTAAGACCTTATAAAATTAAATGGCTTGAAGATTATATTAATCCAGAAAACTTGGATGGATATCAGAATTTAAGAAACAGAATCCCATGGCAAACTTTAGCGACAGGCGAACATTGGTATTCACTTTACCCATTTGCTGTTGCGGCTAGTAAAGGAATTGTAGACATCTTCCAACCTGATCTTAATTGGGTTGGAGGAATGACTGCAGGAATTAAAATTTGTCATCTTGCAGAAGCACATGGATTATCAGTTATTCCTCATGCAAGTACAAATTATCCATATGGACAGCATCTAGCATTTGCTATGCCAGCTGTACCATGGGCAGAAAGATCTGAAGGAGTTGCTCCTCCAGGAGTTCCTTTAGAGGAAATGGTTTTACTACCAGGAACACCTGTGATTAAAAATGGATATATAATCCCTTCTGATGCACCGGGATTCGGGCTAGAGATAACCAAAGAATGGTTAAAAGAAAGAGCGGTTTAGAGAAATAATAAACTAAAAGTGTTTTTATTGTTTAACTGTGTATTTTTTATACATTTTTATTGTATTATTTCTTTAAAAAAAACAGGAGGTTTTATCAAATGAATAAAGTAAAAGAAAACTTGAAGGCTGGAAAAACAGTTGTAGGAGTAGCAGGTGCTCCCAATGATGTTACGATGCCTCTGTTAGCTGATTCTGCATATGATTTTATACTTTTTGATGAACAGCACTCTCCTTATCAAACTAAGCAGTTTAGACCAATGATAGAAGCAATGTCTGAGAAAAATGCTGCACCAATGGTTCGTGTAAGTATAAATCGTGCAGATTTAATCTGCTTTGCATTAGATGCAGGAGCAAGGGGTATAGTTGTTCCAATGGTTAACACAAAAGAAGAGGCTCAAGCTATGGTACGAGCATGTAAATACTCTCCACTAGGAGATCGTAGTAACGCAGGTATGCGTGGGGAATGGGGACCTACTAAAGACTATAAAGATTATATCGATACAGTTAATCGAGATTTAGTAATTGCTCCGATGATTGAAACACAACAAGCTATAGACAATATTGATGATATTCTTAGCGTAGATGGAATAGATGTATTGTTAGTTGGCCCCTCAGATCTTGCCATAGAACTTGGTGTCCCAAATATGGATTTTGCTGGAAGTACTTATCAAAAAGGATTGGATAAAATTGCAGCTGCATGTAAAAATCATGGAGTAGTTCCTGGAATGTACTTTATCCCACCCGGAATGGATCCTAATTTCTATGTTGATAAAGGATTTAAATTTTTTACTTTGCCTTTTAATAATTGGGCACTTGAAGGTATTGAAAAGGGTCTTGGTGGAATAAAAAGATAGTATGAGAGGTTTTATACCAATAACAGTTATCATAGCAGTATTACACTTCTTTGAAGATGCAGCTTTGGTAATACTAGGTAGATATACAGAAATCAATATTTTTATTTTGTTCATAGCAACGATTTTGTTTAGCATTGTCGTTGTATACGTTACAAAAATTCCATACGTCCATAAATTTTTTCACCAAAATAAAGAGTAACTGAAAGCTTATTTATCAGCGTCTCTGACATCTCTTGGTGTAAATGATTTTGGAGCGGAATCCTTTGGGTCAAATCCAAGGATTTTTCTTGCTTTATCAATTGACCAAATCTTCCAATAATTATCGGAGGTTGCATAAAATGTATCAAATTTTATACTATGAGATACATTGATAGCTTTTTCAATTATCTGTGATAAATCCCTATGACTTAGCCACAAATTTAATCCAATGGGTGAGAAAGTTGGATCATCATCAGAAATAACAAAGCCTATTCTTATATTTATAGAAGAAATATCAAAGTAATCAGAATAATAACTTCCTAATGCCTCACCAAAACCCTTTGATACTCCATAATAACTATCTGGCCTAATCCGAACTTCTTCATTAAGAGGTTTATAATTTTTAGGCAAACTTTCAAAATTTCCTTTGTCAATAAATGTGTAAGGCTCCACCTCATAAAATCCACCTGTAGCATGTTGAGAACTTGCAAATACTACTCTTTTAACTTTTGAAATTTTTGATGCTTCATAAACATTATAGGCACCTATTATGTTGTTTTCTAAAACAGAATTCCAATCTCCATGAACTCGTCTGTCAGCTGCTAAGTGAACTACTGTATCTATTCCTTGAAAAGCAGGTTTTATTGATTCTAAATCATTAATATTTCCTAAATAACATTCAACACCATCTACTTTTTTTTGATCAAGCACTCTGATATTAAATTTTTCTTTCAAGTTCTTGACTAAGATACTTCCTACTAATCCGGCTCCACCTGTTATTAAAATGTTTTTTTTGACCATATCTGTAATTATATTTATTTATTTGGTACCCCGTACCGGATTTGAACCGGTGATCTCCTGCGTGAAAGGCAGGCGTGTTAGGCCACTACACCAACGGGGCTTTGTTAAGGATAAATTGGGAGTACACTTATTCCCATAGTTTCCTCAAAACCTTGCATTAAATTCATGTTTTGAATTGCAGCTCCTGCTGAACCTTTTACTAAATTATCCAGAGCGCTAATAACCACTAAAGTATTTGTATCTTTTCTTACATAAGGATATAAATAAACAAAATTAGAACCCCAAGTATGTTTGGTTGCAGGAGGTGCATTAACTATTTTAATAAATGGTTCGTTTTTGTAAAATTCTTTGTAAAGTTCAATTACATCATTTTCATTTATATCATTTTTCAAGGTTGCATAGTTTGTTCCTAAAATTCCACGAGTCATTGAAACAAGATGAGGTGTAAAAAGTACCTTTATTTTGTTGTTTGTAAGGAAATTCAATTCTTGAGTAATTTCAGGTTGATGCCTATGCCCTTTTGTTCCATAAGCTGAGCAATTATCATTGAGCTCAGAAAATCCAAATGCTTCTTTCGCAGTCCTTCCTGCTCCTGAGATCCCTGTTTTTGAGTCAATTATTATCAACTCTTCTATCAAATTATGTTTAACAGCAGGTGCCATGGATAATATTCCTCCAGTAGGGAAACATCCAGGATTTGCTACTAGTTTACTTTTTTTGATCTTCTCCCTGTATAACTCGGGTAATCCGTAACTTGATTGCTCTATAAGTTCAGGCTTAGGATGTTTTGTTTCATACCAATCTTCATATATTTCAAGATTTTTTAATCTGAAATCAGCTGAAATATCAACCGCAGGGATTCCACTTTCAACATATTGGGACAATTTTTCTGCACTAGCTGCATGAGGTAAAGCAGAAAATACAAATTCAATATTGTCACTTAGCTCTTCTTGAATCTTAATGTTTGTTTTTTCAAGATGTGGAAAAACTTCATCTAAATTTTGACCAGCCTTACTCCTACCTGTTGCCGATGCAAGTTTCAGCTCAGGATGTGAATATACTAACCTAGCGATTTCAGATCCTGCATAGCCCGTAATATTTATGATTCCGACGTTTAACATTGAATTTTTTTTATTAGATTACTTATATTATCTCAAAATTTTAAAATATGGGCATCCTAAATTTCTTAAGTTACATTGATTACATAAAGGTTTTTGAGACTTACAGATGTTTCTTCCATGAGTAATTAATTGAATATGCATATCGTATCGATCATTTTCAGGAATTATTTTTTCTAATTCTTTATGAGCTATTTCATTTGAGACATTTCCTATTAAACCTAATCTTTTTGATACTCTGTAAATATGAGTGTCAACCGGCATTGCTGGCTTTTTAAAACATAGAACTAAAACAACTGCGGCCGTTTTAGGCCCTACTCCAGGTAAGTTCATTAACCAATTTCTTGCATCTTCTAAGGACAAATCTTGTAAGAAATCTATTTTTAATTCTTTTTTTTCTTTAAAGATAGTTTCCAATATTTTTTTTATTCTGATGGATTTTTGATTTGATAAACCTCCACTATGAATTAGAGATGCTATTTTTTTTGTAGAGGTCTTCATTACATCTTCCCAAATTGGGATTTCTTTTTTTAATTTTTCAAATGCTTTTTCAGCATTTGTATCAGATGTATGTTGAGTTAGGACAGTAAATATAAGCTCATCAAGCGGTTTGTATCGAGATGCCCATTCAATTTTTCCATTAGCTTTTACAAGATGACTTAATACTTCACTAGGATTTATTTTGTTTTTAGTTTTCATCAAAATTATATTGAATTATTTTGTTCTGTTTTTTGAAGAAATTGATAATTCTTCGAGAGCTTCTAAATAAATATTTTTTTCTAGATTATTTATAGAGCTTAAATTTTCTAGTGCTTTATTTATATAATCTTCTCCTATTTTTTTACTTTCTTCTATTGAACCACTTGAAGAAACTATCTCCAGTAATTTATTTAGCCTTTCTGATTTATCTGTAGATTTATTATTAAAAAAAGTTGTAATTTCTTGTTTGATATTTTTATTTTTTTCTCTTGCTAATATCGATGGTAATGTAAGTATACCGTTTTTAAGATCACTACCAATAGGTTTCCCTAAAGTATTTTTTTCACCTTCAAAATCGAGAATATCATCAAAAATTTGAAACCCTAAACCTAAATTTTTCCCGAATTCATATAATTTTTGTACATCTTGTTCATTTGCTTGACCTAATATTGCACCACTCATTGTACATGTTGAGAATAAAGAAGCAGTTTTTTTATGAATAATATTTAAGTAATTTTCTATACTCAAATAAGGATTCCAACTATTTTCTATTTCCATCAATTGTCCTTTGGCTAAATCAGCAATTGTTGAAGCAAATTGTTTTATAATTTTTATTGATTCTGTCTTACATACATATTCTGCACTTGTCGCAAAAAGATAATCTCCAACTAAAATAGCTATATGTGGACCCCAAACTTTTGAAGCTGTAGATCTTCCTCTTCTAGTGTCAGCGAAATCTATCGTATCATCATGAACTAAAGTTGCAATATGCAATAGCTCAACTGCTGTTGCCATCATCATTGTTTTTTCATCTGTCTCTTTATTCCATAACTTTGAAACAGCTATTGTAATGGTTGGTCTTAATTGTTTACCTGGGCTACTCAGAACATGTTCTATAATATTTTCATTAAGATTAGACTCATCTTTATGGTTTTCTGCTATTTGAGACATTTCAACAAGTACATTGATTAATTCATCATTTACAAGTTGGTAAATTTTTTCTTTATTTTTGCCCATCAGCTATTTTCTCATTTTCCATTGAGACGATTTCTTCATCTAGTTTTTGAAATAAAGGTTGAGGATTATTAAATTTAGAGCCACTTTCAGGAATAATTAGTTTCCATGGATTTTGTTTTTTATCAAATAATATTTTTTGTAACTTATATGCTGATGAAGGTAAGAAAGGTTCTAATAAACAACTTATAGCGCTAACCATTATTAATGACTGACTTAATATTTCTCCAGCTATTTTTTTATCTTCTTTAATTTTTTTCCAAGGTTCATTTTTATCAAGAAACTGATTCCCAAATTTTGCTAAGTTCATCAGGTGATTTAATGATTCTCTAAACTTTCGCTTTTCAATGGATTTTCCAACGTTTTCAAAAGCTTTGTTACATTCATTTATTATAATTTTAGTTGAATCTGATTGATGATCATATTGCGGAATTAGTCCTTCAAAATTCCTGTGAGTCATAGTTAAAATCCTGTGAACAAAATTCCCTAAATTTGCTACTAATTCATTATTATTAGCATTTAGATATCCCTCCCAAGTAAAATCAGAATCTGAAGTTTCAGGCATTATCGCAGTAAGGTAATATCTTAAGGAATCTGCAGAATAATTTTCCAAAAAGTCTGGTAACCAAACTGCCCAATTTCTGCTTTTTGAAAACTCTTTACCGGAAAAATTTAAATATTCATTTGCCACTACGTCTGAAGGTAAATTATTATTTTCAATCCCCATTAAAATTGCTGGCCATATTATAGTATGAAAAGGTATATTATCTTTACCTTGGAAGTAATATGATTCAGATGTTTCGGATTCCCAAAAGTCTTTCCATTGATCTGGATTGTCCGTTTTACTAAATAATTCCACCGTTGCTGAATAGTACCCAATTACTGCTTCAAACCAAACATATATTTTTTTATCTTCCCATCCCTTTATAGGAATATCTATACCCCAATCTAAGTCTCTTGTTATAGCTCTATCCTTTAGTCCTTCTTTTACAAAAGACAAACTTTGATTTTTTACATTCTCTCTCCAGTCAGTTTGAGATAATAGCCATTCCTTTATTTTCGATTGCATTTTACTTAATTTGAGAAAATAATGCGATGTTTCTCTAAATTCTGGAATTGAGCCATCTCTTTTTGATCTGATATTTTTCAAATCACTAGGATCAAGGGTCCTTCCACAAACGTCACATTGATCTCCTCTGGCTTTTTTATTATTTCCACAAGGACATTCTCCTTCGACTAAGCGGTCACTCAAAAATATATTTTCAGTTAGTGAATAAGGCATTGATTGTTTTTTTACTTCTAAAAAACCATTCTTTAAGAGTGTTGAAAACATCCATTTAGTAATATTGAAGTGATTTTCAGTATGAGTGTTTGTATATAAATCATAAGAAAAATTCATTTTATCTAAACATTCAGACCAAATATTGTGAAATTTATTGGCTATTTCTTCGGGAGAAACCCCTTCATCATTTGCTAATAATGTAACAGGTGTTCCGTGCATATCTGAACCAGAAACCATGGCTACATTATTACCAGCAAGTCTATTGTATCTAGCAAATATATCTGCTGGTAAGCTCATACCTGCAATATGCCCCAAATGTGGAGGACCATTTACATAAGGCCAAGCTACGCATACTAAAATGTCTTTTTTATTTTTACTCATTTTTATTTTTTATTCCTAACCATCTATTGTAAAAAAACTTTTTATTTTCACCAGTCAATTCTGATAAAAGTGTTATTAATTCTTTACCTTTAATTCCTTCCTTATATCCTTTTGATAAGATTTTGTCGTATTTATTTATTGATGATTTAGAAAGTTTATTAACTTCTCTTTTAAATATTATTACAAATTCACCTTTTGCATTACTAAATAGCTCAATTGCTCTATCAATGCTACCCATGTAGATTTTTTCATATAATTTAGTCATTTCTTTACCTACAAAAATATTTTGTATAACGAATTCATCTTTCAAAAACCTGAGGGTTGTTATCAATCTTTTGGGTGATTCAAACAAAATGATGGGTAAATCAAGTCCAATGTATTCATTAATATATTTCTGAAACTGAATTTTGCTTTTTGGAGGAAACCCCAAAAAAATGAAATTTTTAGAATCAAAGCCAGATACTGAAAAAGCAGAAGTTAGAGAAGATGCACCAGGGATTGGTATTATTTCATGTTGTTCTTTTGAAGAAATTTTTACAAATTGAGCAACTGGATCAGAAATTCCGGGAGTTCCTGCGTCAGTTAGAAAGGCCACATCATGTTTTTCTATAGCATATTTGAATTGACCTAAATTGACTTTTTTTGCTTTGTTGTAAATTGGTGCTGTTTTAGTCGAAATATTGTATTTAGATAGAAGTTTTTTTGAAACTCTTGTGTCTTCTGTAAATATTAAATCTACACCTGAAAGTATATCAATTGCTCTTTTAGTAATATCCTCTAAATTTCCTATAGGACTTCCTACAATATAAAATTTTGACAATTTCTTACTCTGAATTCTTACTTATTAAATTGTCAATTGCTGCATTATGTTGTTCATCTGCATGATATGAAGATCTAACTAATGGTCCAGCAGCGACATGACTAAACCCAAAATTCATGGCAATTTTTTTTAATTCTTCAAATTCTTCAGGGTGATAGAATTTTATAATTGGATGATGTTTGTTTGAAGGCCTTAAATATTGTCCAATTGTTAAAAGATCACAATCATTTGATCTTAAATCTTTCATTGTTTCAATTATTTCTTGTTTTGTTTCACCTAATCCAACCATCATTCCTGATTTTGTAGGGATGTTTGGTTTGAATTTCTTGGAATTCTTTAGAAATTTTAAAGATAATTCATAATTTCCTTTTGGTCTAACTTTTTTAAATATTCTTGGTGCAGTTTCTATATTGTGATTTAAAATACTTGGCCCAGCTTCCAAAACTTTAAGTAAAAACTCTTCTGATCCATTAAAATCCGGAGTAAGAACTTCAATTTTTATATTTTCACTTAATTTTTTTATCTCAATAATAGATTTAGCAAAAATTCCAGAACCTGCATCATCCAAATCATCTCTATCAACAGATGTTATAACAACGTAATCCAAATTCATGTCTTTTACTGTTTTTGCTAACCTATAAGGTTCAGAATCATCAATAAATCCGGGCCATCCAGTTTTTACATTACAGTAAGAACATGCTCTAGTACATGTATCCCCCAAAATCATAAATGTAGCAGTTTTTCGTTCCCAACATTCCCCTATATTTGGACACGCTGCTTCTTCACAAACAGTGTTTAAGGAAGCATCAGAAAATTTTTCTTTCAACTCATAAAAATTTTTACCTGCAGGAAATTTTACTTTAAACCAATCGGGTAATTTTCTTTTTACTTTGTTCATAAGTTCATTTTTATATATATTTTTAGTTTATCAATATTAAAGAATTGTTAGAATCAAGTATATATGGGTAAAAGAAGAAAAAAAGATATATATAATGGTCCAAATTTAACCGATCAATATGATTTTATCGAAGGTCAACAATTTGAAATAAAAATTAAAGAATACCATCAAAATGGTGTTGGAATTGGATATATAAAAGGTGTTCCAGTGTGGATTTTCAATTCGATTATTGGAGAAACTGTTTTAGTTAAAATAAAAAAAATTTTTCCAGAAAAACTTATAGCTGAAATTATAAGTTTCAATATCTCTTCAAAAAAAAGAATTAAACCTATTTGTAAATTTTATGGGGATTGCACTGGATGTCAGTGGCAACATATTTCATATGATGAACAATTGAAATTGAAAAAATCTAACATAGTTAAATTATTGAGAAACTTCAATTTGATAGATGTTGGCTTTGTTATGGATACACTCCCTTCAAAGAACAATTTCAATTATAGAAACCATGCACGTTTTACAGTAAGAAAAGATTTTGATAAAGAAAAGTTAGGATTTATAAATTTTCTTGATAGAAAATGGATTAGCATAGATGAATGTAAGATAATGAACCACACTATTAATGAAAAAATGAAAATTATAAGTACAGACCTAAGAGGTTTAACGCAAACATCTATTAGAGCATCAGATGAAACAAAATCATTTTTGATTCAGCCTAAATTAAATACAGATACTATTGAAACTGGTCAAAAATATTATGAAGAAAAAATTCTAAAAAATATATACAAAGTAGCAAGTCCTAGTTTTTTTCAAGTTAATCCCAAACAAATTGAAGAGATAGTTAAATTGTTAGAATCCAATCATATTTTTTATCATAAAGATTATGTTTTAGATGCATATTGCGGAGTAGGAACATTTACTTGTTTAATAGCACCAATGGTAAAAAAAATAGTTGGAATAGAAGAATCACATTCAGCAATTTCTGATGCTAAAAACAATTCTAAAAACTACAATAATATACAATATATTATTGGTAAAACAGAAGAGGTTTTACAAAAGAATACTGAAAAATTTGACACTGTAATCTTAGACCCTCCTAGAATTGGCTGTGAAGATAGTGTCATAAAAAATGTAATTTCAATTGGACCAAAAAAAATTATTTTAATATCCTGTTCTCCAGAAAATTTTTGCCAAGATGTTTATAAAATAGTAAGTTCAAATCAATATATAATAGATAAAATTATACCGATAGACATGTTCCCCCAGACACACCACACTGAGATAGTAGGGATTTTACGTTTGAAATGATGAAAGAAAAACTTAACAATAAAAAAATTATTTTTGCATCCTCATCCCCAAGAAGAAAAAAAATAATAGAAAATTATAGTTATGATTTTTTGTTTAAAAATCCTAAATTTATAGAAGCGGAAAAAACCAATAAATCTGCAAAACATTTTACGCAATATAACGCTACTGAAAAAGCTAAAAGTGTATCAAAAATTTTTCCACAAAATTACGTGGTCTCTGCCGATACAGTTTTGGATTATAACGGTAAAGTTATCGGTAAACCACTAAATAAATTAGATGCACTTCATTCATTGAAATTATTAAATGGAGATTATCATAAGGTCATCACCTCACTAGCTATAGTAAAAGACAATGAATTAATTTCAAGTGCTAATAAAATTACTTTAGTTAAGACTTATAAAATTTCGCTTGATAAAATTAAACAATACCTTCTAACTGATTATTATAAAGATAAAGCTGGAAGTTATGGAATACAAAATAATAAGTTTGTTTTCGTAAAAGAATTTTTTGGATGTTATCTAAATATTGTAGGATTACCAATTTGTTTATTGGGAGAAATTTTAACAGAGAATAATATTAATAAGAACATAAAATTTACTTTATGTAATGAGGAAAAATTATGAATTTATTTGGAATAGGTGGATTTGAATTAATAATAATTTTTTTAGTTGGATTATTTATTGTGGGCCCGGACAAATTACTCACGTTAATAAGAAAAACAAAATTAATTTATACTGAATTCAAAAAGAAACGAGATGAATTAGTTTCGGTTGTAGAGGAGAGTATGGATATCGAAGATGATGATGTAAAAGAATTAAAGAATATAAAAGAATCTTTGGATTCTATTTCTGAGGATGCATCAACTAAACTCAAACAAATCAAAAAAGATTTGGACAGGTAAATTTTGAAAAAAGAAGACAAACCAGTTGGAATTTTAGATCATTTCAAAGAAATAAAAAAACGTCTTATAAGATATTCTTTACTATTAACTTCTTTTACGATTGTAGCTCTATTTTTTTACAAAAGAATCATTTCAATTTTTATAGATCCTGCAAATCAAATAATGAACAATTCTATGAGAGATGGACAAATCGTTTTTGGCCGAGTTACTGAAGCTTGGGGTGCTGCTGCTAGAGTATCGATAATCATTGCTTTTTCATTGTCATTACCTTTTTTACTCGCAGAAATAATTTTTTTCCTTAAACCAGGATTACGAGGTAAGGAAAGATTATATCTTTACATATTAATCCCGAGCTCTTTTATTTTTTTTGTTATAGGTGTTTTTTTCAGCTATTATATGGTAATTCCAACAGCTTTACGATTTTTGATCACTTTTGGTAGTGATATAGCACAACCTATGATAAACATTGGACCTTTAACTGCACTTATGTTTTCTTTAATGTTCTGGATGGGTATAGTTTTTCAAATTCCTATAATCATGTTTATTTTAGGAAAATTAGATTTAATTTCTTATAACAAACTAAAAAATTATAGAAGATGGATTATACTAATTTCTTTTATACTGGGTGCAATTATCACTCCTACCGTAGATCCATTAACTCAAATCATAGTAGCTATCCCCATGATTATTTTATTTGAGATAGGTCTTCAACTTATAAGAATAACTGAGCCAGAGAAAAAAGGATTTAGGTTTTATTTATTGAATTTTTTGGTTGTTTTATTAATTTTATTTTTAATAATAATAACCTTATTGTATAAAATAGGTTTATTTAAAGAAGTGAATATATTTAGTGTCTTTTGACTTCTAAATCTTCTAAATTATGAGTTTTTTCTAAATATGATTTTGTTTCAAATTCACTGAACCTACTTGGTAAATAAGTATCTGAATTTATACTTGTTTTACCATCAACTACGTGTTCTGATATTAATAATCCTGCAACAGGATTATACGCAAATCCACCTGAATGAAAATTTGAACAAAGAAACATTCCAGATAAGTTTGGTACAGGACCAATAACTGGAGTTGCATCAACTGTTACACTTATAAGCCCAACCGTATGATAATCCCACTTTTTATCAATAATTATAGGGACTCTATTTTTAAATGCTTCTTTCAAAAAATCTAATGCATCATCAAATGGTTTTAGATCTTTTATATTAAAATCTGAATTTTCAATAATATAGTTTTTTGGATTATGCTGAGAGGTTCCAACTAATATTCTATTATCTTCAGTTCCTCGAACATAACTTTGAAATACTCTATCGTTTATTGCAGGGAGTTTTAGTTCTCTATTGAAAGGTTCAGTTACAAACCTTTCATGAATAAAGTTTTTCATAGGAATCTTGAAATCTATTGGGGATAATAATTCATTTATCCAGGCGTTTACTGCACAAATTACAGAATCACACTCATAATTTTTTTCTTTATTTTCACTTTTTGAAAAAGAAACTACCCCTGTAATTTTACTTCCCTTAAATTTGAAATTTTGGACTTGTTCATTTTCATAGATTTTAACTCCCATACTTTCTATTTTTTTTCTCAAGGCAGGTATATATGTATGAGGTTCACTATATCCTCCTCTAGGATCAAGGATTCCATACTCATCTTTTTGAGTAGTCACATCAGGAAATTTTTCTGTTAATTCATTTCCAATATAAGTTTCATAATTTGCGCCTAATTTATCATGTAGTTCTCTTAGATCAGCTCCTGAAATATAATCTTCTTTTGACGATAAATTTAGACATCCAACTTGCTGAAATGTATATCCTTCTAAAATGTTACTAAATCTTTCAAAAAGATCTAAAGTTTTCATTCGTGCTACAACAGATGTAGGATTCCACTGTAGACAAGTAACAATTCCTGCAGCCTGACCACTAGAACCACTTCCTACTGTACCTTTTTCTATTATGGAGATATCTTTAACCCCTTTTTCTGATAAATGGAAAGCGGTACTCATTCCTATCACTCCACCACCTATTATAATTACAGATTTTGGAAAAGGGTTATGCATAATAATAAACTTTGATTATGAGTAAAAAGGGTTAAACAAAAAGAGATATTTATTTATCTTTATCTTCTTTTTCTTCAGATTTTCCTATGGCGTTTTTAAAATTATTTATAGCCTTCCCTAGCCCTTCACCTACCTGAGGTAATTTTCCAACTCCGAAAAGCAGAAGAACAATAAAAGCAATTAAAGCTAGTTGAGGTAATCCTAAATTTTGTATAAATCCCATATCTTATTAATTAATTTTTTGAATTTGTTTTAATAATATCAAATTATTGCCAAACATATCTTGCAACTAAAGAATCGGTACTACAGGGGAACTCTTATAAATACCTTTTTCAGTTTATTTGTCATCAACAGTGTCGTCAAGCTTTTATTTCTATAATTAAGCTCATCCAATATAGTACCAAACCATGCATTTTAATAGCTCATTCAAAGACCTTAGCATGCTCTCTGGACATTCAGTGTTAAGATTATTTTTGAGTGATGTTTTTATTCATATTTATTCTCAGTCAATTTTAAATTTTTATTACCAATAAAAAAACAGCACTACTATATTTGATTATTAGAATACTTTAGTGTTATTATAGATATAATATAAATCAACACTAAGAATACCAAAAATGTGTGCAAAAAATCATTATAATATAATTAGTAAATAAGAGAAGAATGAGTAAAGAATCAAAACAAATCAAAGTTGATAAATCTACTTATGATGATTTAGAGAAATATAAAGGCAGTTCTAATTCAGCAACATATAATGATGCTATTCTAAATCTATTAGGTAAAAATGTAAAACCAAGTCCAAGAAGACCTAAACCAACAGCCAACGTACCAAGATTTGTTATTGAAGTATTGATAATAGAATCGATTATGAATTCTTCTATTAAAACATGTACTAGAAAAGATTTACTAATTGATGTAGTAGACAGATTAGTTGAGCTTAAATGGGATAAAGAAAAACCTGTATACTTTGAAACTATGTCCTGGAGAGCACCTCTAAAAACAGGTATTGACAATTGTATTTGGAGATTATTTAAAAAGGATATTTTGAATGCTTATTCTTCACCTAAAGGCTTTGCATTCTCAATATTTTCCAAAGATGCTGATACTAAAGTGTATAGCCTAACTGAAAGATACCAAAGAGATTCGGTAAATAAAAATATGCAGTTACTCCAGAAACTTATAACTCCTAAAATAGTGTTAAAGAATAAAGATGCTTATAGGATGAGGATAAATGAGGGTGACTTACTTGATGATAAAGATAGGAAAGAGGACTAATCCTTATCAATTATTTGGGGCTTGATAAGAAGAACCTATTATGTTTCCATCTTCATCTCTTGCAACGTCATAAAGGTCATTTAGAAGAACTTTGGTCGTGAAGACGTAAATAACAAAAAATCCAAATATGATCCAAGCAATATTTGTTTTATTTAAAGTAATAATATTGATTTCAATAAATTCTTTTAGTGATTGAAGCTTTTTAATCAATTTTTCCATTTAGTTTTTCCTATTATGTAAATTATGAATCAATAATATTGATTTTTTAATAATATAGGATTTGATATAAAAAGTGACTATTATTTTAGATTCAAAGAGCTTACTGGCCATTTTTATAGAGAATTGATAAGACCAAAATGCTTTTTCAGAATTTTCTGGATCTGATAATAAATAAGAATTATTTGTTTAAGTTTCTCCAGACAGCAACTACTCTACCTAATATAGAAATATTTTTTGAAGGATAAATCAAAGCTTTCATAAGAGGATTTTCTGGTTGCAATCTTATATTTTCTCCCTCTTTATAAATTCTTTTTAAAGTAGTTTCATTTTCTGAAATTACGTTGGCAGCTACCATGTCTCCATTATTAACAGATTTAGTTTTTTCCATGACAACTGTATCTCCGTCACCAATTAATGCATCTATCATTGAAGTACCTGATACTTTTAGAGCATATAATTTTTCTTCTAAATGAGAAAATTTATCTGGAAGTTCTAACATATCTATATCATCATATTCCCATCTATTATCATCAAATAATGGGAAGGGCTCTCCAGCAGTTATAGTCCCAATTACTGGGACTTTTATTATTGGGTTTTTGGTATCACTTTTAAGGTTTATTCCTCTCGATACTTCAGACTCTCTAGTCATTAATCCTTTTTCTTGAAGTCTGTCTAAATTGTATTTAACAACTGATGTGGAAGAAATATCACAATTGTTTTGAATATCTCTTATTGTTGGAGGATACCCAAAATCATTAATAAATTCTTCAATGAAAATCAATATGTCTTTTTGTTTATCTGTTAATGGTTTCATAGATTCCATAATAACAAATTATTTAATTTTCTATCTAGTGTCAATTTTAGTGTCTTTTAGTGAGGATGATTTTCAAAAGTTATCCCCTCAATATTTATTGGGGGAGAATCTTCCTCTTCACTAAAACCGAAAGCCAAAAAGTGTGGTGCAGGTGATTTTAAAATAATAGTTGCTTGTTTTGTACTTGATATTGGTTCGATCCCACCCTTTAAAACTACTTCTTGACCATCCATAAGTTTAATCACTGGAGTTTCTATTGCTCCTCTTGGTCTTTTGATTTTACTTGTTTTATTATTGTTTGAAATCCCCCAATTTATAATTCCTATATATTCTGCTGGTATAATAAACTTCCACTTAGAAATCAATCCTTTGTAAGGTCTAACTGAAATAATTATGGTTGGGTTTTCAGCTTTAGGGTCAGAATGGTCAATTTCCCAGTTATATATTGATTCGGGATTATTCAATTAAGTATTTAAGTGTTTTTATTTATAAGTTTTTGCAATCTAGATTTTTTTCTAGAAGCATTATTTTTATGAATGACGTTATTTTTTGATGCTCTGTCAAGTAAACTAGAAGCTTTTCTATATAAGGATTCTATTTCTGCTTTATCATTTTTATTTTCAATCCCATTTCTCAACCTTGTAATAGAAGACTTAATTGAAGTCTTAACTGAAAGATTTTGTCTCAACTTTCTTGATTGAGTTCTATGAGTTTTTGTACTTGGCATTTTTGGTCCTATTTGATTATTCTATTCGAGAAACTTTGTAAACTCCCGGGGTTTTTTCCATTTTACCCAAAAGTCTTATTATTTGTCCTAGATCTCTAGTATAAACTGTTAATTGGATTTTGCATGTCCCATTTTGATTATCTTCGGAAGAATTTATCGAATGTAAGTTTGTTTTTTCTCCCCAAACAACATCTGTAATATCCCTTATTAATCCCATTCGATCATAAGCTTCAATCATGACTTTAGTTGGAGTTAATTGTTTTGAATGCCCCCAAGCGGCTACCAAAAATCTATTGGTATTTTCTCTATTTCTTAATTGTGAGCACATTATCCGATGAATAATTACTTCATTACTGGATAATTTATATCCTACGATTTCATCCCCATAAACTGGTTCACAACAATTAGCAATTTTGTTTTCGAAATCTTTCCCCCCCATCACCACAATAGAAGATATAGGGTCATATTTTTCTTCATTATTTTTACTTTTACTGTTTATTTTCTTAACAGTTTCTTGAGCTTGTTGTTGGTTTATCAAGTTGATTATTTCTTCGTTGTTAACTTCCCCAGTTCCAACTTTATAAGCAAAGGTTTCAAAACTATCTTTATCGATAAAATCATTTATATTTATTTCTGAAGTTTCAATATTTGATAATCTTATGTTACTTAGAATTTGGTCCTTTCCTCTTTTTATATTTTCTGTTCGTTCCCTTTTTTTAAACCAACTTTTTACTTTATTACGAGCGTTTGCAGTAGCAATAAAACCTAGATTTTCATTCAACCAATCTAAACTTGGGCCATTGTCTAAATCAGATTTTTGTATCTGTACTGTGTCACCATTATTTAATTTTTTGTTTAAAGGAACCAAAACTCCATTTACAAATGCAGCTTGGCAACTATGACCTAAATCTGTATGTAATCTATATGCATAATCTAAAGGAGTTGATCCAATTGGCAAAGTGAACACTTCATTTTTTGGAGAATTTACAATTACCTTGTCTGATAATATGTCATTGTTTACAGATTCTAAGTATTCACTATCTTCAACTATTTCTGTTTCCCATTCAAGAAGATTTTGAGTCCAATTTATATCGTGATATAAATCTTTATTATTATCATGTAATGTGTTTTTATATTTCCAATGGGATGCCATTCCGTCTTCTGCATAAAGATGCATGGCATCAGTACGTATTTGAAATTCTATTTTTTGACCTTGATCATTGATAACAACTGTATGTAATGACTGATAAAGATTATCTTTTGGAGAAGATATATAATCATCAAAAGAACCTGTTACCGGTCTCCATAATTCATGAATAACCCCTAAAACTAAATAACAATCTTTAGTATTCTTTACAACAATTCTGATAGCTATAAGATCTTCAATATCTGAAAAATTTCTTCCTAATTGCTTATATCTTTGAAGTTTATTATGCACTGAAAATAAATGTTTGGGTCTACCAGATACCGATACCGAAATATTTTCTGTAGATAATCTTTCTTCAATTTGAGAAATCATCCTTTTCGTAGCTATTTCTCTTTCTTCCCTTTTTTGTTTTATAAGTTTGCTGGTTAGTTTGAATTCATTTGGCATTAGGTATTTAAAGCTTTCGTCTTCAAGACGCCATTTAAAATCATTCATGCCTATTTTGTCTGCTATTGGTGCATGAATACTGAGTGTTTCTTTTGCAATTTTCTGTCTTTTTTCTTTATCTAAATATTGCAAAGTTTCAACGTTATGCAGTCTATCAGCCAACTTGATAATAGCAACCCTTACATCTTCTGCCATTGATACTAAGAAATTACGTAAATTTTTCTTTTCTACATGTTCATCAATATTGTCTTCAGTTATATTAAGTTTTGTTAATGAACTTACTAATTTACTAACCTCTATTCCAAACTTTTTTTCAATTTCTTTATTTGTAGTATTTGTGTCTTCAATTACATCATGTAAAAGTCCAGCAACAATAACATTAGGTTCTAATTCTAATCTTGCTAAGTGATATGCAACCTCAACAGGATGAACTATAAAATCATGACCTGATTTTCTTTTTTGTCCCCTGTGAGCTTTATTAGCAAACTTGAAAGCTGTCTTTATTTTTATCATTTCCTCTACAGGTAGATAAGAATTTAGTTTGTTGTATAAATTGTCTGTGATCATGTATTTTATTTTAATATTTTTGTAATTTCATCTTGATCAAATCTCAAAAGATCAATGTTTTGATCATTTATATTTATTTTTTTCCCATAATCTTTATTTTTAGTATAACCAATAATTTTACTTTTAATTTTATTTATGTTTAAAGAGTCTATTATTTTTTTTGATTCAGTTTTTTTAGATATTATTAATAAACATCCAGAACTTATTACACCAAGTGGATTAATGTTTAAAGTATTGCATGTCTCTAAAAAGAAAGGAACAAATTCAACTTTTTCATAATAAATCTGACATCCCAAATTTGCATAATCGCACAACTCATGTATAGCTGTTGAAATTCCTCCTTCGGTTGGGTCATGCATTTTTACTACATTCTTGGTATTAACAGCTGTAATCGCTATATCTCTTACTGAAATACTCATATTTTGAGAAGAATTATATAATTCAAGATTTTTCACCCTTTTTTTATTATTTTGAAGTTCTGCGATTATTTTGCTTCCTTCAATACCACAATAACCAGCAAGTATAATATCCATGTTTTGTGTAACTCTTTGATTGGGATTAAAATTTTTACTGTATGTTCCTATCATCGTACCGTTTAAAATGATTTGATTTACTGAAGAAGTAATTTCGGTATGTCCCCCAACTATTTTTATACCATATTTTTTGGCTGTTTTTGAAACATTATTAGTAATTTCTTCTATATTTTTGAAATTCGTATTTTCTGGGATTAAAATAGACAATAAAAACCATTTTGGGATGCCTCCTGAAGCATAAATATCATTTGAATTGATTTCAATACAATACTCCCCAATATTTTCATTTTGAAAAGTGATTGGATCAGTTGAAACAAGAATAAAGTCTTTTTCACTTACAGATATTTCGGCAGAGTCTTGGCCTACTTTAGGACCGGAAGTTTCATTACTAATTGCATTTAATATTTTAGATAAAAGATCATTGTTGAGTTTTCCTATAGGGAGTTTGTTATTTTTATTCATTTGGTAATCCTGGGAAACTGATATCAGCTAAAATTGGTTCCAAAACGTTTATAAAAAGTTCAGCAGCATAAAAAGGTTCGTTGTTATAAACGTAATGTTTATTTGATGTACAAAAGACATTAAATACAATGTTTTCCTTAGCTTTTAGAAAAGTTAAATCATATAACGTTTCACAATCTTCTACTTTTTCATTTAAGATATTCACATTGAGTGAATTTATTATTTTTGTGACTTCCTCTTTTTCATCTATTACAGCTAAAGTGTTATTGTTTTCATGAATACTTACTACAATTGCTTTCGTTTGATCCAATTGAAATTTTTCGACAAAATTTAAATTAGATTGATTATTATATAAATTTGTCTCTGTGCAATTAATGTATTCTCCTTCACTATTTATATGGTAAAAGATTTTTTCACCATTTATTAGTGATTCCAAAATATAACCTGATGTTTGTTTGTTTTGGTAAAAGAGTCCATTTTTAGAACAGCCCATAGATGATGTTTCCCAATTTTTTTCTTCATAATCGATAAATATAAATTCACTAGATAGTAAATTTTTTTCACTCATTATTTTAGCCATAGTCATTGCAATAATTGCCGGAATTTCTTGTTGTTCGGGTATAACTTTTGCCGGAGTTTCTTTTTGTTCGGGTATAG
>CEWI01140161.1_pt1 | contig 41654 bp, 41 predicted proteins | sample 531271 | NCBI WGS metagenome assembly CEWI01 (sample SAMEA2622499, study PRJEB7988) | marine metagenome | biome: marine biome (ENVO:00000447); feature: mesopelagic zone (ENVO:00000213); material: "saline water (ENVO:00002010), including plankton (ENVO:xxxxxxxx)" | depth 350 m | reverse complement strand
TATGTATCTTCATATGTATCTTCATATGTATCTTCTGAACAAGAGAACATTAATATAAAAAGGGTCACAAATGTAAATAAAAGAAGTGTTTTTATTTCAAGCTTGTTATCAATTTTAAAATTAATTTTCTTCCCAACCACTTTTACCGCCACAACGAATACATCTAGTTTCGCCAAATATTTCTTCCCAATCACCATCTAATGCAACGTAATCTAAAATACATCTAAGGGCTTTATCAACGCTTTCTAAATCATATTCTTCTTTAGCTTTTTCTAGCATTTTTATTAAATCTTGTTGAACTTCAAATTCAACTGATATTTTTTTTCCAGCCAACTTTTTCTCCTAAAATAATTATTCTGTTAAACAAATTATCTATATATTATAAAAAAATCTTTATAAAAAAATAAGGATTGGAACTAAGTTCATTAATTGAAAGATAAAAAATTTTAAGGAAACAAACAGTAAACGACAACTTTTAACAATAAAGTTATGGACTTAAATAAGATTAGATGTAGGAATTAACACTGGTCGTTTGCAGTACAACTACATGGATCACAAGTGCAACTTTCGTTTTTGCATTCTGAGTTTTCACACATATTTTCTCCTTGTTCTTTTTATTGTACTCAGATTTTAGAGATAAACAATTAATCAAGAAATACTACTATATAATAATTGACAATAATGTTATATCAAAAAGTCAATTAGGTTTTTTAAGAACGTGATAAAAAAAAATAATGAAATAAAATTAGATGTTTTAATTGTTGGAGCTGGTTTTGGGGGCATGTATATGCTCTATAAGTTAAGAGAGTTAGGCTTAAAAGCTCTCATAGTTGAAGCAGGAGAAGGAGTTGGAGGGACTTGGTACTGGAATAGATATCCTGGAGCTAGATGTGATGTCGAAAGTATTGAATATTCTTTTTCTTTCTCAGAAGAATTACAACAAGAATGGAATTGGACAAGCAGATATTCTACCCAAAGTGAAATTCTTAAGTACGCAAATCATGTTGCGGACAGATTCGATTTAAGGAAAGACATTAAATTTAATCAACGTGTTATTTCATCTGTTTTTAAAGAAGATTTAAACAAATGGAATATATCAACTAGTTCGGGTGACAATTATTTAGCGCAATATTGCATAATGGCAACAGGAACCTTATCTTCTGTAAAAGAAATTTCGTTTAATGGATTAGATTCATATAAAGGGGATTGGTATGTTACTGGTAATTGGCCTCATCAGAAGATAGATTTTGCTGGCAAAAAGGTGGGGATTATTGGAACTGGTTCTTCAGCAGTTCAAGCTATACCAGTAATAGCAAAAGACGCAAAACATCTAACGGTTTTTCAAAGAACTGCTAATTATTCAATACCAGCAAAAAATAGAAAACTAACTGATCAAGAAGTAAAAAAAGTAAAATCAAATTATTCGTACATACGAGATGAAGCAAAGAATGCTAGAGCAGGCATAGCATCAACAGTATATGGTACAAAGAATGTTTTTGATGTTTCTGATGAAGAAAGAAATAGAGAATTTCAAAAGAAATGGGATTATGGAGGAACAGATTTCAATTCTGCTTTTATGGATATAGGATTTGATGAAAGAGCCAACGATGCAGCGGCAAACTTTGTAAGGTCCAAAATTAAAGAAATAGTAAAAGATCCAGCAACAGCAGAATTACTATCTCCAAAAACTACTATTGCATGTAAAAGATTATGTGCTGATACTGATTATTTTGAAACATACAACAAATCAAATGTAGATTTAATAGATATAAATAAGACTCCGATTGAATCATTAACCACCAATGGGTTAAAAACATCAAAAGATCAATTTTCTTTTGACATAATAATTTTTGCAACGGGATTTGATGCGATGACGGGAGCATTAACTTCTATTGATATTATTGGAAAAAATGGAGTCAACTTAGCTGATAAATGGAAAGAAGGTCCTAAGTCATACCTAGGCCTGTGCATTGAAGGATTCCCTAATATGTTCACTATAACTGGTCCAGGCAGTCCATCAGTTTTGGGTAATATGATGGTTGCAATCGAACAACATGTTGAATGGATTATTGATTGTATCAAACACATGAATTCAAATGGTAAAAAAGAAATAGAAGCTGAACTTACTGCGGAAAATGAATGGATGGATCTTGTTGAAATAATTGCTAGTAGTACACTAAGAGACACTTGTAATTCTTGGTACGTAGGAGCAAATGTACCTGGTAAGAAAAGAGTATTTATGCCATACGCCGGAGGCTATCAAACTTACAGAGAAAAATGTGATGAAATAGCTAAAACAAATTACGAAGGTTTTAAAATTTCCTAATCATTTAAGAATCTAGAAGCTTTAACTAAACATATTTCAGCATTTGTTATTTCACCAATATTAACATTAAATCCATGTAGTGCTCCTTCAAACATTTCAATTTTTGAATCTACATTTTTTCTAATATTTTCATAATATTTTTCTGCTTCGGATCTCAAAATATCGCACTCGGCCGTGATTATATAAGTCTTTGGTAAATTACTATTTTTCGTATCTTTGTTAGGAGCTGCATATCTAGTAATTTCACCGTCTACATAATGATTCCAAAACCATAACATAACTGCCTTATCCAAACCAAATCCTTCAACATACTCAATATAAGTTTTTGTGTTAAAATCATTGTCAGTTACAGGACAGAATAAAATTTGAGATTTAACTATATTTTTATTATTGTCTCTTAAAAGTAGAGAGACAGCTGCAGAAAGATTTCCTCCAGCTGAAGTACCACATATTGAAATTTTTTCAGGGTTTATTCCAAATTCTTTACTATTTTCATAAAAGTAAAGTAAGGACTCATAACAATCTTCTAGTGGTATAGGAAATTTGTTTTCGGGGGCTAATCTGTAATCAACTGAAATCACTTTGTATCCAGATTTTTTTGAAAGAAATTTACACATTGATTCATCTGAGTCTAAATCTCCAAGAACCCAACCTCCTCCATGAAAGTTTACCAATAAGGGTAAATTATTTTCATTTGAGTCAGAAAAAATACGGATATTTATTTTTGTTCCATTAACTTCTATTTTTCTATTTTCTACATTTAAAATTTCTATATTTAAAAACCCCACATTTTCCTTAGCTTCATTAAACTGCTTTCTAGCATCAATTGGTGATAGGGTATTTAAGGGTTGTTGATTTAGAGCTTTTCTAGCTTCTAATTGTTTTTTTGATTCTTCGTTAATCATTTTATTTGCTCATAAATAATTTCAGTTGACTTCAGCATAATAATATCACGTTTATAATAAAAAAATTAATTAATTTTATAGACATTTTTTGATGAGGAATAATTACTAATATCACTTTGTTTTTTTTTCATAATAATATAAATTTAAATAAACATGAATTAGGAGAATTATATTGAAATATTATAGGATCTCAGAAGGGTTCGGAACTAATCATTTGTGTGTTCAAACTGAAAAGGATGAATTAACTTCTTTAACTAGCATTAATGATTTGATAGTCGATTATAGAGATTTATTAGATACTGCCCATATAACAAACACTAAAGTTGATTCAGTAACAAAAGGTATTTTGAAGCAGGGTAAAGGAAAAAAATTTAAATTGTCTGATCTTATCACCTGGTCGATTAAAAAAGAGGGTCCTGCTAGGATAATTAAGCCAATAGAACCCGAAGAAATGTGGGCAGGTGGTTTCGGGAACATGATCATCAAGGATTCAGATTTAAAAAATGCTCCAGAAGAAACTAAGTTAGCTTATAATACACCAACAATATCAACAACTTTATATAAGGGTACAAATCATAGACTTGTCGGTCCTTTTGATAAAGTAGGTATTCGTTCTGATACTGAAAAAACTATTGCAGAAGGTGAAATAATATTTATTATTTACAAAGGAAAATTTGTAGGGATTTCTACTGGAAATGAAGTTGCAGGTAATTTGGGTTCTTTAGCTACAGTTTGGACCGTACCTGCTAAAGTTTTTAAGGGATGTGCTTCTATTGGTCCTTGCATTTTATCTATGGAAGATGAAGAAGAAAATAATAAACCTCTTGAACTTAAACTTGAAATAAATCAATATAGAAACAAAAAATTAGTAGGATCAGGATCTGTAGTGACAGTATTTAAAAGGTCTCCAATTGATATAGTAGCATCAACAGTTGCACACGATATACCTCCAGATATAGTAATTCAATATTCAGGTGGTTTTGCTATAGCTAGAAAAGATCAGGAAATAGTTCCTCTTGAATCAGGAGACAGTGTTTATATTAGTCTTCAAGGAGTAGGGTACGTACAAAATGAAGTTGAAGTTGTTTAAATTTCCAATATAGATTTAACATTCATCTTCAAACAAAGTTAAATATTTATATTATTCTGTCTTAAGTTTTCTTTCTTTTTGAATCCTTTCAGATGATAAATTGTAAAATTCTTCATCTGATTCGCATCCAATTATATTTCTTCCGTTTCTAATAGCTGCAACGGCAGTTGAACCTGATCCCATAAATATGTCCAATATTGTATCTTTTTCATTGCTATACGCTCTAATAATTCTAGTTAGTACGTCAAGGTTTTTTGTTGTTGGATGCCATCCAATATAATCTTTAGAAGTTGTATGGTTATTTTTTTCCCAAACAGATGTCGGAATAGAACCTTTCGAATATTTTTCTCCTGTCCTCAAATTTTTTTTTAATTTTCTTGGTTGTAAAACATCTTCTGAATTGAAAAGGAATTTTTCACCTTTACTCCAACACCATGCATATTCATGTTTTCTTGCAAAATTACTCTTATCTCTACCACCCCAATTATAAGACCATATAATTTCATTTTGAGGGAAGAGCTCAACTAAGTCAGAAGTTTCAAGTTTGAATTTTAGAAACGTTTCAGTTTTTAATGTTCCCCATATTGTGAGCATTCTGTTTGGTTTTAAAACTCGAACGCATTCCTTGACCCATTTGGAACACCAACTTAAATATTCTTTTTCATTTTCCCACTGAGAATCCCATCCTTTTCCACCGTCGAACCCAATATAGTAGGGAGGATCAGTAATTATAAGATCTACAGAGTTATCTTTTATAGTTTTAAGATAATCCATACAGTCTGATTTTACATAATTCAATATAAGAAATTCCCTCTTTTATTTAGGGTTCAAAGAAACCCAATTTTCTGAACCTTGCTGCCATTGTGCAAATTGTAGTTCGTTACTTCCGGCGAAATAAAACTTTCCTCCTTGACCATCTCCTATAGTGCAAGGGATGGGATTACTTTCTCTATCCTCACGTGAAATGATTACATCTGATCTATTTTTTAATCCTCTAGATTCATATAGTGCAAATACATCATCGGTTATTAACTCAAAGAATGAAACGTATTTTAAAGTACCTTCCCCTGATAATACATAGGCAGCTATCTCTCCTTGTCCATTGTCTCTAGCTATTGTTCCTAAAAACTCACCAGCTTGGACATTTCCACCACCTTGTAAATGTTTTTCTAAATTAACATGATGAAATTTAATATTTACACTTGGATATTCAGAAGATTCAATGGTAAATTGCCATTCTTCTCCTACGCTACCATTATCTCTACCAAATGTACCATGAACAATATCAATAATATTGCCACTTGTAGGTGCATAATAATTTACATTCCCTTTTGTATCGTAGGATCCAAATTGACCCGACCAACGTTGGTCTAGTGTATATGCTTCAAAGTAGTGCTTCATACTTCTACATGATTTTCCTGTAGGGTCATATTCTTCATCACTTGCGGAGTAATCATGACCATAGGCTCCTCTAAACTTTGTTATTGAGTTAAAAGGATCCAAATCTATAAAATTATTTGTAACGAACTTTGGTAAATTTGACAGATCAACAGTAGGACCTGTAGGCTGCTTGGTTGTAGCCACTCCTCCGCTCTGTCCCCCCATCATAGAACTCATACCTCCACTTTGGTCACCCATCATAGAACTCATACCTCCGCTCTGGCCGCCCATCATAGAACTCATCATAGCACTCATATAATCAGGCATTTGTGCTTTTGCTTCCTCTTGAGATCCTGCTTGCATCATGTCAGCCATCATAGTTCCTGTGTCTGAGGAAGTAACAGTATTTCCGCTTTTCATTGATTGCATCATCGATCCTGCCATAGCTTGTACGAGTGGATTTTTAGATTCTCTTGCACATAGAGATTCTAACCATTTTTCTCCTGGTTGCATACAAATCATGGGATTAGATTTTAATGTCTTCATACCTGATTCACAAATAGATCCAAGTAAACCTTCAGCACCGTAACAAACAGTTGCATCTTGTGCTATTTTATTTTGTTGACGTATAACCTCTTCTTCTGTAGCTTTTATTGGTGTTTTTAATACTGTTGTACTTCCAGTGTAGGTATTAGCAGTATTGTTCTCTGCCTTTTCCTTTTTTTCTCCAGCTTGAGAGTTTTCATTTGCAGTAGGTGTAGCCTTTTGAATATTTGTAGATTCAGGAGGGGGACTTACAGTCTTTTTAGATTTTGTTGATGTTGGTTTTGTAACCTCTCTAGTATTTACTTTGTTAACGGGGTTTGCAGTTGGACTAGGAACAACTTGTTGTACAACAGGAGGTGAACTCATTGGTGCAGGAGTAGGATTTGATTCAGCACAAGCTGATAACAAAACTACAAATAAAGCAATTAATAAAATTTTTACAATTATTTTCTTCATATACACATTATAATTTACAATCCATATTGAGAAATCTATAAAGGGACCTAATTAAAATTTATAATTGGCACATTTTTCACATATGTTATTGGGAATCAATCCAATATACATTAGAAATTTAAATACTTTACAGCCAGCACAAAATCCTAAAAATGATTCTAAAGAAGCGAATACAATTAGAACAGATATAAGACTTATAGCTACGACTTTAAAACCTAGTAAGAAAAAAACAGTTGTAAAGATTGAAAAAATCAATCCAACTGCTTGAGCAAACCTTTTTGGTGGTCCTGGAACGAGATTCTCAGGCCTATTTAACTTTGGTACAAGAAATTTTGTTACAAAAAGAGCTAACGGACTAATTTTAGGCCCAGATGATACCCTAGCTAAAAATCCATAAACTAGACACGAAAGTAGGATATACACAAAATTACTATTATTCATTATTAATAATAGTATTGGAACAGAAAGTAAAACTACTCCAAGTGCAACAAACCTAGCTGAAATCTCATTTATCAATTCCGGAAAAGTAAAAAATTTATTTAGATATTCATTCATTTGTTCATCCTAAAAATTATCCATAAAAAAAACCCCTTCAAGGGGTTTCTCTATTAAATAAAAATGCAAGTACTTACTAAAGAAACCTCTCGTTTCTACAACAACAACAGCAACAACATTTTCTCATATAAATATTACTCATAATTTAGAATTCTAACATAAATTTAATCGAAATTTAACTAAGCAAATAAAATAAAACAAATCCTAGAACAAAGCCTGTCAAACTCATTATGCTTGCATAAATAAAGTATTTTATTTTAAAATGTGAGTCTAATTTATTGCCTATTGTTCTATCAAGGATAAAAAAAACTCCTATCATTACTAATATAAAAACTAATATTTTGTATCTAATCATCTAATTAATATAAATTAAAAGTTGATTAATAAGCGTAATTAAACCTTCTACTAATTATTATTTAAACTTATTTATAATTAATAAATGCAAGATATAAAATTTTACATATTAATATCCGCTGTACTTATTGCAGTAATACTAATTTTAATTTTTGGTATAGGAATCATTTGAAAATGGTTGACAGCTCACTCTTTAGGAGCAAGCTATCAACATTCACTTTGAGGGGTATGGGATAATTATATTATCTGACCTTCTCATTACTGTCATCTTTTGTGTCACTTGAAAATATTTTTTTTTAAGGCTTATAATTTAGATCTGAGAGATTACCTGATTTATAAATTCCATTCCAATTGTCGAGAAAAGTTTGATTCCATTCATCTGTTAATTTAGATTTAATCATTTCCTCAAAAACTGGCCAGAAGACTATTATTCCATCAGCCCCATCTCGTATAGCCTTATGTGCAGTTGTTGTTGAACGTACTAAAGCTGCAGTTATAAAAGGTCTCTTCTCCCATGAATCAAAAGTAGCTTTTATATCTCTGACCAATTTTGTAGAATCTTGATTTACTTCTAAGAATGGTTCACAAAATGGCAATACATGTGTTGCTCCAGCGTTACCAGCTATTACTGCTTGATTGAGTGAAAAAATTGTTGTGCAAAAAGTTTCTATATTAGATTTTTTCAACTCTGAAAATGCATCCAGTGCATAACTTGTCATTGGGATTTTAAGAATAATTTGGTCAGATATTTTGGTAAAAGTTTCTCCTACATCCAATAATTCGGAAGTAGAATGTCCATCAATTTCAATAGCTATTTTTTTATCTGTTATATCTAAGTAGCGTTTAGTCAAATCTATTATAGAACCATATTTGTCAGTCATATCTTTAAGAACTACAGTATTTGTCACAATTCCTTTAATACCTTTATTCATCATTGATTTTAGATCTTCTGGATCTCCAGCTAACCAGATATCTGGACCAGCGGATATTTTTTTATTTTCTTCAGCATTCATTATTCCCATTAATCGACTCCTTTTGAATTTTGACAAATCTTCGTTAGTCATTAAATCGGATTATAATTGATTTATAATTTAAAGGAATACCTTTATTATTCATAAAAATAATGGAACAAGAAATAATACAATTTTCGGGAATCTTATCTGCCTTATTTATAGGATTATTAATCGGATTTAAACATTCAACTGATGGTGATCATATAGTTGCCATTTCTACTATTGTTAGAGATTATAAAAAGATTATTAATGCTGTTTGGGTAGGCATATCATGGGGGATAGGACATACCATACCACTAATGATATTGGGAACAATAATTCTTTTACTGAAAGAAAATTTTTTAGATCTTTATATGCATATCGCCGTATATTTTGAATTTGGAGTAGCGATCATGTTGATAATTTTAGGTTTGCAAGTTTTTTGGAAACTTTATAAAGGATCATTCCATTTTCACAGTCATCATCATGATGGACTATCTCATACTCACATTCATGGATCGCATGCACATAATACAGAAGCAAAAGATTTCCACCATGGAAAAAATCACAGCTTTTTTATGAACTTTATTCCATTTTTAAGTACGAAATCGTTTTTTATTGGATTTGTTCATGGGCTAGCTGGTAGTGCAGCAGTTTTAATAGCTATTTTACCCAACACTCCAAATTTTTTTTCTGGGATTATTTTTTTAATCTTTTTCGCAGTTGGCACTGTAGTTGCTATGGCTATAATGACGATAGTGCTTTCGTTACCTTTTAAGTACCTAAAATCATCTTTGATAGGGAATTCTTTAATTTCGGTTTTTGGAATGTTGAGTATTATTTTGGGATTATCTTTAGGTTCTGATCTCACATTGGGTACTCATTTTACTGAATTTTTATGGTATTAGCTGATAATAATTTAATACTTAAAACAGTTAAATAATATTTATTCAAAAATTATTTATTCCATATGTCAACACTTTGAATTTCTTCAGAAAATATTATATTTCCACTGAAAATTTTAGCTATTTCTTTTCTAGCTGAAATCTTATTTTGTTCTAAGCTAATATTTGGACCCATATGTACTAGTACTAAAGTTTTAACGTTGGCATCTTCTGCCATTTGTGCTGCTCCTAGAGTTCCACATTGCCCAAAAAATTCTCCATTTTCATTCATAGTTTCTTGATCATCCCAACACATGCACACCAGAATGTCTGCATTTTGGGCCAAATTTATAACTGACTTACATGGTTGAGTATCACCCGTAAAAACTATGGATTTATTTTTGTTAGTTTCTAGCCTGTATGCTAAGGAGTCAAGATAGGGTTGTACGTGCTCTGCGACGTCAGCTACTACCTCCCATTTCTTTGAAATCTTCACCGTACCAGGGACAATATCATTAGCGTTTACTTTGGGTGGTTTCCTTGGTAGAGTTCCGCCTCTATTTACATATACTTTTTGACTTACAGGATGATAAACTCTAGCTTTCCAATCATGAGAAAAAGCTCCGTCCTCTCCTACAACTTCATTAGTTATTTTTTCTGTTAAGTTTGGACCAAAAACATTAAGCATATTTTCTTTTCCGATACTTTGATCCCAACGACATAACAAGAAACAAGGATAATCTATGTCATGATCAAAATGGTGATGAGTAAAAAATAAGTAATCAATTTCTGTTGGCCATAATCCACTTTTAACTAATTTATGTGTTGCAGCAGGACCACAATCAAACATAATTTTTTCTCCATCTATATCTAGTACGTAAGCCGAGCCAAATCTGGATTCAGTTGGAGTTGGAGTACCAGCTCCTAATATATATAATTTGTCTTTTTTCATATCTATATACCTAATAAGAAGTCATTGAGGCGCCTTCAAGAAAAGATGAACGAAACTGAATTCCCCATTTTTTGTTAATCTTGCTCATAATCCAAAGTGTATGAAAATTGTGATATTCCTTTCCATTTTTGTCTCGACGAGATTGATGCAAAATCAAGTGTACTTTTTCAGGATCTGATTGGATAACCTTGATTGATCTTGTTACCGTATGATTCCATCCTTCTGAAGCAAGATTTTTTGATTGTTGATCAAAGCCTTTTAAGAATTCTTCTTTATTTTGGAAAATTGAAAATTTATTTTCCCATAATCTAATGTGAGGGAAATGCATGTGTTCAACAGATATATCTTGATTTCTTTTATTGAAACCTTCTTCGTTCCAATAAAGTGCTGTATCTATTGCTTCTTGTTCATATTTTTTCATAATCAATTAAAAATTAACTAAGCTATTTTTGATTAGTTTAGCAGTAAGTTAAAAAAATTATGTTAAATTATGTAATTTTTTTTGTTATTTGATTTTTTTTTAAAGTAAGATATCTTCAAAAACTAATTTAAATCTAAAATGAAAAAAATTACAAAAAAAATTTTATATCGTGAACATTCAGTAAATAATAAAGTTACCGATGAAGTGGATCAAGACACTTGGTTTGAGGTTGAAACTCAAATGAATAGAGGACCTGATTCCAAGGATGTAGATAAAGATCTTGTGGAAACGTTTAATAAATATAGAGATGATTCTATGCCTGATGACCGAGGAAATCCTGCATCGGGATGTATTTGGATAAATGGGTCTAAAAAAGGAGAGGTGTTGAATGTTGAAATAGGTAAAATCAAAACTCATAATATTGGATACACGAAATATAGAGGATCTACTGGAGCATTTCCCTCCTATTTAGAGCCTTCTGCAATAGGAGAGGTGTTTAAGGTTGTAAAAATTATAGACGATAAAGTTATTTGGAATGACAAATTGTCAATTCCTATAAAACCAATGATTGGGGTTGTAGGATTAGCGCCGGAATTTGAATCACGTTCAAATGCATGGGCAGGTGAGTGGGGAGGAAATTTTGATATACAAGAAATAACTAGTGGGGCTACTGTTCAAATTCCAATAAATCATGATGGTTCTTTACTTCACATTGGAGATATGCATGCTATACAAGGGGATGGAGAAATTTGTGGAGGAGGAGGAATTGAGACTGGTGGCACCGTGATGCTAAAGTGTAAATCAGAAAAAATCTCTAATTTCATGAAATGGCCAAGAATTATAAATGACGAATACATTATGACCACTGCCCAAGGGAAACCGGCCGAAGATGCTTTTAGAATAGCTTTGTCAGAAATGCTTTTATGGCTTGAAAATGATTATGGAATTGATAAAAAAGAAGGATATATGTTACTAGCACAGATATTAGAAGCAAGAGTAACTCAATTTGTTAATCCTACTTACACTTATTTATTAAAAGTAAAAAAGAAATATTTAGAATAGAAAATTGAAAAAAAACATTAACATAGGAATAATTGGAGTTGGTAAAATCTCAGATCTGCATATACAAGGCTATAAGAATATGGAGAATGTAGAAGTGGCGGGAATAGCTGATATAAATCAAAAAACTCTTAAACAAAAAGCTAGATTTTGGGAAGTTGAAAAAACAACTTTAGACTATCGTGACTTACTTGAGGATAAAAAAATCGATGTGATTGATATTTTAACACCTCATAATTTACATTCAAAAATATTCATTGAAGCATTAAAAAGTGGCAAACATGTGTCTGTTCAAAAACCCATGGCGATTTCAGATAAAGAATGTCAAGCTATGATAGATGAAAGTATAAAATCTGACAAAAAATCAAGGGTTTTTGATAACTTCCTTTATTATCCTCCTTACATTAAAGCTAAAGATCTTATTAAAGATGGAGTGATTGGAGAAATAAAATCTGTTCGATTGAAAAGTATTCTTGGATATTCAACAGATCGACAAAGTAAAGTAAACAATTGGAGATTCAATGAAAAAATTAATGGTGGAGGAAAAGTACTCTTTGATTATGGATATCATATTTTTTCAGTTGCTTATGACTTGATGGGTGATATTGTAAAGATTTCATCATTTGTTGAAAATACTGAAATGTCTGATGGATCTTTTTTAGATTGCCCTGGAATAATAATGTGGAATTATGAAAATCAAAATCATGGATCTTGGGATATTGTCAGGGCACATAAAATAAAAATCAATTCAGATTACTTTAATGAAGATGAATGGTTTGAAATAACAGGAACTCAAGGATTTATTTGGATAAATAGGTGCTCGGGTAAAATATTGGATGGGCCTCCATTAATCTATTTTTCAAAAGGGGAAATTAATGAAATAACTTTCCCTAAAGAAGAATTAGATTGGGGAAATTCTTTCAATATTGGAATGAAAAATTTTGTAGATTCAATTCGCGAAGATTTTATTTCCAAACTATCTCCTACAGATGGCATGAAAGTTTTTAATTATTGTAAAGCTGCTAGATTATCTTCTGATCAACAAAAACCTATATCTCTAATTAAATGAGGATTCAAAATAAGTTTTTAACATTTGTGTAAATTCTTTTTTTTCAATTTCGTAAGCATTTGAATGATCACAGTAATCGAATTCGAGATATTGACTATTTGCCGGTAAAAACTCACTTATGTCTTGGGAATGCTTTATAGGGATTCTGTCATCAGGGATACAATGGAATAGCAATACAGGATTATTGAAATTATTTATATTTTGTATCCTTTCAATAATTTTTGGTGCACTAATACCATACATATATTTTATACTTTGAATTATTCCAAATTTAAGCGTTGAAGCTACTGACTTTGGAAGGAAAGTTCTGCTTGATACTTCTCCCGCTACAAGTCGAGGTAAATCATAAAATGGGCTATCTGCAACAATTCCTTTGATTTGAACATCATCAGTTAAATCGGAATTAGATAAAACAAGTGTACCTCCATAACTGGAACCATATAATATTACTTCCTTAATGTTTTGAATTTCTTTTAAATATTTAAGTGAGGCTATTAAATCAGCTCTTTCGAAGTATGTTAATCCTAAGTTTTTACCTTCAGAATCACCATGTGCTCTTAGATCAAAAGCTAGCATTGAATATCCCATATCATAAATATCTTTCATTAATTCAAGCTTATAATCATCAGCTTTATTAGAATCTACTCCATGAACAAAGACAATGGTTTGGTTTTTTTTATTTTCTATAAACCAACCATGTAAATTTATATTATCTGAAGTCATAAATTTGGCTTCTTTAAAATTCATCCCATAATTACTAGGATTTTCTTCAACGGTTTTTCTAGTGGCTTTGATTGCAAGGGTAGTGATGTATATAGATAACACAATGTAAATAACTAATATTATAGTTACAGCGGAAATTATTATTAAGTAAATTTTTTTATATTTATTAAACAAGGCTATTTAAAAATAAATTACCATCATAATAACACCATCTTTTTTTTTGTACTTGTTTATATTTTCTATAAACTATAAATATTATGAATATACATAAAGAGCCGTTGTTAAAAACCGAAAGATTAATTCTAAGACCAATAAAGTTAAGGGATTTGTCAATTGTACAAAAATATTCTTTAGAAGATGAATTTTTCAGATTTTTGGATTTTCATACAAAAGAAAGTGTCAAAGAATTTGTTGAATTAGCAGTAATTTCAGATTGGAATGATAATGCAAGGTTTGTCATTACATTAAAATCAGAAACAATCGGTAGTGTGGGCTTGTATATTAATCAAAAGGAAAAAATAGCTGAGATAGGTTATTCGCTATCAAAAAAATATTGGGGGCAAGGAATAATTCCTGAAGCTGTTAGAGCTGTTTTTCGATATGGGTTTATAGATATGAAATTAGAAAAGATTTTTGCACAAACAGACTTGTTGAACCTACCTTCTCAATCAGTTATGAAAAAAATGAATATGCAACAAGAAGCTCTTTTAAAAAAACATATTATATCTCAAAATATCAGAAGAGATGTTGTTTATTATTCAATTCTAAAATCTGATTGGGAAAAACAAGTTAATTAATCGTTACCAACAAGTTTCTCCTCCATCAATAACTAATTCTGATCCTGTCACCCAAGATGATTCTTCCGAGGCTAGATAGAGTACCCCATATGCAATATCTTGTGGAGTCCCTAGTCTGCCCATCGGTGTCATTGAAAGTCTTTCATTGTATCTTTCTTCTATTGAATGTAGATCCTTTGTCATAGGAGTATCTGTAAAACCAGGATGTATAGAATTTGAACGGATGTTGTATTTCCCATATTGAGCAGCAATAGTTTTGGAAAAGATTCTAGTTGCCCCTTTGGAAGCATGATAAGCTGTTGAACTTCTATGGCTTCCTACGAGCCCAAAAATAGAGGAAATATTTATAATGGAACCAGATTTATTTTTTTTCATTATTTCAATTACACTTTGGGTACCCAACATAACAGCTGTAGAATTAACGGCAAAAACATTATCCCACTCTTTTCTATTCATTTCTTCAAAACTCGATCTCAAAGATATGCCTGCATTGTTAACTAAAACATCAATTTTATTCCACTTACTCAATATTCGAGTTACATTTTCTTTCCATCCATTTTCATCCGTTACATCAAATAAACAAGTTATAACATCTTTTGAGTAAGAATCAAATGTCTCGAGTTTTTCTTTGTTATTATCAATAACACAAACTTTTGAACCTTCCTCCAAAAATGTTTTTACAGTAGCTTCTCCTATTCCAGAGGCTCCTCCTGTAACAATACTGACTTTGTTTTCTAATCTTTTCGTCATCTTTGCTCCATATTTGTTTTATTTTCAAAAAACTTTATCACATATTTAAGGTAATTATTTTATTATTATTTATAACATCTAAGAAATATTTTAATGTTATGAAAATACAAAATATCCAAATTGATATATTGAAGAGGAATATCCCTAGATTCTATGTTAATGATGAAAGAAAATTTTTGGGAGGAGAAATCACTCAAGGAGTATTAAGGATTATTAATTCTGAGGGTGTTGAAGGAAATAGTTTAATAGGGATTCAAAATCAAAATATGGATGAGCAAATAAGCAGTATAAAACGTAATTTTATTGATTATTTGTTAACTAAAAAAACAATACACCCTGAATTGATATGGGGTGAAATTAAAAAATTTATCAAATCAACCAAATGTAAAATTTCTGATTATGCACCGATAGATATTGCCTTATGGGATTTATACGCCAAAATGGAAAATGTTTCAGTGTCTGAAATGTTGGGGAATTCAAATGAATCCGTAGAATGTTATATTACATTTCCTCCATTATCTAGTAATGTTTCTTCATATACAGAAGAGGCTAAACAAGTAAAAGAAACTAACTTTCATGCTTACAAAATTCATCCCGGTGCACTAAACAAAAAGGAATTGTTTTTAACCTTGGATAAAATCAGACTAACGTTAGGCGAAGATTTTTATCTCATGCTTGATCCCAACTCAAGATATGATTATCAAGCATCTTTGGAAATCGGTACCAAATTAGATGAGCTTAATTTCTTTTGGTTTGAAGATCCAATGTATTGGAAAAATTGGGATGATCTTAAAAGTCTAAATAGAATTTTAAAAACTCCGATCACAATTTCAGATGATAAAGATTTTTTTCAAGATGAATCTATACTTTTTATGGAAAAATATAATGGAAAATCAATTAAAGCATCAAGTCGAAAATATGGAATTACAGGACTTATAGAAATATCAAAAATATGTAATAAATATAATGCCAACTGTGAAGTAGGACTTGCTGGTAATAATTTTTCTAATGCTGCAAATTTACATGTGATTTCTTCTATAAACAATTGTTCGTTTTATGAAAATTGGTTCCCTAAAGTTGTTCACGAATGGGGTACAAAAGACTTGATAATTACAAATGAAGACGGAAGTATAAAAATCCCTAATAAAAAAGGTATTGGTTTGGAATTAGATGAAGAATGGATTGATTTTCATCGTGAAGATATTTTAAGATTTTAAAGTATTGATACATTATCTTTTATTTTTATTAGTCCCGGTCCAGAAACAAGTTCCAGCTTAACTCCGAAAGTAGGTTCTTTTATTTGATTTAATTTAGGAAGCATTTTCAAAATATTTAAATCATAGATCCCTTTTGTTGGATTGCAATTTACAGCCATACATCTAGTAATAGGTTTTGCAACCTTAAATGTTAAGTTCCCAATCACTAATTTTTTACCAACCCAATCTAATTCTTCAAATGGCAAAGAATTTTTAACTACAATATTAGTTCTAAATCTGGTACCTTCTGCATCTTCAAAAAAAGATTTTAATTCATTTTCACTTGCTTCAGAATGCAAGCTTATCAAACCTGTTTTTGAGTCATGAAATGAAGAACTGTCTTTAGGAAAAATGAGTCTAAATTTTTTATCAAATCCCTTAGTTATTAAGAATCCTTTTATTTTTTCTTCAATGAGACGCATTTCATTAAATTGGAATTTTTCTTTTTTTTCTTCTTCTATTTTGATACTTATAATTTTTCTTTTATCATCGAATGTCAGTTGAATTAAAGATAAATAGGGGACATGCATTAAAGATAAGTAATTGATTTTAGATTTCCACTTTCCATCATAATCAGAATTGTTTCCAAGTCTAAATGCAGCTATTCGATCCAGTTCTATTTTACCTTGTCTATTTACGGATAATTTATTTTTATTCTCACCTGATAAAGATTTGATGGGATATCTAGTAAGTGTTTTTATTTTAATCATGCTAACTATAGTTTATATGAAATCTATGTTAAAACTAAAAGACAAATAATGAAGATAAAATCATTAATGTTATTAAATTAATGCTATTCAAACTCTCTTAATTTCGGATCTAACTTATCTCTTGCCCAATCTCCTAGAAAATTCAAAGATAAGACCGTTATAATTACTAAACCACTCGGGATCAACATTTGATATCTATATGGATATGTTCCAGAAAACTCTCCATAATTCCAATATTCAGAAGCTAATTTCATCATATTACCCCAAGCAGTCCAATGTCTTGGAATTGCTATTTCAAAAAAACACATAACTGCCTCTAGGGTAATAATCAACGCACAATTATAAGTTGCAATAACCATAATATCATTTAGGTGAGAAGGTAAAATGTGAGTTCTTAATATTCTAAAAGTGCTAGCACCAGATATTTTAGCCATATTAACATATTCGAGTGTTCTCAAAGTAAGAGTTTTAGCTCTTATAATTCTGACGAAATTTTGCCAAGTAAAAAGAGTTAATATAATTACGAAAACCCATATGTTATTTCCCAAAACTAAGGTGGTCATTATAGCTATCAGTAATATAGGCACTACACTTGTGATGTCGACTATACGCAAAATTATTTCATCGATTACCCATCTGCCATTTGGTTGAAATGCGGTCCACCCACTTATCATGCCTAAAGATGCTCCGACTATACTTCCCACAACACCAGTAATTAACATTAGACTCAAATTCCATCTGCCTCCATAAATTAATCTTGAAAAGTAATCTCTACCTATTTGATCTGTTCCTAACAAATGCAATCCAGAAGGCCACCAAGGCCATTTTTTTGTGTCTCCCCTTATAGCGTTTATATCAATTGAAATAATATCATTTAAATCATCCACTATATCTTCATTAGCAACATATTCTATATATCCAACAGATTCCTTTTTATAAACTTTAGTGAATTTAATATCGGGTTTCGGACAATAATTTTTTGATTGTCCCAGACAATTTTCAGAAAAAATATCAAAACTTACGTCGTCAGTATGAGTTCCGTTCCTATTTTCATCCACAAATGAAAGACCAGGACCCATATAAAATTCAATGATTCCCTTTTCTCCTTTATGAATTGTCATTTTTGATTCATTCGTATCTTCTGTTGAATATGCTCTCATCCATTCTGGCATTTCGTCAACTTGATCTTTGGTTTGAATCAAATCGTAGTTGTTTTGATTCATGTTTCCACTAACGATCCCTGGTTTTTGAAGTCTGACTCTAATATCTCCAATATAGGGATCATAGGGGGCGATTATAGGAGCAAAAATTCCCAATAATATTAAAGAAATAAGAACCCCCCCGGATAATATAGGGAATCTTACAAATGGCCTTAATATTGCTCTCATCATACCGTAAACATATTATCTTAATGTTATTCTGAAAAAAATCATATTTAATTACAAAAACGAAAGATTGGATAGAATTATGCCTTGGTTCAAAGGGAACATCCACACTCACACTACGAATAGCGATGGTGACAGTTCTCCTGATCACGTTTCTAAATGGTACAAAAAAAATAATTACGATTTTTTGGTTTTGTCAGATCATAATCATCTGACTATTTTAGACGAAGATAAAAAAGTCCCTAAGAAATGGCCCTTGTTAATACCTGGAGAAGAAATTACCATAAGAGAAATAGATTCTAAACCCGCAGCACTTCACATTAATGGAATTGGAATTAATAAAGTAATAATGCCAGGTGCATATGAAAATAACATAGATGCAATAAATGACATCGTTGATAAAATTAAAGAACAAAATGGGTTGTCTAGTATCAATCATCCTAATTATCAATGGTGGCTAACTTCAGAAGATATTAAGCATTCTGGAGATACGTGGGCTTTTGAAGTGTTTAATGGCCATATGTCAGCTAATAACGATGGATCTCTTTATTCAATGTCTACTGAAGAGATATGGGATGATGTGTTAAGTCATGGAAAATTGATTTATGGTGTAGCAACTGATGATTCACATCATTTTAATGAAGAATTCTCAGCTAACCGATCTAACCCAGGTAGAGGTTGGTTGATGGTAAATGCAAACAAATTGAGTCAAGAAAATATTATTAATGCTATGAGATCTGGGCAATTTTACTCAAGTAGTGGAGTAAAATTTTCAAAATTAGAATTATCTAAGAATAGAATAAATGTGAAAATAGAAATAGAGGATTCTTCAAAAAAATCAAAATATACAATTAAAATCATCCATAATAATGGATTAACTTTTTTTGAAGATGAAAATGATCAAATTGATATGCAAATCAATGGTGCAAAAAATTATTATAGATTAGTTGTCATTTCTTCTGATGGAACTAAAGCATGGTCACAACCAATCTTCTTATAAATAAACTAGATTATTACAATTGTTTATTTTTTATTTTTTTTGTAATATAATGAGCCGAGAACCTATCGGTGAATCCCGTACCAATTTACGGCAGCTGGTGTCACTCCTGGTGGTTTTACAAACATAAAAAGGAGAAAGATATGTTTAAATTTAGGTTGATAGGCATAATAAGTCTATTTGCTGTTTTATTCGTACTTGCTGCTTGTTCTGATGAATCTACATCTAGTGGATCTTCCGAAGCATCTTCTAATACTCTTGAGGTAATCAAAGACCGAGGCACGTTGAATTGTGGAGTTAATGATAATCTTACTGGTTTTGGAGTTGTTACTCCGGATGGTGCATTTGAAGGTTTTGATATAGATTTCTGTAAAGCTATAGCTGCTGCTATACTTGGCGACGCAAGCAAAGTAGAATATACACCGTTAACCGCATCTGCAAGATTTGAAGCTCTTGGTTCAGGTGAAGTTGACGTATTGATTAGAAACACTACTTGGACTGCGAGTAGAGATAGAGATTTAGGTAATGATTTTACAGCACCTACTTTCTATGATGGACAAGGAATGATGGTATATGCTGACAGTGGATATGATTCAATTGAGTCTATGTCTGGAGCTACCGTCTGTGTTTTACAAGGAACAACCACTGAACTTAATCTAGATGATAGATTTACAGGTTCTGGTATTCCTTATACTCCACTGACTTTTGAAACAAATGATCCTTTACAGGCTGCATTTGAAGCAAAACAATGTGAAGGTTGGACTACTGATAAATCAGGATTAGCTTCAAAGAGAGCTGGTTTCCCAGCTGCTTCTGGTGGTCCTGAAGCTTTAGTGGTACTTGCTGAGACTTTGTCTAAAGAACCCCTTGGTCCTTTGACAAGAGATAACGACAGTGAATTGTATGACGTTGTTCAGTGGGTAGTATTTGGTATGATGCAAGCAGAAGAAAGTGGCATCACAAGTGCTAATGTATCTTCTATGGCTGCAAACCCTGCAGATCCAGGTATGGCAAGATTACTTGGTGTGGGCTTTGAAGGCGGAGAAGTGCAAGATTTCGGATTTGGAATTTCTGCTGATTTCATGCAAAATGTACTTTACCAAGTAGGTAACTACGGTGAAGTGTATGACAGACATTTAGTGCCACTAGGTTTAACTAGAGAAGGCAGTCTAAATGCTCAATGGACAGATGGTGGTTTGATTTACGCACCTCCATTTAGATAAAAATAATTTTGCATAATAAAATACAGGGTCGCATTTAGTTATGTGACCCTGTATGTTGTAACTATGCCCTCTAGTTTATTTACCCAATTTAAATCTGAAGATTCAATAAAGAAGAAACTAAGTTTATTAATTAGAAACAGAAACTTTAGAAGATTTTTTATTCAATTTGTTTTTGGAATATTCTTATTACTATTGTTTTTTTATGTTGTTGATAAAGCATTAAATCTCGAGTTAGGATTTGGGCATTTATCAAGTAGAGCTGGATTTGGGCTAAGTCATACTTTCATTATTGATTATAATAGTAATGATAGTAGATGGATGGGATATTTTGCTGGAGTAATCAATACTATAAGAGTTAGTCTAGTAGGTATAGTTTTAGCTACAATCCTAGGTATTTTTATGGGCTTGGCGAGACTTTCTCCTAACTTTTTGATCAATAAAATCTCAACAGGTTATGTAGAGTTTATTAGAAACACCCCCTTGCTTGTTCAAATAATTTTTTGGCAGCTTCTTTTATTACAATTGCCTCATATTTCTAAAGCATTAACATTTGGAGGCCTTTCTGTTTGGTCAAATAGAGGAATTTATTTACCAATTATTTCTAGCAATGAAAATGGTTCATTATGGTCTTTAATTCTATTGTTGGGACTAATCATTTCATTAATTCTTAGATCTAGATTATTCAAATATAAAGAAGAACATGTTGATCTTTTCTCTCCTAATTTAATATCCTTTTTTACTTTTGTTGTCATTGCAATAATTTCTTTTTTTGCTTTATCTATGAAGCTCTCTTTTAACGTTCCAGAAGTAAATATAAATCAACATGGGACCTATATTCAAAGTGGAGGATTCGCATTAACTCCACAATTTGCCGCAATTTTATTTGCATTAGTTTTGTACACAGGGACTTTTATTACAGAAATTGTACGGGGAAGTATTCAGAGTTTGCCCATAGGCCAGACAGAAGCAGCAATGGCTCTAGGGTTGAATACTTATCAAAGGATAACATTAATTATTTTGCCACAGGCTCTACGTTCCATTATTCCTCCACTAACTAATCAGTATCTCAACCTGACAAAAAATTCTAGTTTGTCTGTTGCCATAGCATATCCTGATTTATTTATGGTATCTCGTACGATTATGAATAACGCAGGCCATGCATTACCAATGTTTGTATTAATATTAATTACTTATTTAACTCTGAGTTTGATAATTTCTTTGATAATGAACATAATTAACCGTCGAGTGACTAGGATAGGTGCTTGATGATTTTATTAAATTGGATAAGAGAAAATTTTTTTGGAACTAAGTTGGATGTTGCTATGACTATAACTGGTGTGTTATTTATTTATTTTGTTTTATCGACAGTTATATCTTTTATATTAAATTCTGATTGGACTCTTATCATGGTTAACAGACAATTAATGCTGACAGGATTAATGCCTCAAGAAGAAATTTGGAGGATTTGGACTATATTTTCTCTAACGTCTATATTGATGACAATATCCATTTCTTTTTGGTTCAAGATTAATATAAAAGGTTCAATTTTTTATATTTTGTTACTTCTTATACCATTTTTAATTTTTACTACAAAAAATACCGTATTATATGTGTTATTAATTATGTTTATTTCCATTGTTTTCTTTTATTTAGGATACAGGTCTAAGAATTCAAAATTAAAGAATATTGTGTCAAAAATAATTATGATTTCTTGGATTATATTATTACCTATTTGTTTTTTGATATTAAATATTCTGGATGGTCCTAAAATGACTCTTTGGGGTGGATTTATGATTAATTTAATTCTAGCAGCCATAGCAATTTTTGCAGGATTCCCTTTAGGTATTTTATTGGCCCTGGGTAGAGCGAGCTCTTACAAATTAATTAAATTAGTATCAACTGTATATATTGAAGTGATTAGGGGAGCTCCTTTAGTTGCCTGGTTGCTGTTGGCCTGGTTTGTATTGCCGAAATTTTTACCTAACCTATTTGGACTAAGTGACATAAACATTGTTGTTAGAGCAATGATAGTTTTGTCCCTTTTTGCAAGTGCTTATATTGCTGAGGTTATTAGAGGAGGCTTACAATCTATTCCTAAGGGACAAGAAGAAGCATCCTTTGCACTGGGGATCAATTCAATATCAACTACTATTTTCATAGTTTTACCACAAGCCATAAGAATTGTAATTCCTACAGTAGTAAGTACTTTCATAGCTATTTTTAAAGATACTTCTTTGGTATTTATTTTGGCTATAACTGACCTTCTAAGAATTGGTAGACTGATCCCTGAACAGCAACAAGCATTTTTTGGTAAAAGTATAGAATCATTAGCTGTGGTTGCTTTGTTATTTTGGGTAGTTTCACTAGTACTTTCACAAATAAGTAGAACTATAGAGAAAAAACTAAATATTTAAATATTCGTAAATAAGGAGATTTGCAATGAAAAAAAAGGTATCTAAAAAGAAAATTTCTGTAGAGGCTAAAGGTATTACAAAATCTTTTGGTGATTTTCAAGCTTTGAAAGGAATTACTGCTAATATATATGAAGGAGAAGTTGTAGTGGTCTTAGGACCGTCTGGTTCGGGGAAGTCTACTTTTATTAGAACAATAAATGGACTTGAAGAACATAACTCAGGTGAAATTACGGTTAATGGTATCCCTTTAAATGATGATGTCAAAAATCGTGATGTGATAAGAGGTCAAGTGGGAATGGTTTTTCAACAATTTAATCTTTTCCCTCATCTTTCTGTTTTGAGAAATATAACTTTGGCACCTCAAAAAGTAAAAAAATTATCAAAAAGTGAATCAGAAGAATTGGCGATGAGTCTCTTGGAAAGAGTTGGGATTCCAGAACAGGCTGAAAAATATCCAGCTCAATTATCAGGAGGGCAACAACAAAGAGTAGCTATAGCAAGAGCTTTAGCTATGCAACCAAAAATAATGTTATTTGATGAACCTACATCTGCTTTAGACCCTGAAATGATAAAAGAAGTTTTGGATGTTATGATTGAATTGGCTCAATCAGGAATGACAATGATATGCGTTACTCATGAAATGGGTTTTGCTAGAGAAGTTGCTGATCGCTTTTTATTTTTTGATGAGGGACTCATTGTTGAAGAAGGGACTCCCGATCACTTTTTTAATAACCCTCAAGAAGAAAGAACTAAGCTTTTTCTAAGTCAAATTTTATAAATCAAATTTGGTAGATATCTAATATACTGTTCTAAAATCTTTAATATCATAAATGAAATAAGGTTTGTTTTCACTTATTTTTAACCAGCTTTCTTTATCAACTGTTTTTCCGTTTTGATCTTTGTAGATGATCTTGGAATTCTTTATTATTAATGATTTTCTTTTTGATTTCATTCTTCATAAAATTTATATAGAAACTACATGATATAACAATGAGATTAAAATGTGCAATTAGGTTGTCTTTTTCTTTACTATGAAATATATGAATGATAAAAATCAAATAGATAAAAGTGTAACTACACCATAAGTTCTGATTAGTATAAAAGATAATAATCCTAAACTAAAGATTAGGAGGGTATAGAAAAACTATGACTGACTAAAGTACCAATTGATTTTAGATTTTTTCTTTTTACCTAAAGGCCTATTGGTTATTGATTTTTATGATTTTTCTTATCAATTATAGATATCTAATATCTATTAGTTGACTCTCAAATTTTGAAAGAATTATTCAGGACTTTTCCCTTTAGATTGATTTACCTTTAAAGGTCTTCCTTCCATCTCAAATCCTTCTAGGGCTTCAATTGCTTTTTCAGCACCGTCATCATCCATTTCTACGAAACCAAAACCCTTAGATCGGTTTGAATCTCTGTATTTTATAATTTTCGCACTTTCAACATCCCCGTACTGTGAAAACAACTCTTTTAGATCGTTATCATTAACTTTCCAGGGTATGTTACCAACATAAATATCCAATTAATTATCCTTAAATAAAACTGTTTCATGTGTGTAGTTTTTTTAACACTTAACTATTAGAACATTTTTTATTCAAAAAATACACAAATAAAAGTGCATTTTTTGAATATATGAAGGGAACTAAATACCTTTTATAAAAAACTGACAATGTTTTCAGTTCCCTTCATATATTCGAATTATAAATAATTATAAATAAAAAATATAATTACAAGTCAAAATTTGTCCATTCAATCATTTTTAAATCATTTGAAGCCAAATAATGATTTGTTCTTGAAAATGGTTTACTCCCAAAAAAGCCTCGATGAGCTGATAGAGGAGAAGGATGAGCGGATTCTAAGATGAGATGCTTATTTTTATCTATGAGATGTTTTTTAGATTGAGCTTGCATACCCCATAATATAAATACTACTTTTTCTTTATTATTACTAATGACTTCAATAACTCTATCTGTGAATAAGTTCCAACCTATTTTACTGTGTGAAAGAGGCTTCCCTTTTTGTACTGTTAAAGTTGTGTTTAACAAAAAAACTCCTTGTTTAGCCCATGAATCTAAATTTCCGTTGCTATTATCAAAATGAGAATCCATATCTACAGACAATTCTTTGTAAATATTTATCAAAGATGGAGGCGGTGGAATATTTGTTGGTACAGAAAAACTAAGACCATGAGCTTGTCCTTCCTGATGATAAGGATCTTGACCTAAAATCACTACTTTAATTAGATTAAATTCGGTCAATTTAAAGGCATTAAATATTTTAGAACTGGGAGGATATATGATAATACCTTTTTTTTTATTTTCAATTATCATCTTTTTGATGTCATCCATATATCCTTTATGGAATTCATCAATAATCAAATTCAGCCACGAATCGGGTAAATCTACTTTTTTAATCATAATAAGATTTTATAATGAAAAATAATTATTTATAATTAGTTTTTTTATATTAGAGTTTAATACTAGATAAAAAAAACAAAAAAAGTAGGAATTTTATGAACGACAAACTAGTTGGCCCAATGGTAGCAGTTGCTACTCCATTCAACGATGATTTTTCAATTGATTATAATTCTTTTGAAAAAAACATACGTTTTATGATTGATAGAGGAATAATAAATAATAGAGCAACTCTTCTTATAGGTGGAGCAGGAGGAGAACATCCTGTTCTGAATATCCCCGAAAGAAAAAAATTAATGGATAAAGCCGTAGAATCTGCTAATAATGAAGTACCTGTACTAACCTCTATTCAACATACTGACTGGCGAGAAATCATTAATTTAGCTAAACACGCTGAGAAATCTGGTGTATATGGATGTCAACTGGGTCCAACTTACTACTATACTCCAACTGCACAAGATGTTAAGGATTTATTTATTAATGTTGCAAAAGAGAGTGATATAAAACTTATGATTTATCATACTTGGTGGGATGGATTTATCATGGATTTTGACCTTCTAGATCAACTTGTTGATATCCCAAATGTAATTTCTATAAAATGGAGCCATAGTAATATAGAGTTGTTTAAGGAAGGCTTGAATAGATATTCTAATAAAGTCAGCATGATAGATAATTCAGGAAACCATATTCTCAGTACAATTTATGGAGGTAAAGGATTTATAACACATTTAAGTAGTTTTTGGCCAGAATATCCTGAAAAAATTTGGGATGCATTGTTAGTAAAAGATTATGAAACTGCCAAGAAACTTTTGGGTGGATTCAAGTATGAGTGGAGAGAATGGGTAGGTAAAGTAGTTAAAGAAACTGGTGGGGAAGGGCCGTTCATCAAGGCTGCTATGGAACTTATTGGACTAAATGCTGGACCCCCCAGACCTCCATCTAGGAGGCCTTCAAAGGAAAGATTTAAAGAGCTTGATATTCTATTAAACAAATATAAGGTACCAAGAATATAATCAGTTTATTTTTCCGATAAATTCTTACTAATCATAGAAAAAGAAATTGTAAACAAAGAAGCTATAACAGCTTTCAGCAGATCTCCAATAACAAATGGATAAACTGCTTGCGATAGCATTTCACCTTCTTTAGGCCATCCAAAATCAAATACTGAAAGCCAGATTATTGCTGGTACATAAATTATCATTGTTCCTATAATATAAGCCCATAATGACTTTGATCGATCTAAACCGATCCTAAATAGCCAACCAACGGTAAATGTAGATAGTATAAACCCAATAATATAACCTCCGGTAACTCCCGAGGTATAGTCAAATCCACCATTTCCACCTTGAAAGACCGGCAAGCCCATCATACCTAATAAAACATACACTGTTGAGGTTCCTAGCCCCCAAAATGGACCAAGTAACCCTCCCATAAGTAATATTCCTAAAGTTTGAAAGGTTATTGGTACAGGGTTTCCTGGTATGAAGAATCTGAGTTGAGCAAAAACTACCGTAAGAATTATTAAAGAAAGTGATATAGATAGCTTTATTAATATTGATCTGTTTACACTAAGTATAAGTTTTTCATTTTTTTCTTTAATCTTTTGATTTATGATTCGCCACCTTTTTGTTTAAACAACTTAAATTATGATATTATAAATTCTTTGTAATTTAATATATTTTATTGAAAATAACTAGCAAGTTTATCGTTTAACAAATCTCTTTTCCTAATTGTCTTATTATTGTGTTGTCTGTTAATTTCAATCCGAAGTTTTTCAAGAAGGGATTTTGAAAGTTCCCAACATTCTATAAACAATAAAGGCATAGAAGAAAAAATATCCTTTTCAATCTGTGGAATTAATTTAATTTTTTCTTTTATTCCTAACTGTCCGGAGCGTTCTATAGTTTGTATGTCTATAAAATCTCCGTTTTCATCCATCATATTATAAAAATTTTTGTAATTATTTAAATCAAATGAAATATTTCTTGTTTCCTCTTTAGATAGAGTAGTTATAATTTCAAATGCTTCTTCAGATGAAAAGTTCAATTCTTTAGATAATCTAGTAAGATAAAAAAACAATAATTTTGAATTCATCATAAAACTTAGAGCTAAAATTTCTTCTAATTTTGGATTTACCACTATCAGGGGGGTAGTTTTACAAAAAATATATCCTATTTGGGATTCCAATAATTCCAAACTAAAAGTGGGGTAGTACTTAAATCTTTTATCATCAGCTAATTTTGTTGAAATATAAGCTGCTAAGGTCAGAATTTTCTCTTCGTTTATTATTACTCTTTCTCCATTCATATATCTATAAAACTGACGTTCATTGATATAAAAATCATTAAGGAAAAAATTTCTGATATCACTTGAAGATTTATATAAATGTTTGATTATGTTTGATTGAGATTTGGATAAAATTTCTTTTTTTAGTTTATTTTTATTTATCTTAAGATATTCAATTTGTTTATTTTGAAGATATTCGACTGGATATCGGTCTTTTAAGTCTGTGATCGCACCTCTAATGTTTCTTCGTGCTATTTTGGAGTCTATCTTTATCTCTATAGCCTCTATAACGTCCCTATACCTTGCTTCACCCCCACAGGAAGCTATGTACATAAATGCCATTGCCTGCAAAAACTCCTTTTTTTCTCGAGAGTTTCCGAGCCCTATGCTACCTTTTTTATAGTTAAAAATTGATTTAAATTTGTCCATTTAGTTTATTAAAATTGATTATTTTTATCTTTTTCAATATAAATATATACTATTTATTGGTCAAAAAAATATAAATTTTATTACAAGTTTGGTCGAGAAAATTGAAAAAATATAAAGAATTTTTACACTTTAGAATTTAAAAATTGGTCAAAATTGACATCATTTGTTATTAATTGATAATTAATCCTATGGCTAATAGATTTTTTAGTCATTCAAATAAATATCTATAGGAGTATGTATGAAAATAGTTTCTTGGAATGTTAACGGTATCAGAGCATGTTTAAAAAAAGATTTCATGACTTTCTTTCAAAGCATAGACGCTGATATTTTTTGTATTCAAGAAACTAAAGCATCTACTGATCAGGTTGATTTGATTACTCCTGATTATACTCAATATTGGAATAGTGCTGAAAAAAAGGGTTATTCAGGAACTCTTGTTTTATCAAAAGATATTCCATTAAACGAGAATTATGGTTTAGGTATATCTAAACATGATGATGAAGGAAGAGTGATCACATTGGAATATCAAGATTTTTATCTTGTTAATGTCTATACACCCAATTCCAAGCGTGATCTTTCTAGATTAGGATATAGACAACAAGAATGGGATGTAGATTTTTTGTCTTACGTTAATGAATTACAATTGGATAAGCCTGTTATATTTTGTGGAGACCTAAATGTAGCTCATAAAGAAATTGATTTGAAAAATCCTAAATCAAATACCAGAAATGCTGGCTTCACTAAAGAAGAAAGAATAGGATTTGATAATATTGTCTCCAATGAATTTATAGACACTTTTAGATTTTTTAACTCCGAAGGAGATAATTATACTTGGTGGAGTTATATGAGAAGAGCGAGAGAAAGAAATATCGGATGGAGAATTGATTATTTTTGTATTTCAAAAAGTTTAAAAGAAAACTTGAATAATGCATTTATATATTCGGAGATTATGGGCTCAGATCATTGTCCAATTGCTATTGATATAGATTTTTAAGGATGATCCTTTGAAAAATAAAAATAAACTAGCTTTTGAGAAATCAGAATATCTTTTACAACACTCAACGAATCCTGTAAATTGGTATCCATGGTCAGAAGAAGTATTTCAATTATCAAAAAAACTGAACCTACCAATTTTTTTATCTATAGGATACTCAAGTTGCCATTGGTGTCATGTAATGGAAAAAGAGTCTTTTCAGGATAAATTCACTGCTGATATATTAAACAAAAATTTTATTTCTGTAAAAGTTGATAGAGAGGAAAGGCCAGATATAGATTCTTTATACATGGCTGCAGTACAAATGATTGCGGGTAGCGGAGGATGGCCTGCGACATTGTTTCTAAATGAAAAGGGGATGCCATTTTTTGCTGGAACTTATTTCCCAGCTAAGCCAAATAGTCATTATCCATCATTTACTGAAGTTTTAGCAAAAATTATAGAAATATATTCAAGAGATAAAGAGAGCGTATATAAGCACTCAGAACTCGTATATGAAAACCTAAAGAAATATTTTACACAAAGTAGTACACAAAAGATAAAAGTTCATAACCTATATGACAAAATGTCAGATGAAATAAATAACATTTTTGACTATGAAAAAGGTGGTTTTGGTATAAAACCTAAGTTTCCAGAGGTATCTAAACTAGAAATTTTACTTAAATTATCTAAAAGATATAATCACGATGATTATTTAGATATGGCTCAATTATCATTAGGTTCAATGATTACAGGAGGGTTATTTGATCAACTAAGAGGTGGATTTTCTAGATATTCTACTGATAGAGCGTGGAAAATACCTCATTTTGAAAAAATGCTATATGATAATGGCCTACTAATAAGGTTATTATCTATTTCATATCAAATAACCAAGAATAAAGAAATATTAATTAACATTAAGCAAAATATTTCATTTTTACTTAAGGAAATGAAAAATGATAAAAATTTGTTTTTTTCAAGTCAAGACGCAGATTCAGATGGCGAAGAAGGTAAATTTTATTTATGGGATTATCATCAATTAGAAACAATTTTATCTAAAGATGAATTTACTATGGTTAAGAAATTATGGGATATTACCCCTGAAGGGGATTTAGATGGTAAAAATATATTAAGTATAAAGAGTTCAATTAAGGATATTTCTGAGAAATTTAATAAAGATGTGGATTCAATAAATAAATCTATTGAATTGGTAAAATCAAAAATGATTTCATACAAAGAAAAAGAAATTAAACCTAATATTGATAAAAAAATTATATTATCTTGGAATTCTCTAGTAATTTCAGGATTATGCAAATCTTATGATGCAACTGAAAATCAAATCTATCTAGATCAAGCAGAAAATACTACCTATTCAATAATGAAAAATCTTACTAAGGGAAAATTATTGTTTCATAGCATTGGTTATTCACAATCATTCCTTGAAGATTATTCTTATTTTACGAGAGCTTTACTCGATTTATACAATTCTACATTATCATCAAAATGGTATCACCTAGCTAAGAATTTCTGTGATGAAACAATTGAAAATTTTTGGGATGAAAAAGAGAAGGTTTTTTTTGATACGACTGAAATGTCAGATTTAATTTTAAGGCCAAGATCATTTTATGATCCTATGATGCCTAACGCAGCTGCAATAGCTGCTTCCAATTGTTATAAATTATATAGAATGAATAATGAACAAAAATATTTTTCTATAGTAAACAAATCAATGGAAAAAGTTTCTCCAATATTAACGAATTCACCATTAGACACACCAAATTGGTTTTTATTATATTCAGAATTACACGATGATAATATCGATATTGTTTTTACAGGGGATAGGGAGAGTGATTACTTTCGTGAAGCAAAAAAGTTGATACTATCAACTTATATCCCAAATTCTATAATCGTTGCAAATGATTTAGATGATAATAGTTTTGATTCACCTCTTTTTAAAGGTAGAACAAATAATAAAAAAACAACTGTTTATTTGTGTAAAAACAATGTTTGCAATCTTCCCGCTGATGATATTGAATTACTTCAAAAACAAATTAATAATGAAATAGGAGTGGGAAGATAAATATAGTTCTTTATAATCCTGAAATACCGCATAATACAGGAAATATAATAAGATTATGCGCCAATTTAAATGCAAATCTTTTTCTTATTAAACCTCTAGGATTTGATTTAAACAATAATAATCTTAGAAGAGCTGCACTTGATTATTTTGATTTGTGTGATGTAAGAATTTGCAAGAATTTATCAGAATGTATTAGTTATATTGATAACTCAAATATATATCTTACAGATACTTCAGCTGAAAAATATTATTCAGAATGTGATTTTACTATTAATGACACATTCATTTTTGGCCCAGAGAGTAAAGGCTTAGATCCTGAAATTTTGGATGCATACAATCCTAATAATATTATAAAGATACCAATGGCTCCTTCTATAAGATCACTCAATATCTGTAATTCTGTTTCTGTAGTTGCTTACGAGTGTTGGAGGCAATCAAATTTTATTGGTTCATAGAATTTACTGAATTGGTGAAAAATCACTAGGCAAGACTATTTTATTTTCCATTTTAACAGGGGGTTTAGCTTCGGATTTTGGAGGCCATCCAATAGATGCAAATTTTTCTCTTGCTTCTGTTCTATGTTGAAGACTTTTGTAGGCCCATATATGCATAAATTTGTTTACATCTCCAACTTCTGAAATAAATGCGCCCACCAAGGGAGCCAATTTATTTCTATCGTCTATTTTTTTTTCCCAAGCTGGAAGCATTTTGTCAATTTCATTAAAAGGAAAAGTATAAATTCGCATTTCAAAAAAAGGACCTATATGCCTTTCATTCCATTCTGGACTAAATGAAACTGGTTTCCAAAACTCCGTATTCATTGTAACCATATATTTAGCTGAATCTGGAGGCCATACTTTGTCTTTAATTGCTTGTTCTCTAGATCTATTTCTATGTTCCATATCATCATAAGGCCATACATGAATTATTTCATTCAGCGGACCAATTTCTGTGTACCAAAAAGCCCCTAATTTTGATATTTTATTTCTAGCATTTATTTTTTCCCGGAATTTGTCTAATACATTATTTAAACTTCCCGTAGATATTTGATAAGTTCTAAACTCATAAATCACTTTATATCCTTTTTGAAATGTTATTTCTGTTATATTTTATAGTAAAATAATTACAGTCAAATTCAACATCACAATTAAACGATAAGGTTAATATGTCTAAGGATTTTATTTATAAAAGAAAAAGTTCAGTATCATTTTTACCTAAGAAACTTTCATCTCAAATGATAAAAGAAATAATAGATGCAAGTATGTGGGCTCCATCATCAAGAAATGGTCAACCCTGGAAGATTATTGGAATACAGCATGGAACTAAAAACTTCAATAAAATTATTTCTGCGTTATCAGGAGGCAATCAAATATGGGCAAAAAATGCTGGATTAATTTTGGTTTTTGCTACAACAATAATTGAAGATGATTTTAACCCTAAAATATTTCTAGACATAGGCTTTTCTGGACAAAATGCTATGTTGAAAGCAACAGAATTACATTTAGAAACTCATCCAATTGGAGGATGGGACGAAGAATTAGTAAAACAAGCTATTTCAATCCCTGATGAAAGTAAGATTGCTTTTTTGTTAGTTGTTGGACACAAGGCCGACTCTTCCGAAACGCCTAAAGAACGAACAAGAAATAAAATGGAAAATCATTTTTCTCTAGAAAAATGGGGAGAAAATTTCTAATTAGTTTTTAAATAAGATCTAGAGCAACCTTATAACTGTCTTCACCAAATCCTTGAATTGTACCTACAACAACTGGAGAAATCAGTGATGTATGTCTCCATGATTCTTTTCGGGCATAAATATTAGACATATGAACTTCTATGAACGGGAATTCTACTGATTTTATGGCATCGTGGAGTGCAGTTGAAGAATGAGTCAAGGCACCAGCATTTATAATACAACCATCTATTTTGCTATTTAAATTATGGATTTTATCAATTATTTCACCTTCATGATTACTTTGAAAGAATTCTAAATCAATATTTTTTGATTTTGCTAATACATTTAAAGAAGCATTGATTTTTTCAAGCGTTTTATCACCATAGATTTTTTGTTCTCTTTTCCCGAGCATATTTAAGTTAGGTCCGTTAATAACCAATATTTTTTTCATTTTGTAATATTATTTTGAAATTTGTTATATATATTATTTTATTATTATTAGAATAAAATAATATATAAAAAATAATTACTACTTTTCACTATTATTAATTATTAGAGGCAGAAGATGAAATTAATTCAATTAGCTCAAAGTAATGGCAAAAGAATTGTTGGTTTATTAACTGGAGACAAAATTTTAAACTTAAGTTCTGGAGAAAACCAATATGGCTCTACATATGAATTGATATCTGCTTCTTTGAATAATGGGAATGATCTAAATAATTTTATCAATGATTTATCTGAAAAATCTAAACTACTAGACTTTAGTTACCAAGATATCCTTAATGATAAAGATGATAAAAGGGTTCCCAGGTTATTAATGCCCATTGATCATCCAGATCCATATAGAACATTTATATCTGGGACCGGATTGACTCATACTGGTTCAGTAAAATCAAGAGATATGATGCATAATGAAGATGATAAAAATAAAAATCAAACTGATTCTGCCAAGATGTTTCAAATGGGATTAAAAGGAGGGAAACCACCACAAGGGAAAATAGGAGTAGCTCCTGAATGGTTTTATAAAGGAAATGGGCACAATTTAAAAGGTCCAAATGAAGTAATAGAATTACCTAATTTTTCTCTTGATGGAGGAGAAGAGCCTGAAGTAGTAGGCTGTTATTTCATTAGTAAAGATAAAAATCCGATTCGTGTTGGATTCACTTTGGGCAATGAATTTTCTGACCATGAAACAGAGAAAATCAATTATCTATATTTAGCACACTCAAAATTAAGAAACTGTTCTATAGGTCCTGAGTTGGATACAGAATTGAATTTTGATGATATCACTTTGCAATGTAATGTTAAAAGACAGGGTTCAATAATTTACGATAGTGGCAATTTGAAGTCAGGTGAAGAATTTATGTCTCATAGTCTTTCAAATATGGAGTATCACCACTTTAAGTATGACATACATAGAATCCCTGGAGATATACATCTACATTTTTTTGGAACAAGTCAATTATCTTTTTCCACCAGAAAATGGAAATATGACTCTGACGATTTGATAACAATTTCTTCTGATCAATTTAGTGGATTTCTTTCAAATAAAGTTATTAAAACTGGGAATATTAAATTTTCAATATTGAAAGCATAATTTGTTAAAAAAATATTTAGAATTTGATAATTTTTTTATAATCGGTTTGTCTATACTAATTCCAACAGCTATAAGCTTATCGGCAAATTTGTTTCTTTCTCCAATCTTGAATTCCTTTATGGGGAGGACGGAAAACCCAGAATTGTCTATAAGCGTTTACGCAATATCTATGTCTATTTTATTTTTTATAGGATTGCCACATTTAAGGATTCAGCAATTAACCATAGTTTATTATAAAAACTTTAATAAAATAACTATCCATTATTTTGTTTTATTAGTTGGATTGTTATGTACAATCCTATCTGTTTTGATTTTTTTTACACCATTAAATATTTATTTGTTAAAATTGATTTTTGGTTTATCAGGAGATTTATTATCACAAGTGAACCATTCCTTGAAACTTTCTTTCTTTATTCCTTTCATATTAGTTTTGAAAATGCATTTTTATGGAATTGCTATAGTTTCAAAAGAATCTAAAAATATTTGGAGAGGAACAATTTTTAGTTTTATAGCAACTATATTAATAGCCATATTTATTTTTTTTATGAGATACGATGGTTATTTAATTGGGATTTTATCTTTTTCAATAGCAACCTTACTCGAAACAATTTTTATTGCATATTTAGTTAGAAAACAACTTTGGGATTATAAAAGTAAAATTTTTCAGAAAGACTTAAATATGATATTTTTGTTCAAATTTTTTTATCCATTGCTTTTTGCAGCATTTTTGCCAGGTATAACCTTTCCTCTAGTAAATGCTACTTTATCAAGATTTGAAAATCCCGAATTATCTATTGCTTCAGTGAGTGTAGGTTTTGGTATTTTTGGAACACTAGGTTTTGCCATTAATGGTTGTCAATCAACTATTTTATCTTTATTGACAAATGGATATAACTATATAAAAATAAGAAACTTTTCATATATTATTGGATTTATAACATTGTTTATATGCTTAATTGCAGGCTGGGTTGACCCCATTTCTTCTCTAATCTTTGTAAAAATTTTAGGACTGGATCATCAATTTGCGTCTAACTCACTTTTAGTTTTTAGAATATTATCATTTTTGCCTCCTTTTTTGGTCATGGAACAACTTTATGTTGGATTAATTATGGATTCAAAAATAACAACTTCTATTATTTACATAAATATATGTCGTTTTGGAGTATTAATTATATGTCTTTATACTGGTATATTGTTATATAAGAGTTCGGGGCCTATGGTGGGTGGACTAGCTTGGGGATTAACGTTGTTTTTTGAAGCTTGGTTTGCTTGGTTTTTTGCTCGAAATCTAAGAAAATCCATTTGATGGGCAATTTATATATATATAACAATTTAAGGAATGATTTTTGATTTCAAACACATACCGTTTTTTTGTTACTTTCTTTAATAATCATAAAAAATGAACGATAAACACGATTCTGTTGCAAATTTAGATAAGAAAACCAGGAGCGCAATAAGGGGATGGTGCATATATGATTGGGCGAATTCTGCTTTTTTCACCTCTGCAGGAACTGCTATTTTCCCTATTTATTTTGTTGTCGCTTTTCAGGCAGCATTTGGAAGTCAAACCAAAATTTTTGGAATAACATTTACAGGATCCTCACTTTGGGCATTAGGGGTTTCTTTATCTGCTCTGTTCGTTGCACTATCCAGTCCCATACTGGGAGCTATTGCTGATACAAAACCTTTGAAAAAAACTTTTTTGAAATATTATATGATTATTGGATCTGTATTTACTATAATTAGTTTTTTTTCTGCTTATGTTGCTAACTCTTGGGCTTGGTTAATTGGATGCTATTTTATAGCTAATATTGGAGCTGCAGGAGCTAATGTATTCTACAATTCTCTTTTACCCAGTCTTGCTTCTAGTAAATACGTTAATGAAATTTCTACTAAAGGCTATGCATATGGATATATTGGAGGAGGTTTATTATTGCTTTTTCATTTGATACTAATTCAAGGATCAAGTATCTATTTTGATAGTGAAACAGTTGATTTAGTAACTAGACTCTGTATAGTTTCAGTGGGTATTTGGTGGTTTGGTTGGTCAATATGGACTCTAAAAACTGTTCCAGAGCCACCTATAGAATCAAATTCAAAAAACGATAAACTCTCTACTATAATCCTCACAGCATTTTCTAGATTAAGACAAACTTTTTCTGAAATAAAAAAGTTTAAATACCTTTTTACTTTTTTAATAGCTTATTATATTTTTAACGATGGTATTCAAACTGTAATCTCTGTTGCTGGGGCATATGGGGCAGATGTTCTAGGCGTAGATCTTATTTTTAATATGATAACAATTTTGATTATTCAGTTTGTTGCTGCTCCAGGATCTATTCTTTTTGGTTGGCTTGCTGATAAATTTGGAACTAAAGAAGCTTTAATTACTGCTTTATCGGGTTGGATCATAATTATTCTATTTGTTTTAGGATTTGCTCCTCTTAGCTTAGAAAAAGATGAAGATTATGATTATCAAATTGAGTATGTTAAATCTAAAGACAACTATAAAATTCTAGTTGCTCCTGAATTTTCAACAACCGAAGAAAATTCGGATGTTATTTTTTGGAAAAATAATTTTCACAAAGAAATGGGACATTCTTTTAATAAAGCTGATCTGACAAGTTTCATCGACATTATTAAGAATGAAAAAAGTAGTTTGTTTTCAATTGTAGTCAAAGGAGGCGACCTGGATTCCATAAGAGCTGTAAGCTCAAAGCATCCGACTGAATTGAGTGATAAATGGATCGACATTTGGCCAGAATTTCTTAGATCAAATTTATGGCAACCTCTTGGTATTACTATTGGGTTTCAATGGATGATTTTGGGTTTACTAAGTGGAATGGTATTGGGAGGAAGTCAAGCTTTAGCAAGAGCATGTTTTTCAATGATGACACCAATCAAAAAATCTGCAGAATTTTTTGGTTTTTATGCTTTCACAATGAAAGCATCTACTGTAATGGGCCCTTTGATATATGTAATTGCAGTAAATGCAAGTAGTCAAAAATTGGGAGTATTGATAATTTGGGCCTTAGTCGTCATTGGTACACTTTATTTATCAACAGTTAATGTAAGAGAAGGAGCCCTAGTAGCTGAAAAAGAAAATAAGAAATAAATTTTAATTATTTTCTTCTACATAACTGTATTTTCTAATTCCTGATAAGCCATACCAAATTATCAATACAACAATTATAGAAACAAACCCACCTATAACCAAAGTATTTCCAGCTCCGATAACGTCAGAAACGTATCCAACTTCCCATTTCCCTATCCCATTGGCACTCATTGCAGCCAAAGAATGTGCAGCTGTAGCCCTGCCTCTCAAATGGTCTGGAGTTGTTAGCTGAACGATTGTTTGCCTCATAGTCATTCCTACCGCATCTGCGGCACCTAACGCAATCAAAGAGAAAAGACCTATCCAAAGTGAAGTTGCCCACCCAAAGAGAATTAATAAGAAACCGTACATTAAAGTAGCATAAAGAACAACTACACCTTTTCTTTTTACTTTATGTGTATAAATAACTAATAAACTACCTAAAATTGCACCAACTGAATTAAATGCAGTCATAAGTGAAACTACATCACGTCCTCTTGAATATAACTGTTTTGCAAAAATTGGAAAAAGTTCACGATAATAAGAAACCACCGTGACACCTACGTCCAGTATATATAAACCTGGTAATATAGGGTGTGCCATTACGTATTTAAAACCTTCAATGAGATTTTTATTTACACTTGTTGTATTGGTTATATTTTCGGGAGTTCCCCCTTGTCTAATAAATAATGGAGACAAAACACTAATTATTGCGATTGCAGTTGTCAACCAAAATGCAAGTGCCAGACTTTCTCCAAAAGAAGTTACTAGGAAAATGAAAGGAGTCAATATAGATCCTATTTGCCAAGTAATCGTATTCATTGCAACAGCTTGCCCTAAGATCTTTCTTGGTACAACTCTGGCAGTTAGGGCAGATCTAGCAGGATGACCTCCAACGCTGGTAGCTGATAAAATACCCGTTATAATATATACATGCCATATTTCAAGCATATCTATAGTTTCAAAAATTGCCATCACACCAATAAAAAAGAAGCTAAAAAACTGTGTTATAGAAATCATTTTTTTTCTATCAAACCTATCAGCAAAAACGCCACCATATAGATTAGATGGGATTCTGACTGCCAGTTCTACTAATCCTAAATATGCTAAAGTAGATCCTAGTCCTGTTCGCTCATATAACCAAACTCCAGTTATGATCATACGAAGGCTCATAGTTAATGTAGCTGCTACTCCAGAGAGCCATAAAAGCCTATAATCGAAATATTCAAAAGCATCATATGGGAAAATAGATTTGATTTTTTCACGTGATATATTTGGGATCATATTGATGGATAAGTATAGTATATTTTATTTATATTTTCAGCTTTTCAAAGATGATTTCATATTTTAAATAACTTGCTACCATTTTGCTTCCAAGAAGGTATGTATAAAAAAATTATTTTACCTTACTGCATCAGAGATAATATTATTAACAATTTCAAGTTAATATTTTAATTAAAATTAAATTAACAATAAAATATATACAATAATATTTTTATAAATCTTATACACAAAATAAGAATAAATGTACTGATAATGAAAATTATTTGAGATAAAAAAAGTGTTACATTTTATTTATATGCTATTTTTTTACACAAAATGGCAAACTAAAGAAAAATAGTGCATGTGTGCCTGATTTTACTTATTCTCTATAGATTTCTACTAAATAATTAAGTTTATAAATATTTATAAACTTGTTTAACTTTTATATGGTGGCAAATTATACAATTATTTATACTTCCTACTAAATGCCTCCAATATTCCTACAGAAAGCAGGAAGGTTTTGATTATAAATAAAACAAAAATACCAGATTTTACCCTTACAGAAAGTATAAAATTTATTAAGCCGATGTTATCCATAAATTTAAATTTAATTAAAAAAGACTATTTTGCCCGTACTCTTGGCTTAAGTGATACCGGTGGTGCTTTTAATCTACGTTTATCTTCTTCTCGCTTATGGGGTCTTATAACAACCGGAAATCCCTTTCAATTAACTTCCCTTGGTAAAAATCTAACTGATTCTTCATATTTGTCTAATATTTCTAAAGAATTATATTCAACTTCTAAAACTTTTCCACTTTTGAATCGTTTTGCACGAGATTTACCTTCTAACCCTACCTTAGATGACTTTACAAATATATTGGACCAAAAAATTGAAAAAAAGACATTACGGAGACTAAGGAATCTTATATTAAATATACGATTGCATCGATCAAATGTTTCTATTGAAAACAAGGACCTAATTGACTACAAAGATTTAAAATTACAATTATCGGGTGTTAATCTTGAAGTTGAAGAATCTAAAGAATCAATTATGGCGGCTATAAAGCTATTAGAGGCTAGGTTGGATTTATATGGAATTTAACTTATCTAGAATCTTAGTTGCTAATTTATAATTTACGTTTTTAGTTGACGCCAATTCTTCAATAGTAGAATTTTTCATACTATCGATAGATTTAAATTTTTCCATCAATAATTTTTTTGTAATATTACCTACACCTTTTATTGAATCTAAACTTGATTCAGTATATTGTTTTTTTCTTACATTTCTATGATATGTTATCGCGAATCTGTGAGCCTCATCTCTAATTCTTTGAATAAGATACAAACCTTGTGAATATTTATTTAAAATTATGGATTCATCAGAAAAAGGTAAAAATAATTCTTCTTCTTTTTTTGCTATAGCAGCTAGGGGAATATTAGCCATACCTAATTCAAGTAGAACTTGTAGAGCCGAACTTAATTGCCCTTTTCCACCATCAATTAGAATTAAATCGGGATATTTACTAAAAGAATCTAATTTTTTTGAAATATTTGTATTTTTTTCTTTCAATTTGGAATATCTTCTTTCAATAATTTCTCTAATTGATGCAAAATCGTCATTTTTATCTTTAGATAATTTAAATCTTCTATAATCACTTTTTTTTGGGAAACCATTTTCAAAGACAGACATTGATCCAACTACACTTGTACCTTGAATATGCGATATATCGAAACATTCAATTCTTTTTGGATTATTTGATAATCCTAATTCAATTTGTAATTCACTCAAAGCTTTTTGTGTTTTTTTAGAATCATTGATCCACTTGATTTGCCATTGTAATAACGCTTCTTCTGCATTTGATAGAGCCATTTTCAGTAAATCTTTTTTACTTCCCCTCAAAGGTTTTGAAATTTTAATTTTATTATTTATTTGTGTTTCAAGAAGATTTTGTATAACATCGGATTCATTTGGCATATGTGATACGATTATATTGTTTGGAATATGTATAGCTTTGGAATAAAAATCAATCAAAAATAAACGAATAATTTCTTCGGGCAATATATCTTTAGTTTTTTCAACATTAATTTTTTCATGACCTATCATATTACCTTTTCGAATCTTAAATATTACGATCATTGATTCTTGTTCAGATTTATGTAGAGCGACTAAATCAAAACTTTCATTTCTAAGTCCTGAAACCTTTTGTTTTTCAAGTAATTTCTTTATGGATTGTATTCTATCTCTAAAAATTGCAGCTTTTTCATACTTTTGTTCCATTGAAGCTTGCTTCATGTCTTTTTTTAAATCTTTTACAATTGGAGATGTATTACCATTCAAAAATGATTCTACGCTATTTATCACTTCTGAATATTCTGATTTACTTGCATTACCTATACACGGTGCATTGCATCTCCCAATTTCAAATTCTATACAAGCATTTTTATCATTCCCTGTAATTAATTTATTACAACTTCTATAAGGGAAAATTTTACTTAATAGGTTTAATGTTTTTCTAACACTACTTACTGATGAATAAGGTCCAAAATACTTATTTTTATCATTTCTTTTGGGATTTCTAGTTATAATAACTTG